>Ga0180438_10005344_pt1 | contig 17916 bp, 8 predicted proteins | sample SS_ome_12_FD_132455 | JGI IMG/M metagenome (GOLD analysis project Ga0180438, IMG submission 132455) | Hypersaline lake sediment archaeal communities from the Salton Sea, California, USA - SS_3_D_2 metaG | ecosystem: Environmental > Aquatic > Non-marine Saline and Alkaline > Hypersaline >...
ATCACCGCAGCAGAATCGGGTGGGGATATCTTCCTCGCTGGTATTGGTTTTTTGACGGTTCAGGATCTAGTTGATTTCACTGTCCGTTCTCCTCTTGTTTCTGTATCGAGCCGTGACCTAACACTCAATGGGGTAAGTGGGGCAAGCGCTTTTGTTGGCTTTTACACCTTGGCTGATATTTTGGCCGATGTGGCGATTGGTCGAGTTGCTGTCACCACACAAAACGATGTGCTCTTGAATGGTGGCGGCGGTGGCGATGCAGCCATTGGAGCCTCTTTTTTGAGCGGGTCAGCCACAGCCTCTCAAGTGGAGGTGGTTGCAGGAGGAGATGTGACTCTCTCTCCTTCAGATACAGGGAATACATGGATCCTCACAAATAACCCCTCAATTACAGGCCCTTTTGATGTTTCAGTTCAAGGGGAAAATATTGTTGTCGGGAATCAAACAGCGGGTCTAGCGGTTGTCTTTGCGAGCAGAAACCTCGAAATGATCGCCGACAAAGATCTATTCATCAACCCAAATGCAGAAGTGGGGACGGCAAGTGGAGACATTGGCCTTGTTGTCGATAATGACTATCCAAACAAGCCTGATCGGGGAGATGGACGCTTTGTGATTGAGAGTGGAGCTCTGCTTACATCGGGAGCCGCACTGCGGATTTTCACATCCAAGCGAACTTTAAATAGCATCAATGCCCCTCTGAACGGAGTCCCTTTTGTGCCAGGGCCTTATTTGATCAACAGTGCAACAGAGCAGTGGGGAGTATATTTTTCCAGTAGTTTTGGAGGATCCCCCTATACGATCTTTTACAAAGATGGGATCCCTGAATACCTGAATCTCTATGCCCAGTTTGCCTTTGAAATGCAGCGCTCTCTCAAGGTCTATGATGATTTGCTCTTCTCTTCGAGCTGTTTCTCTCTCCAGTATGACAAGGGATGTGGCGACTTCTCGATGTACCCCAAGGGGATGATCACTAGCTTTGATCTTTTTTGTGACGAAGACTTCCGAGCGCTCGTTCAAAAATACCGCAACTATCACACTCAGTTCGTCGAGTCATTCTGAACGCAACCCATTGATGTTTAGTTGGATTTGTTGAAGTTGATGTTGCTAATGATATCTAAATCAGCCGAAGTGATTCTGTTGATGACATCAATTTCTTGTTTTTTGATATCATTGCTGATATAAGAGAGGAAGGAGGATCTTATGAAAAAGGCAAAAAAATCGGAAAAAATCTTGGTGAAGCAGATTGAAAGCTCAGCCCTTTCTTTGGCCAAGAATCAAAGAGGTCTTTCTATTGGGCAGTTGATTGCGCTGATCCGAGGGCAGCTTTTGATGTCTCAGCGAGCTCTAGCAAAGAGAGCCGGCGTTCCTCAAGCGACCATTTCAAAGATTGAATCAGGGAGGCAGAAGCCTACAATTCCCACACTGAATAGGATTCTTGACGCACTCGAGTGTGATCTACTTGTAACAGCTGTTCCAAGGTTCGGTGTAGAAGAAACGCGACATAGGCAGGCGGTAAAAAAAGCGGAGAAGAGAATTGAGTACTTGGAGGGGACAATGAGTCTAGAGAAGCAAACGCCCGATCAAAGTTTGCTCAAGGAATTGGTCGAAGAGGAAACAAAGAAGCTTCTCGATTCTTCAGGAAAAGGGTTATGGGGTGAGGAGCTATGAGGTTTGTGTACCCAGAAGGGGCAACTCCGATTGGAGATATCAGCGATCTGAAACCTGTATGGGTTAAAACGCAAGAAGACCTAAATCAAGTAGAGGCTGAGAATATTGCTAACGCAATGGATAAGTATGTGATTAAGCCCGTGCCTTCACAACACGACTGGTTTACGGTGGCATTTCTTCAAAAAATCCATCGTGAGATGTTTGGTGAAGTATGGGGTTGGGCCGGTTACTTCCGGAAGACTGGGACCATTTCAGGCGTTGCTCCCTATCGTATCCGCAGTGATCTAGAAAGTCTATGTGGCGAAGTTTCTTTCTGGGAAAAAGAAGGGGCTGAGCTCACGATTTTGGAGCGGGCAGCGCGAGTTCATCATCAGCTCGTTTGGATCCACCCCTTTCCAAATGGGAATGGAAGATTTGCAAGGCTGATAACCGATCGATATTTGAAGACTTGGAAGAGCCCTATTCTTCGGTGGCCACGAGACCTAGGCAATGATGGAATCCATCGAAAACGCTATATCGGAGCACTAAAAAGTGGTGATGGCGGAGACTTGGCTCCTCTTATTGCCTTCATGGGGGATTTTGGCGCTAGAGATCCCTCTCTAGGAGCCTTGTCCAACAATGGGCTAGCAAAAGGAATTTGCCTCGAGCTTTTGGAGAAAGCCCTGCAACGTCGCGAGAGCAAAACTTTCGCTTGATTCGAACGTCTTGATCCTCAAAAATGGGTTAGTAAACCCATTTTTGAAAAGGCGTAAACCCTTGCATCGATTTATCTGGCTTCTTTTTCTTCCTCTTGCGTTAGCGGCGAACCCCAAAGGCGCGCGCACCGTTGCAGGCAAAGCTAAGGTCACTGCCACTCAGTCTGAGGTAGAAGTGCGGACGAGTGACCGCGCCGTCATCGAGTGGGACCAGTTCTCAATCGGTCAGGGAGAAGTAACTCGTTTTGTACAACCCTCTTCGAATTCTGCTGTTCTCAATCGAGTGTCTAACGGGGTTTCTCAGATCAATGGTCTTCTTGAAGCCAACGGTCAGGTCTATTTGGTTAACCCTCGCGGGATCGTGATTGGGAAAGAGGGGGTGATCCAGACAGCGGGGTTTTTGGGAAGTACTCTCGATCTCAAAGATCGGGACTTTCTACTTGGGGAGGACCTCCTTTTTCAGGGGAAAGGGAGCGGATCGATTCTCAACTACGGGACCGTGGCGAGTTCTTATGGAGACATCGTCCTCCTTGCCAAAACGGTGGTCAACGAGGGAAGCCTCGAGGCTCCCCAAGTTCGTGTTGGGGCCGGTGAGGAGATCTTGCTTAAGCAAAAGGGGATGGAGCGGATCTTCGTCTCTCCGAAAAAGAGGGAGGAAAAAGAAGGGACGGGGATTGAGAATTTTGGGTCGATTGAGACCTCTCTTGCCGAGCTGAAAGCCGATGGGAATATTTACCGCCTTGCGATCAACCACGAAGGGGTGATCGATGCGAACGGGATCCGAGAAGAGAGTGGCCGGGTCTTTCTCGTTGCTGAAGGAGGAAACATTCGCTCGTCGGGAATGATCGCTGCGAAAGGGGGTATCGTTCATCTCTTTGGGAACGAGGTGGAGATTGATACCGGAGCGGTCATCGATGTCTCTGGAGACCATGGAGGGGGAGAGGTCCTCTTGGGGGGACATTTTCAAGGGAAGGATCCGACAGTAGCCAACTCCCAGTTTACTCATATGAAGGAAGGGGCCAAGGTATGCGCTGATGCCCTTATCGATGGAGATGGAGGGAAGGTGATCCTTTGGTCGGATCATACGACTTGGATGAAAGGAGAGATCTTTGCGCAAGGAGGACCTGAAGGAGGGGACGGGGGCTTTGTCGAGGTGTCAGGGCTCTATGGATTGCAGTGTAAGGGACCCGTCTCTACCTTCGCTCTCGAGGGAAAAACGGGCACGCTCCTTTTGGATCCGTCTGATATTACTATTGTTGCTGCAGGAGGAAATCCAGTTCATCCTCCATGCTTTGGCGGTGTCCCTCCAGGAGTTATTGTCGACATCCTTTTTGCCGATCTCACTACATGTTTGGCTTCGAGCAATGTAACTATTCAAACTTCGTTGGGAGTTGGATTCCCTGCTCCCGGAAATATTACCCTTTTTACTCCGGGATTTACTTGGACTACTCCAAATGATCTAACACTCATTGCTGATAATGACATTATTATTCGAGACAATCTTGCCTATACAGGAGTAGGCTCAGCAGGATCGCCAACTCTCACTTTAACCGCAGCGGGGAACGTAGACCTTGTGGGGGTTTCTGCTGTTCCTGCTACATTCGGCTTCCCAAGTGGAGGAGGGACGTTCAACATCACAGCTGGGGGAGATATTACCTGTTACTCAACTGGGGGCGCGGGGATTATGCTTATTGAAGCAGATGTGATGAATTTGAGCGGGGCAAATATCACCATTGGAGGGGCAGCAACGGTGACTCCTGTGAATCTCTTTGCCTATGATTCTCTTGATATTGTTGCCACAGGAAACTTTCTTTTGCGGGGCTCCGATTCTACCTTGGGGGCTTTTATGGCCTTAGAGATAGGGGGTGTAACTAGCGCTGCGATGCAGGTAGGGGGGGATTTTCAAATGATAGGAGGAGCCGCAGATAGCGCTGCCTCTGTGTTTGAAGGATCTGCAGGGGGCCTACCGGCAATATCCATAGATATTGGGGGAGAGTTTCGAATCGAAGGAGGTAGCGGTACTCAGTCTCTAGCCATTATGGACGATATGACTCCGACCATTACTGTGGGAGGGGATGTAGTTTTTTTAGGGGGGAGTGGGACCGATTCTTCAGCTACGATTGAAAACGGAGCAGTAACGTTCAACTCTGTGGGAGGAGATTTCCTGGTCACTGGAGGAGGTGGAACAGCCGCTGTAGCGGGACTTCTTACAGATGACCTTTTCATCAACAACGTGATGGGAAATATCGATATTGAAGGATCCACGACAGGGATCAATTCGTTTGCACAAGTTGGGATCAATAATAGTGTGACCATTGATAGTGTTGATGGGTTTATTTTTTTAAAAGGGGGTGTGGATGGTGGCGCATATGCCCAAATCGGCCCATGTGATCAGATTTCTATTTCCAATGTCACGAACTCCATCTCCCTTTCTCAGCCGCCTGGATCGGCAGGCTATGCGCAGATTGGGGAAGCTACAAATCTCAATTTCCAAAGTATTGACGGAGGATTTATCCTGATCGGGTCGGGGACAGCTGGCGGCTACTCACAGATTGGTGGTGGACTGACCAGCATTTCCGATTCGGGAGGGTTTCTCCTCCAAGGGGGAAGTGATACTGATACCTATGCCCAGATTGGTCCAGGACCCGTTGCAATCACCGGTGTAAGTGGAGACGTCTCTCTAACCGGGGGGACAGCTGCCAATGTCTATGCACAAATTGGTGGTGATGATGTTGCGATCAATGGTGTGACGGGGACGATTACCTTGGAGGGTGGGACTGTAGCAGGGGCCTATGCGCAGATTGGCGTGGGAGGCAATATCAATATTTCCAATGTAGATGGCGATATTGATATGCAGCAACCAGCGACTGCAATTGGCTATGTCCAGATTGGAGGCGGAGATGCGATCAATTTTGATACGATCGGAGGGAGTATACTGCTTGAGGGTGGACAGATCAGTGAAGCCTACTCCCAAATTGGAGACGGACCAATCACAATCAACGGCGTTGGAGGGGACATTTCACTAATAGGTGGCGGAGCCTTTGACACCTTTGCCGTCATTGGCAACCGAGTCGGAACAGATGATGTAACGATCCAAAGTCTCACTGGGGATCTACTCCTTCGAGGTGGGGTAATGAATAGCGTGGCCCAAGTGGGGCCGGGAGGAGATATCCTCATTTCTGGTGTGGGAGGAGATATCTCAATCGAGCAACCCAATACTGCGGTTGCCATTGCGAAAATCGGAGACGGCGATACGATCACGATCAACTCGGTCGATGGGAGTATTTTGCTCGAAGGGGGAAGACAAAACCAGGCGGCTGCTCAGATTGGATCTGGGCAGATCTCGATCAATGGGGTTGGGGGAGATGTTTCGGTCATAGGCGGGGATGCCATAGGTAACGTCGATGAAACATTTGCACTCATTGGAAGTGGTGGCCCCATCTCGATTACGAATGTCACCGGGGATATTTTGGTGCTGGGCGGGCCGGGAGCGGCGGACAATTATGCACACATAGGCTCGGTTTCAGGATCTGGGGGAGACATCACCATCAATGGTGTTGGTGGGAACGTGGTTGTTCAAGGGGGAAGCGCAACGGCTGGGGTTGGGAATGTCGATGCCCATGCACAGATAGGCCATAACGGAAGGGATTCAACAGGGAAAACGGGAGATGTTCGCGTGACCAATGTGGGGAGCATCACCGTCACAGGGGGAACAAACAGGGTGCAAAACTATGCTCAGATCGGCCATGCGAACGGAGTGCTGGGAGCCAACTTCACTGCAAGCGGAGATGTCATCCTCAATGGGAGGGGAAGTCTTACTGTCCAGTCGGTTAATACGACTGCCATGGTGGGGCATGGAAACTTAATCACCAATACCACAGATACCTATAGCGGAAGTGTGACAGCCGCCATGCAGGGTAATGCGCAAATCATAGCGAGCTCAACAGGTGTTCCGGCTGGAGTGGGGTTTTTAAATGAACCTTCAGAAATCCACACTGTGACTTCTCCACTCGTTGCCCTTTCCAGCAGGAACCTCACCATCACCGGAGACGGAGGCGGAGACGCTTTCCTCGGCTACTCCAACCCAACAACCATTCAACCGAATGTGGCCATCACCCTGGTCTCAGCAGCCACTTCAAATAACGTCGTATTGAACGGGGTCACCGGAAACGCCACGATTGGCGCCTTTGCCGATACCCTTTTTGCTAGAGCAAATAGTGTCAATGTGAATGCAGGGGGGGATATTGTCCTGAATACTGCCCCTACTTTTGAAGCTCGGATCGTCACCAACAATCCCGGATTTGGCTTAGGTCCGTTTGACACCTCCCTTTTAGCGGAAAACATTTTCGTCGGCAATAGCGGTGGAGGGCTCGCCCAAGTATTTGGCTCTCGGAGCCTAGAGGCAATCGCCAACGTCGATATGTTCCTTCGTTCTGATGCGGAGGTGACTACCCGATTGGGGGATATCACCCTTGTCGTCGACAATGCTTTCCCCGACCCACCAGAGGCGGGGCCAGGGCGTTTTGTGATTAACTCAGGCGCGACCCTCGACCCGGGAACACGCCTTCGAATTTTCACCTCCGCGCGCGAGCAAAATAGCATCAATGCTCCGCTCAATGGTGTTGTTTTTGTCCCGGGGCCCGAACTCATCAATAGTCCAATAGAGCAGTGGGCCACTTACTTTTTCGATGCATTTGGAGGGACCCCCTTCACCATCTTCTACAAGACGGGAGTTACTGCAGATTTTGTGAATGAAATCCACCATGCGACCGTAGCGGGGATGTTTCAGAACTTGCGTCCCTATGATGACCTCTTTTTCTCTCCTAAATGTTTCCTTTTACGTTATGACAGGGCCTGCTATGATCTGCTCTCACGCCCTAGTGGAATGATTTCCAGCTTTGACCTCCTCTGTGAAGAGACTTGGGAGTCGCTGGAACAAGAATATAGGAACTATCAGACGATCCGGTGAAAAGTTGTAAACCCCTCCTATTTTTCCTCCTCCTCGCACTGTGTAGTTCTCTATTTTCAGAAGAACAAACTCAATCTGTCCGGATCCAAGGGATAGGGATCGTTGCTGAAGGCAAAACCCTCTCTCCCCATTTTCAGGGAATCCAGTTTAACGGAGTAGAGATCCCCGGCGATCCGGCGACTTTTCGGATCCGCCTCGGAAGTCGTTTTCTCGGCAAACCCCTCACTCGTGATTTTTTTGCCAAGCTGCGGAAAGAAGTGAGCGACTATTTTGTTGAGCAGGGGTATCCAGCTCCGAAGATCACCGTTCCCCAACAAGACATCCGCTTTGGAACGGTTCAGATCGTCTTATCTAGCGAATGGGAAACCGAAGATAAGCCCGCACCTCCTCCTCCAAGGAAGCCAACTGTTCGGCAAGAACCCATTGCTGTTCCCTCGAATGAGAACAAACCAATGATGAACCGCCTTTGCGGTATGGTTCTCATCCCGAACCAAGACTATGTCCACTACACTGATTTAAGATCAGTCCAGGGACTTTGCGTGCGAGATGTGATCGTCCCGGGAGGACTCGAAGGGCTGGCCGAGATCTTAGAGCCCATCTTCATGAACAAGCCGATTACCCGGAAGATGATCGACTGTGTGAAAGAGCAGATCGTCCTTTACTACCGAGAGAACGACCGCCCCGTCGTGGCCGTCTACGTTCCCGAGCAAGAAGTGACCTGCGGCGTCCTCCAGCTCGTCGTTGTCGAAGCCTGCGTTGGAGAGATCTGCTGCTCGGGCAACTCCTGGTTCTCGGGTTGGCTCCTTCAGCACTCCCTCCCCCTTCGGGTTGGCGATGCGATCACCGCCGACACCCTCCTCACCTACGTCTCCTGGCTCAACCGTAACCCCTTTCGGAATGTCGACATCGTCTTCACACCGGGATGTGATCCGGGAACAACCAACATTGAGTTTGTCATCTGTGACAGGTGTCCTGTCCAAGTCTATGCAGGGGTGGACAACACGGGCAACGATAGTACGGGCAACGTCCGTTATTTTGGAGGAGTCACTTGGGGAAACGCCTTTTGGCTCGACCATATCCTGAACTACCAGTACACGACATCAGGAGATTTTAAAGAGTTTCGCTCCCACACCTTCCACTACACGGCGCCCCTCTTTTACCAACACCTTCTTCTACTCTATGGAGGCTACTCGACCATCGATCCCTCCATAACCGATTTTGAATCGGGGGGAAGCCAGTGGCAGGGGAGTATTCGCTACTCGACTCCTTATTCTTCCTATTGTGGGACGATGCAAGAGCTCACTTTTGGGTTCGACTTCAAAAACTACGACACCAACCTCTTCTTCATCGGGGAGGAAGAGGTTCCCATCACCACCTCATCGATCAACCTCACCCAGTTCACCTTTGGGATATCGTATGGAGTTGAGGATGATTATGGGAAGTTTTGGGCCAACCTCGACATCTATGGATCACCTGGGAAGTTGGTACCCAACCAAAGCAGCGACCTCTACAGTCAGATCTCTCCAGGGGCAAAAGTGAAATACATTTATGGGAAGCTCACCATGGGAAAAACCTGGTGCTTGCCCCTTGCCTTCTCGTTTGCAGGGCTTGCCCGCGGCCAAGCCGCTTCGGGATCGCTCCTTCCAAGTGAGCGGTTTGCCATAGGGGGATATGATACAGTGCGGGGGTATACCGAGCGGGAGTTTAGCGCCGACAACGCTTTTGTTGGGAATGCCGAGCTTCGCTCTCCCACCTTCAGCCTCTTGTCTCAGTTCAATGTGTGTAACCCCTGCGACGAGATGCTCTTCCTTGGATTTTTTGACTATGGATGGGGCCGGGTCTACAATGCTCTTCCCGACATCCCCTTTGCGTTGCTCGATAACAATCCGAAAAAGTCGGACTACCTCATGAGTGTGGGTGTGGGGTGGCGTTATTTCATCAACCGCTACTTCTCAGCGCGTCTTGATTGGGGAGTGAAGCTCCACAACTCTGTCTATAGCGACAAGTCTCGCAGCAAGTTCCACGGCGGTGTTGTCCTTAGCTATTAACCACCTAAGATACGAGGATCGGTAGGTTCCTCTTCCTCCTCATGCGGGCTAGCGTCTAGAAAGCGCTGGGCTTTCCCTTCGGGTTTTACACCGGTCAGCTTTAGAATCTCTTTTGCAGTTTCTTTCATGTTCTTCGAGCTGTCGACCTGGGCTAGGACACCTTGGGCAGTTTGCGTTGCCAGATCCTTAGCTCCAGGAACATTTTTTTCAGAGAGCCTTTTGAGTAGGATCAGTACCTTCATTCGAAGTTCTGAATCTGTGCAGTTAATGTTGTCTTGAGCAGCTTTAAGAGCTGGTCCATAAGCTTTGTCGTAAGAAATCTTGACGAGGTTGCCGAAGATGGCTAGTGCGCCGAGGCAAAGCTCCGGATCTTGGCTGCCAATGTTTTCTTGAGCAGCCGTAAATGCTAGATCATAAGCTTTTTCGTAAGAACAACAGGCGAGGTTATTCAAAGTGAGTTGCGCTCGCTGGCGAAGTCCCAGATTTTCGCTGTTGAAGTATTTTTGAGCAGCAGTAAAAGCTGGATCACTAGCTTTGGAGGAAGGCCTGAGGCTGAGATTACCGAAAAGAGTGAGTGCTGGAGTTTGAATTTGTAAATCGCTGCTGTTGACGTGTTTTTGAGCAGCAGTAAGTGCTGGACTATAAGCGTTTTTGTAAGAATAACAAACGAGGTCATTTAAGATGAGTAGCGCTATCTGTCGAAGTTCCAGATTTTCGCTGTTGATGTATTTTTGAGCAGCTTCAAGAGCTGGATTATAAGCTTTGTTGAAAGATTTCCGGCAGAGGTTTGCGAAAGCAGCTAGTGCTCTCTCTTGAATTTGTAAATCGCTGCTGTCGATGTATTTTTGAGCAGCTGTAAGTGCTGGATCATAAGCTTCGTTATAAGAATGATAGACGAGGTCATTGAAAATGAGTAGCGTTGCCTTTTGAAGTTCCAGATTATTACTGTCGAAAAAACAAGCGAAGTATGAAGACGGTTTTTTTAGAGATTTTTCATCAGAAATATGCCCTGTAGCGGCCTGAAGTGCTAGCGCGTAGGCAGGTTCGACCCCACGATGCGTGAGGTTTGATAAGAGCCTTAGCAGGTCCACTTGAATGCCTCGGTTTTTGGATGGGAGGTGAATTTCAGCAAGTCTAAGTGCTGACGTGTAATCTTTGCGGGTGCCTGAGCAAATATCTTCTACATAGCTATTAACTAAATCAGGTACCCATGTTTTATTATTTTGTACCCCATCCTTTACTTGGTCGAAGAATTTTTTTTGCATTTCAGGATCAGAGTCATCTCCAAGTGCCCGAATCGTTCTTACTTTAAAATAATCGTATGAGAGACCAACAGCTCCTGTTAAAAGGACGAACATACTCAAATTTTTGAAAGAGCAATAGGAAGAGACTCTTTGTGCAAGGGTGGAATCCTCTAGGCTTAAGTCTGCTGCTTGGAGGGTGCCGGTCTTTTCAGAACTCAAAGGGCTTGTGGGGATAATCTGGGAGAAGATGTCATAATAGGAGAGAGCACTAACAGTGGCAACAGCTCCTAAAACCGTGAGGCACTCTCGATTTTTCTCGGCCCATGTGATCATTTTGTTGAATTGCTGGGTGGCTTTTTCTCCAAAAGAACTCTTTTGGGCATCTGTTTTTGGAGGAGCTGTGACTCGGTCTTCAAGAGGTTGGGGGGGAGTTTGTGTCGAGCAGCAAGTGTTCTTAATAAACAGAAGGAATCCAACTGTAAGCACGCCGGCTCCAATTGCTTGTGTTATGTTCTCTTGATCAAACAGAGATTCACACTCTTCAGAACTAAGAAAAGCCTCGCAATAAGAGAATACAGTATTATTTCCTTGAGAAATGGAGTTGAGGATCATTTATTTTAACTCTTGTTTGTTTGTGTTTTATTGTAGATATAATAAGATTTGAAGTTCTTGTTGTCAATATTGAAGGTTGTAAAAACTCTCAATAGGAAGTTAGAAAGACGAAGTTTTTTCGCTGCAACAAAACCTTGTGAAAAGAGGTGTTGCATATAAGACTTAATTTAAATTTTGGAATAAAATTTTCATGATTTGTAGAATTTTTCTTTAGGAGTGTGAGGCGATCGTTTACTCTCAGGCTCTGAAAACTCCTCAAGCTTGATCGTTTTGGTCGGAGATTTTTTTTCTTCGAGCAAGTCGAGGATGCTTTGGGCCATCTTTTGAACTTGCGTATTTTTGCTTTTCAGGTGAACTTTGGCAGCTTGAAGTGCTGGAGCCGTCGCATTGGAGATATTTCTCTCTATGAGCAAGGAAAAAATATTAAATACTTCCTTTTGAACTTCCGTTTTATCGCTGTACATGTAATTTGTAGCAGTTTCAAGCGCTGATTGGTACGGATGCGAAAAGTTTTCAGAAACAAGCCAGCTAGAGCCCATTAGCATTGTGAGAGCCTCAGATGTTGGTTGGGTCGTTTTTACAGGTGTGGAGGGGGTGTCCTCCATCCGATCGGATGTCCCCGATGCAGGTATTTTAGGGAGGGGAGCTTCTTTATGTTGCTTGGGAATTTTTTTTAGGTACGCGGCCATCGCAACGATGGCACATCCAAGCCAGAGGACACTATGCACAGAAAAAGAGGCTTTTTCTTTAGGAGCGGGAGGTGTCTCCACGATCCTAGCAGGAGAGGTGCTGGCCAGGCTTCGGCTAACATACGGAGCTAGAGCCATACTAGTAGGAAAGGATGTCACATTCGCCGGCAATTCACTTTCTGGTTCAATAGTGGGAGGGGGGCAATCAAAAGTTTTCTGGCTAAAAGGTCTCATCCCATAGTAGAAGAAAGCTCCAAGGGCCACAGTAGCTACGCCAATCGAGATAAGCTTAATACTCCTCAGCGACTGCTTTTTTAGTGGAGCTGGTTGTATGGGATCAGAGTCAGGGGGAGGCTTTTTTTGGAGGGGAATGTTCCATCTAAAGATATTCCTAAAGCTCTTTTTGGCAGCAAGCAGGGTTCCATATGCTTCGGTGAAAAGAGGAGAGATCATTTTGTTCTTTGCGTCTTTGCTGATCAGAGCCGTAGGGCTGAGGATAAGGGCAAAGGCATAGAAAACGGCTGAGGTGACAACCGAAGCTAGGGCAAATACTGGGTAGCCTGCAGTTTGGGCGATGAGTCTGATAGGAGTACTTCTTCTCGCTAAATAAACATCTGCTTGCTCGATGAAAGCCAACGCAAAGGGCTTCTGCGAAAGGGAGTCTTCAATAGATAAGTTCAATTCATGCCCTGGCTAAACTGGAGGCGTCAATTATCTGTCAAATCTTTATTTTTTTCAATCCTTTCAAGAGCCAGACTCAAAAATGGCTTTGATCGCCTCTTCGAACTCTTTCGGGTCACTTGTTTTCGGCATGGGGAAGGTGTGGCGCAAGGTCTCTTTGCCCCTTTGCTTCTCGGCAGTGAAGGTGAACTTCTCGAATTTGAGGAGGGTGAACTTTTGGCTTTGGGCAAAGATCCGGAGACGGGAGAGGTGGTAGAGCCAGACCACCTGAGGTGGTGGATCCCCAAACCGGTCAGCCATCTCGGCGAGGATCTTGTCGGTCTCCTCTTCAGTTGCTGCTTCACCAAGGCGATGGTAGAGCTCCATCCGAAGAGAGGGCTCTCCAATGTAGTCTTCGGGGAGGCGCGCATCGAACGAGAACTCCATCTTTGTTTCGATGAAGCTGGGGGCGGTTTTCTTCCGCATCGCATCGATGGTTCGCTTGAGGAGTTTGCAGTAGAGGTGGAAGCCGACGGAAGAGATCTGTCCCGACTGCTTGACGCCGAGGATGTCGCCGGCGCCGCGGATCTCAAGATCGCGCATGGCGAGTTTCATCCCGCCGCCGTAACCTGAGGATTCGAGGAGGGCGTTGAGCCTTTTGGTGGAGAGCTCGGCGAGCTCTCTTCGTTGGGGGACGAGGAAGTAGGCATAGGCGGGGCGGTTCCAGCGACCGACGCGGCCGCGGAGTTGGTAGAGATCGCCTAGTCCAAAGTTGTCGGCCCGGTCGATCAGGATGGTGTTCGCGTTTGGAATGTCGACGCCGTTCTCGACGATGGTGGTGGCAACGAGGATGTCGGCTTTCCCCTGCTTGAACTGGTGATAGACTTTGTCGAGCTCGTCAGCCGACATCTGTCCGTGGCCGACGACGATCCGCGCTTCGGGGACGAGTTTTTGAAGCTCGTCGGCCACCCGGTGGATGCTCTCGACTCGGTTGTGGATGAAGTAGGCTTGCCCGTCACGGGAGAGTTCTCGGAGGAGGGCGTTTTGGATGATTTTGGGATCCCGCTCGGCGATGTGGGATTTGATGGGGAGGCGATCTTGAGGAGGAGTGTTGATCACGGAGACGTCGCGCGCGCCGATCAGTGACATGTAGAGGGTGCGGGGAATTGGAGTGGCTGAGAGGGTGAGGCAGTCAACGCCGGTCTTGAGTTTTTTGAGGTGTTCTTTGGCACGTACGCCAAACCGCTGCTCTTCATCGATGATGATGAGCCCGAGATCTTTGAAGGCGACATCTTTGCTGATGATCCGGTGGGTCCCGATGAGGATGTCGAGTTTGCCTTCTTTGGCAAGCTCGAGGTTCTCTTTCACTTTTTTAGCGGGGAGGAAGCGGGAGATGACGCCGATGTTGATCGGGTAGTTGGCCATCCGCTCGCAGAAGGTCTCGTAGTGTTGCATGGCGAGGATGGTGGTGGGGACGAGGACGGCGACCTGTTTTTTTCCGTCGGAGACTGCTTTGAAGGCGGCGCGCATGGCCACTTCGGTTTTGCCGTAGCCAACATCACCGCAAATAAGCCGGTCCATCGCTTTCTCGGAGCACATGTCCCCTTTGAGGGAGACGATTGCGCTCATCTGGTCGTCGGTCTCGACGAAGGGGAAGTCTTCTTCAAAGTTTTGGAGCTCGTTTGTGTCAGCTTGGTAGACAAACCCTCCGTGCACTTCCCGCTCTGCGTTGAGGCGGAGGAGCTCTTCGGCGTAGCCGATGATCGCTTTTTGCGCCTGCATCCGAGCCCGTTGCCACTTGTTGGTTCCTAGCTGGCTAAGGGTGGGCATCTCTTCCTGCGAACCGATATATCGTGAGACAAGGTAGCTCGAAGCAATGGGGACGAAGAGTTTGCTCCTTCCTGAGTATTCGATGGTGAGGAACTCGCTTTCTTCGCCGAGGTGGTTCTTTTGCTTTTCGATCCCGAGGTACTTGCCGATCCCGTTGTGGAAGTGGACGACAAGGTCGCCGGGTTTGAGTTCGTGGAACTCCGCTGCAGGGGTATGGTAGGTGCCGCGCCACTTTTGCCTACGGACCCGGTAGCGCTTGGTGAGCTCAGCCATTGGGAGGAGGGCGATTTGTGCATCAGCGAGGGCAAATCCGCTTCGGAGGTAGCCCCGTTCAAAGGTGGTTTTCTCGGGGAGGGTGGTTTTTTCTTCTTCGAGCTTTTGCTTGAGGGTGTTCTCTTCCGACTCGGTTGCGGTGATCAGGTGGAGCTCGAGGGGAGTTTTCCCGTGTCGATCGATCCCGATGAGGATCTCTTCAAACGAGGAGGCGGAAAGCGACTCGGAACTCGAGAAGTAATCGGAGATGGGGATGAAGGGAGCCGTCCACCGCTTCGCTTCGATGGTTTGAGAGAAGATCTCAAAGGTGAGGGGCTGCAAGGGGGCTTTTCCACTGTAGAAGTCGCGACCCATCCGCTTTTCCATCTGGACGTCAGAGAGCTCTTCCATCTGCTCTTTAGACCAGTAGAGTTTGGAGAGGTTTTTGCTTTGGGAAAAGAGCTCATCCATCGTCGCAAAGTAGGGGGTCTTGCTTCCGGGGAGTCCCATGAGGCTCACGAGTCTGTCTTCGAGGGCGAGGAGGTCATCGAAAACGACGAGGGTATTGTCACCTAGGTAGTCGAAGAGGGTGGCGAGGTTTTTCTCTTCCTTGAGAAGCTTGGGCTCGGAGGCTGGGCAGATGAAGAGGCGCTCTTTTTTCTCGATCGACTTTTGCCCAATCGGATCAAAGGTGCGGATCGTGTCGATCTCGTCGCCAAAAAACTCGACGCGGAATGGCTCGGGTGCGGAGAGGGGGAAGATGTCGAGTATTCCCCGCCGGAGGGCATAATGTCCCTTGTCGGCCACAACCGGTTCTTTCCGGTAGCCGAGTGCTTGGAGAAAGTCGTCGAGCGCGTCAAAGGGGATCTCCTCTCCGACTTTCCAGAGGTTGCAGCTGGGTTTGAGTTTGTCGGGGGAGGGGAGTTTTTGCAGACAGGCTTGAAGGGGCGCAAAGACGATGCGGGGATTCTGATGCAAAAGGAGGTGGTAGAGGATCTCAAAGCGGCGTCCTACAATGTCGGGGCTCGGAGCGATTTCTTCTCCGGGGAGCGTTTCCCATCCTGGGAACTCGAAAATCGGATGGTCGCCAAAGTAGTCGAGGTTGTCGATAATCTGGTTTTCATTTTTGTCAGAGGTGATGACGAGGATCTGCTTCCCCGTTTTCTTGAGGAGCATCGAGAGGAGCGCCGCCTTCGGGCTATTCCAAAGTCCCTCGACTAAAAGGGAGGATTCACTTGGAGCGAGCTCCAGAAATTGGGTGAGAGATGGGCTGGCTGAGAGGGTCACGACGAACTTAAGAGGTTTTTGAGAGTAGAGAGAGCTTTTTCGATCCCTTCAGGGTTTTTGCCACCTGCTTGCGCCATTTCTGGGCGGCCGCCTCCGCCGCCACCAATGTGGGGAGAGATCTCTTTGATCAGTTTGCCAGCTTGAATACCTTCTTTCACAAGAGCTGGGTCGACGCGAACAAGGAGTTGGGCACGTCCACCGGAGGAGATGGCTAGGGCCACAACGCCCTTTTCCATTTTTCCAATGAGATGGTCAGCGAGGTCTGCGAGATCTTCGCTGTCTACCTCTACTTTGCAGGCGAGGAGGGTGGTTTTACCCACTTTTTCAGATTGGCTTGTGAGCTCTTCGGTGAGTTGCTTGAGCTGGAGTTTTTTGAGGGAGCGGAGCTGCTGCTTTAGGCGGGTTTGTTCTTCTAGGAGTTGCCCAGCTTTTTCGCTCACCTTGGCTCGGTCGGTTTTGAGGAGGTGGGCCACTTCATCGAGCCGGTTTTCTTCTTCTCTCACAAACTCTTCGGCGCCTCGCCCGCAGCTCGCCTCGATCCGGCGAACTCCAGCCGCAATGCTCGACTCTTTTGTGATTCGGAAGTAGCCGATCTTGCCTACTTGGTCGACGTGGCAGCCGCCGCATAGTTCTTTTGAGTAGTCGATGTCGACAACGCGAACGGTGGCGCCATATTTTTCGCCGAAAAACTGGTTAATATCTGATCGTTTTTGCGCATCGGCGTAAGATAGCTCATAGGCGGAGACTTTTTGGTCGCCGCGGATTTTCTCATTGACCAGATCTTCGATTTCTCGGATTTCTTCTTGGGAGAGCGCCTTGTGGTGGTTAAAATCAAAGCGCAGTCGATTTGCTTCAACCAGTGATCCTGCTTGCTTCACATGGTCGCCAACAATTTTATGAAGGGCGTAGTGGAGAAGGTGGGTTGCGGTGTGGTGGGCCTGAATTCCTTTGCGCCTTTCCCAGTCAATCTCTGCGGTTAACTTGTCTCCAATATCGAGCATTCCCCTCTTTTGATATCCGACATGAGTAATGAGGTCAGGATAAGGGGATTTCGTGTCGCTTACTACAAAACCGTCGATCATTCCTGTGTCGCCGACTTGCCCACCCTTTTCTGCGTAAAAGGGGGTCGTTTTGAGAAGGAGGAGCGCTTCTTCCCCTTCGGGGAGAGTGTCGACGAAAGCGCCGTTTTGGACAATGCCGAGGAGCTCGGTCTCGGCTTCGGTTTCACTGAAGCCGACAAACTCGGTGGCTCCGTGCTTTTCAAAGAAGCCGGCAAACTCAGACTCTTCCGCTTCTTGCCCTTTGACCGAGCGGGAGCTACGGGAAAGTTCTTTGGCCTTTTCCTCAAGGAGCTGGTAGGCATCGATGTTCACTTCGAGGTTGGAGTCTTTAGCGATGAGCAAAATCTCTTCCAGCGGGAAGCCGTAGGTGTCTTTGAGCTTGAATGCATCTTCTCCGCTGATCTGCCGGTGGGGACTTTTGACCGCCTTTTCAACGATGTTTTGAAGAATGCTGCCGCCCCGTTTCAGAGTGCGCAGGAATCCTTCCTCTTCGAGGGTGAGAATTTCTCCGATCCGCCCTTCAGCGCTTTTTAGCTCGGGGAAGTCTGCTCCCATCATCTCGACGAGAAGGGGGAGAGCGTCTGCAAGGAACGGTTTTTCAACACCGAGGAGTGTTCGGCCATAACGGACAGCGCGTCTGAGAAGTTTACGCAGGACATAGCCCCGCTCGATGTTGCTGGGCTGGGCTCCGTCGGCAATCGCAAAGGAGAGTGAACGGAGGTGGTCGGCGATCACGTGGTAGGCAGGGGCGAGTACTTGATCTTTTGGGTCGTAGGGTTTGCCTGAGATGTCGGCGATCTTTTCGATTAGGCGGATTAAAATGTCGGTGTGGAAAACGTTGTCGACCCCAAGCTTTAAGGCAATGATCCGCTCAAGACCGCCGCCCGTGTCTACCGATTGG
>Ga0180438_10005345_pt1 | contig 17915 bp, 13 predicted proteins | sample SS_ome_12_FD_132455 | JGI IMG/M metagenome (GOLD analysis project Ga0180438, IMG submission 132455) | Hypersaline lake sediment archaeal communities from the Salton Sea, California, USA - SS_3_D_2 metaG | ecosystem: Environmental > Aquatic > Non-marine Saline and Alkaline > Hypersaline >...
ATTCTTATAATTTCAATATCACTTGAATCGTTTTCGGTATTTGTAGGACCAATTTGGAAAGTTCTGGAAACATGCTTGTCTGAAGGAGAAGATCCGGTTTCAGGAATATGCAAAGCTCGGATCTCTGTATCTTGTTTTGTACCTGATGCTTGATTATCCGCCGGTTGAAATGTATTAAGAATCTGATCCTCGCTCGTATCTTCCAAGATCTCGTCCTCCAAGATTTTATCTTCCAAGATTTTATCTTCCAAGATTTCGTCTTCCAAGATTTTATCTTCCAAAATTTCGTCCTCCAAGATTTTATCTTCCAAAATTTCGTCCTCCAAGATTTCATCGGTTTGACCTAGTAAGTCGACCACTTTATTTTGAAATCCCATTGAAAATTCACGATCTAGTCGATTTCCATCACCTTTTCCTTGAATATTGTTGTTATGTACTAGTATTTCTGGTATCCAAATCGGTTTCAAACATTTAGTCAAAGTTTGTAAAACATGATAAGAAGCCTGTACTTTGGTCTCAAATTGAATAAGATCCTTATGGATAACATGAAAAAGAAAACATCCATTAGTAACTTCATCAACTGATAACATTTGGTTTTTCATTGAACTAGCCAAAGGTAATATTTCACCATTAGCCATTTTAACCTGCCAAATATATACTTGTTGACGATTATAGTTATTTTTTTCAAGGACTAGTCGAATTTTTTGGATACTCTCCGGCAATGCCAAACTATTGTCATCGTCCAATATTAATACCCAACCATCATTATCAATTAGATTCATAACTTCATGTAAATATTTATTGTAGGGAAAATGATTCACATTCTTCCTACGAGGTCGATTAAAAGGTACTACACGGATATTATCATAATTTGCTAAATAAGTTTGTGTTATGTCGTCATCGGCAGTTATCCAGTAACAAATTTCGTTGAATCCACCGATTTGACCAGCCACTGAATCATAACAATCTTTGAAATAGTTTGGACGATTACTAGTACGTGTTATAATATTGATCACTTCGTTATTCATGATTTTATAATAAATATAGACTATTTCTCTCTAAGTAGTTAAATTGTATCTGACTTAGCTGAATTATAAATTTTAGATTTATCTAAAATCTCGGAAAATAATGTTATTATTTATTATAGAATGGACGAGATTTGGAAAACCACCGAGATTCCCAGTTCTAAACAAGGATATATAGAGTGTTTGAAATCGTTAACCGAAAAAACCAATAATACTTATGATACTTTGTCTGATCATTTAGAAAAGACCAATTTAGAAAAACCTTCGGAAATATCGACAATAATTAGTCTTTTTGACCAGTTTGATAAAATCAACACTAAAGCCGATCGTATACTTTTGAATCTTTTTATTTATATCAATGCTATCCGAGTTAACCATTTGTCTTGCGATTTACAAACGTGTCATGTAGAAAGTATTAATAGTCTACTACAAATTATTTCTGAACAAAGAAGAAGCTTACAGACCACTGACTATACCAGCTTTCTAGAGGCTTACAATGAACAAAAAGATAAATCGACTGATCTTTATTATCCTTGTTTAGCTATTTTAGAACGACGAATATTTAAGACTCTTCTAAATGGACTTATGGGTATTTTGATGATTTGTAATTTTATTACTAAACAATTAGAACATCATGATATATTAGAATCACTCGATATTTCTATTAGATCAAATACTAACAATTCCTATTTTTAGATAACAATCAATGAAATCCAATTATCTTAAGCCATAAAAGTAACAAAACCACTTATTTCCAAGTAATTAATACTATCTCTCGCGAAAAAATTTTATAAAAATATTATTAATATAACTTATTTTTCGGTATGGGTAATAGTAATTCTCTTGCTTATTTATTTGGTGATAGTTTTTACCCAGAAGTTACTACAAATAGAGAAAATTATTTTTATGATCATAGAGAAGGTGATCATTTTACTAAATATAGTTCATCTTTCGGTAGTTTCAAGGAAATTATTAATTTTTGCATAGAAAACGATATAAATAATCCATGTTTTACAACCTTGGGACCTGATAATGAATGTCTAACCTTAAGTTTTTCTCTAGAAAGGGGTGTTATTCATTATGAAACCCGGTCACTGAAGTACCTTAAAATATATAATGTCCAATATATCCATCCTACTAGTTTTTATTTTGGATTATCAGAACATTCCATTATTTATTACCCAGAAACCGATCAGATTAATGGAGAATTATTATTACACAATAGAAATACTGGTGTACATGATCAAGGTATTTTTTGGTTTGTTTATTTACTTGGTCAATTTTTCACAGATTTTCCCAAATATGATAATAATTTTTCGTTAATTAACCAGAGAATTTCTCTACTAAGCGAATTTTGTTATGATGAAAATTATATGACCCATTATTGCCTATGGTGTGGACATATTCTTGAAACACCCATTGTTCAGGAACAATGGGATGATGAAGAACGTAGACTCTATTGTGACGATTGTGTGGCATGTTTAGAGTGTGGTACAAAAGAAAATCTCAAAGAGTTTAGCGAGGGTGGAGTTCTCTGTTGTGAATGTTATCAACATTTTCAAAATATCGCTTGTTTGGCAGGAGGTGGTTTGGGTTTCCCAATGGTTTTGTAAAATAGCTTTATATATCAGTAGAATGCGAAAAACATTTCACTGATATAGAAAATTTGGCCTTAGTACTTAGTAGATATGCCAGTACCATAGGCTTTTAAACCAGACATTTTAACTAATATGCCAATATATCGTTCCAAAGTATGTTCAATCATGAAATCGGAATGTAGGCTTTTACCATAAAGATGTCGATAATGATAATCATTATTAGCCCCATTGACCTTTTTCTTTAATTGGTGCATTTTCTCTTGCCAATTATAGTCAATCGTGAAAGCAGTATTTAATCGCTGATAAAGCGTTAATAGTTTTTTGGGATCTAACCCTTTAATTACTTGGGTATTCAATAGAAAGATCGTACCAGCTATAAATGGACATTTGTCATTTTCGTTTAAAGTATACGGCATACCTAATGTCTCACTAATTGTTTGAAGATGCTGTTCATAATCATTATTAGAAGTATAGTGGAAATGATACAAATAATTATTTGAACCAATCAAACCTATATCAGAAAATTTAGTTAGATGCTCGAGTTTCAAAGTATTTAAGGCTTTAATCATTGTGTTTCTCCAAATATGATTGGATTTGGTATGAAAAAACATTAGATATTGATAATTCCTGCCACTAGTCAAAAGTTTTTCAGTTAGTAATAAAAAACTTCCAATATCTCCACCTCGATTGGGATTATGCATAATTTCAATATTTTTGGTTCGTGTTCCAATGATATCATTGACTAGTTTGTTAAGGCGCTCAGCGTTCGGCGTATTGATAATACTAAAATAAAAAAATAGTGAACCATCATCATAATAGTCAAGAAAAGGTAGTAATTGCTTTAAAATTCGTGTATTTATATCAATACTATGATAAAGGTGGACCAAAATTGCGATATTGAATGGTAATTTAATTTTTTCTTTAGGTATTTTTTTATTGTCTATTCTATTCATAGTTTTGAACCCTCCATTTTCCTGTAAATTCAACCTTTTGATACATTGCGTACGTGTGTCCCGATCCTGGTTGTTTTCAAAGCTTCGATTATATGATAACATCGTCACAGGACTAGTTAGTCTATAACGACTAAGTCCGTGACTAAGAGCGTTGCGACTCAGTTTGCATGGGAACATAGTATTAGAAAGTTCTTGTGCATTTTGATCTGAAATCAATATGAGTTCATTGATGGATTTGGATTGACAAAAAGGAACCCGCGCTCCTTGACCAACCTCTTCATTTTTACACTCTCCTTTTTCTTGTTTATTCATACTCATAATAGAACGCTGATATGAAATACCTTTATGTTGCGAAAAGTTATTACTAATCCGATCCTTACGTGTAGTGTAGATAGAATTGTTGTGGGATACAGGCTTTGATTTTTTATCTTTGTCAATATTTATATCACATAAGGACTCTTCACTTATATGCAGATCCACTGTGGGATTATCGGCTTCTAAATTATAGATTTGTCCTAAAGAACAAGACGCTTGACTGGATAAAGTATCCTTTGGTATGGAATGCATTGAAGTTGAGTATGAATCATCAGTGGTAATTGTACATAATTTAACTTGATTATTAGGCTTTGTATGTAAACTTTGTTTCCGATCACCATAATTTGTTTCTTGAATTTTGTATTGATGTTTTTTGGGAAACAAGACTTTTGGAATTGGGATTCTGGGAGCTGTGATGGCAGTTGAAACTGGATTGTGATATTTCAAATGGTCTGTTAAATTTTTATAAGACATATATCTTAGCAAAATATATTTATAAACATTTAAGATGAGTTGGCCATTAGATATATTATTATAATGGAACCCAAATTCGCATCTTACTATACTTGTGCTCCGTCTAATTGCATTTATCATTGTTTACCCGTAAGTCTGAAAGAGTTATACCTTGGAACTCAACGAGATATTACTTATTTCCGAAACAATGGGAATAAGAAGGAAACCGTTTCTTTTTCGATTACAGTTCCACCTTGCTCCTTACCAAACACGTTTCTCTATTTTCCTAACTGTGGTAATAAAATTGGTAACACTATTGGAAACTTGGCAATAATTTTGGAATTGGATACCCATCCTTTATTTATTCTTGAAGGACCAAATGTTTACTTAACACTTGATCTTACAAATAACGAAGCAGTCGATGGTTTCGAACATATTGTCGAGTATCTTAATGGCGAAGCTTTGATTATTAAGAAAACAGGACTTTTAAATTCAAATGACGAAGTAATCTTTCCAGGTTATGGTTTTTATGATCCAATAAATCATTGCTATGGATCATTAATCGTGAAATTTAATATTATTTTCCAACCTCTCAAAACTAGTACAATGCAAGATTCACCCACTTCTATATTTGGTTCAGTACGAACTAGGCCAATATCACCAACCAATCTGAGTCGCGATGCTATCAGTCACAGACTGAGTTCCGAATATACCTATGATTTTTTAAGTGAAAGTGATTCGAATAGCGAAGTTTATTTTAGCCCTGAAAGTACAAATAAATCAGACCGCGCTAATGATTTTTCCCTTGAAAGAAATAGTCCAAGTAATAGTTTAACAACCGAAAGCAATGAATCTTGTAATTTAGTACCATACACAAAAGCTATCCAAACTGGATTATTACAAAATAGTGATTTGATGTTTCAAGATCATACTAAACAGTGCAAACCTCTTCTTTCTTTAGGAAAATTAGATACTGAATCCGAATCTCCATTATCAAAGATTACTAATTTAGAACTTCACCAAGGAATTGATCTTGATCTTGATGTTTGGAGACAAAAGAATTGTGATGAATTATTGGATGAGCTTTTTTCAACGCCAATTGTTAAATATCATGATTTCACCGACAAGCTATCAACAATCAGACCCGTCCCTCCAAAATTAGATTATTTTGAACAACAAAATTCAGTCCCTGTACTCAGTACAACATCAGTGCCAAGCACTATTGTGAAACAATTAGACGATGATCCTGTATCGGTACACAATCAATTATCACTATCAAATAATTCTGATTTGTCCCTTGCATATGACATTAACGAATCGTCAATAAAAAGTATACAAGAAAATATGGATGAACCAAAGAAAGAAACCGAACAAAACAAATGCACAATGATGTAAAGTTATTCAAAGACCTAAGTTTGTGTTATAAATCCAAAAAACATATTTCTTCTTGTTCAGTGTTAAATTGCTCAACTTTGATTTGTTCAGCCTGAAGATTTACTCCAAATCCATTAGAGCTAACCCATAGTGATAGTCCAAATAAAACTGCTCCCTTAGAACCAGGTGTTAACAAGTTTTTAATAAACTTGGGATCTTTCCTGTCTGAACAAATACCATTCACGGATTGGGGCCGGGTTTGATCAAAAAATGTACACATAAACCCAGTACCACGATTAGATGCAATATTAATTTTAAGAGTATTTTGGTATTTGACATCCTCGTCATTTGGTATTTTTCGTCCTTGATCCAGATCTAGACTATTCACATCTCGTCGATCGGTTCTGTAAGTTTTAGAGCATTTCTCGCCATATGAGAAATGATCAGTTATGGGATAACTGAGTGTTTCCTTTTTCAAAATACCAGAGTACATTGCAGTGACCTTTTCGCGTAACTGCTCTTTATTTATCGTCTCTCGAGGGTCCTTTAAATTAAGAGAAGCTAATATTTCTGGCGTCCCAAGAACATAATCAATAACCAGCTGATCAAGTTTTTGGAACTTTTCCAGTTGTTCGGGACCTAACTCACAAATAATAGCCCAATATTCCTTTAAGCGTTCAGGTTCACCAATCTTATCTCCCGGAGGTTTATTGGGATATACAGTAGTTTGATCGGAAATATAAGTGGTCGATTTGGAAACAGCACCACAAGGAAAATTAGTATCAGTTAAAACCAAGTAGAAAGGAGAATCGTTATAAATAAGAAAACTGTTTTTTCTATGACCGCTACGATTGGTTCGTAATTTTGAAAAATTGACCTTATTTGGATCGAAACATTCAACCAACACCACTTTTAGTTCCATTATTTTTACAAATTCTTTATAAATATTTAATTTCAATTCAATTTTAAGTTTGTCTTTCGAAACAAAGACTCTTAAAGCAAAGTAAGAAAGATCTAAACAAGACAAATTTTTTACTTTGTTTTACATCAAAATAGTAAGCAACTCATAGTATAATCGTTTTAAGCAGCCTTACGAACAACACGACGAACTGTCTTAGTAGCAGGTTTAGGAGGTGGAGGTGGTGCAACTTCCTCTTCGACAACTTCTTCCTCTTCGACAAGCTCTTCCTCTTCAACAAGTTCTTCTTCGCCTGCTTCCTCCTCAAGAAGTTCTTCTTCAAGCTGATCATCTACATCAACATCTTCAGCATCCTCAAACTCCAAATCAGGATCTTCAGTCAAATGTGCTGGAGCAGATTCTGGATGATCACCCTCCATCATACTATCAAGTAGACAAGTTCCGGAGGAAATGGCGCCTGTGCGAGGCTGAGCCTTAATCTGAACTGCCCGCATAGTAACGCCAAAACCCAATCCAGCAGAAGCCCAGAGACTCATTGAAAGAAGAACGGAACCGGTACTACTTCCACGGAGCAAGTTCGCAATATTGTGTTCACTATCAGGGATATTGTCTACTGGTAAGGGATCAGAACGACCATCCTCACCCGGACGGAAAAACTGAGTGGAAAAACCATCATCTCTATTAGGAATATTGCAACGAATTTTAGGTGGGTATTGATCATTTCTCTTACCAGTTGTCTTGTCCTTAGAATACTTCAAGAGACTTGTGTATTTACTCTTGAGTAACTTCAGAGAAATTTTGGGATCATCATCATCAGCATCACCCAGAAGGTCACTTCGTAATTCAGCATTACTATTTACAGTATTAAGAATGTAGTCATCAAGTTCTTCGAGTGTCTTAATTTCATCTGGGTTAGGCTCAATTTGGAGAGTCCATTGTTCACGTGTATTTTCATTCTCCTTCTCTTTCCCTTCATCTCCAAATTTCTGTTTCTGGCTAACACCAAATGGAAAACGAGTGTTCAGAATAGCAAGAGAAAACTTCTTACCACCATAATTAAGATAGGCGCTTTTACCTTTGCCTCCCTTGTTGAGAGTTAGTTTACTGATGGAAAGCTTACTGGGCACAAATTGATCAAGATTAACGATTTCACCTGGATTGAACATTGTTAGACTTTACTTGGATTTTAGTTTCTGTGATTGGGGGTTGGATATAATCTTTTCCTTGTTAAAGAAAACTTTTCAATTTTTTTTCCTAATAGGCCTAAACAAGGAATTTTTAACTGCTTTCTGAATAACAACGTTATTTCTATGCGGTAACAAACCAGTATGATTCCTTTCATTATTGACATTAGGTTTCAGTCTCTTATCAGTAATTTTAACATTTGTATTCGTGTCAGTATTTACCGTATTCGTTATCATTAGGTTTTTAATAACGTCTTCAGTAGTTAGCTGGTTATTGGCTTGCCTGATTATCCTTAAAGCCAATTTACTGATTTTCAAACCCTTTTTACTTTCATGTCCAAGAAAAGAACCTGATCCAGACTGCAAAATATAAGATAAGATATATTGATTGACATTGGAGTATTCTTGATATAAATATTCAAACTGTTTTCGAGCATTGTTAACATAATTTCTATAATCTTTATTTATCAATTCGAAACGGGAGCAAACATCATCCCATAATTCATGTCTAATAATCTCACCACCATATTGACTTCCAAAATCTAATTTAAAACACATTTTAAGACTCAACTCGGGCTTAGAATTACCATATAAAAAATCTACCGAAATGAAAGGTACTCCCTTTTCCATAAAAGGTAAAACTAAATAAGGAAATCCTGTTAATTTAGCAGTAATTATTAAAATATATGCTGATCTAATAATTTCGATTGATCGTTTAGGATCCCAAAAGGTACAATTAAAACCGAGTTTTTCAAATCGATCTGTTAAATGAACCGAAAAAGGGTTTTTTTGATCCATAACCAACAACCTATTTTGAACGGTGATTTCCGATTTGCCTGTTTGAAATTGTGTTGTCACTGAACCAAGTCTTTCATACATCTGACTATCTAAAGTATAAATCGGAAACACGAAATTTTTAGATTCTGTTGGTATTTTAAACCACTCTTGATAACAAAAACGTTGTATTTCAGATTGAAAGAAAAGCCGACCTCGTATTGCCAAATTATGAAGTAACTCTACACCAATGCCTAATTCAACTGGTTTTTTATGTGTCGCCAAGACAAAGATATAAGATGTGATCTTCCTAGCATTGGCATAATATTTTAATAGATTATCAGGAAGGAATACAATAATAGAACTACTGTCTCCACTAATTTTCTTTAATTCGGATGGAACTATTAATTTGACATAATTCAAAAAGGAAAGTACGATCGGTAAATTAGTTTCCGGTGATGAATACAGATCCTTCAAATTACCAAAAGTACTGCCATCTGTTAACAAGTAAATCGACATTCTATATTATATAGCTCTTGAGAAAATTTTCTCAGGCTCCTCCTCCAAAACACAAGAAATACAAACTATGTAAATATCTAAGCAATATATTTACCATTAATACACCGTGACAGTATTTAGAGAGTAGTCAGGAATTCATTCTTCTAAAATCTTGGAAACGTTTCAACCGATATACTAAGCATACATAGGTAATTTTCTTTTATTGCGACCACTCCTCTCACTTTACCAAATACTATAAACATAGTATCGGAAGAGTTTACGAACTCATAATTCACCTGAAAACAACCACCCTATGTTTGATACTTGTGTTTCTTTCAGTCAAGTATCAATTGTCGGTAGTTCTTACTTGCATAGATTATATTATAATCTATAATAAAATGTTTTAATTTCTAAATATTCGGAAGAATGAATTCTTGATCAGTGGATACTAATCCAGCTAACGAAATCTATAATACCTAATACTTTGGAAGAATATTTGATATTAATGCCTAGTAAATTAGTTCTAATTTTTCCAGGTGTTGAATAATTTCATGCGTCGCTTTATCTAAATCAGTGGTCTCTTCAAGGGAATATAAAAAATCAGGTTGTTCTGGTACATCGAATGGATCATTTACTCCAGTCAACTTAATTTCCCCATTCCTTGCTTTGGCATATAATCCCTTTACATCCCTCTTCTCACAAACTTCAACAGATGTATCAACGAAAACTTCAAAATAATGTCCTTGTTGTGAAATCACTGCTCGATTAGTTTCACGATCACTAACATATGGGGCAATGTTAGCAACTAAACAAATGCCACCATGTTTGACGATTTCACTAGCAACATAACCAATTCTTTGAACATTAATACTTCGATCTTCTTTCGAAAACCCAAGACCTTTACTAAGATGTTGACGGATAATGTCCGCATCCAGAATGGTTATCGAACGTTTGTTCAAATTTCGCATCATCAAATGATTTTTCAGCGATTTAACTAGAGTAGTCTTGCCAGAACCCGATAAACCAATACAATAAATACAAAAACCTGTCTCACTCGGTCGTCTAACGTGATTTCTCAATATTTCTACAGTTTCAGGGAAGCTAAACCAACTAGGAATTTCACCTCCGTCTAAAAGTCGACGGCGAAATTCGGTTCCAGATAGTTGTGGAAGCGATAACTGCTCTTGCCTTTCCTCTGAAACTTGTTCAGCTGGAAGATATTGATCTTGTTCTGGATCATAATAAAATTTAGCTGCGAAATCAGGGATTATTTGTAATTTATCTTGATACTTTGCAACTAATTCTTGTGCTTCAAATGGCCCATAAAAACAAGATTTAGATGGGTCTTTTGGTTTATAACTGGGCCCAGCATGATCGCGTCCAACAATAAAGTGAGTACAACCATAATTACGACGAATCAAAGCATGATAAAGAGCTTCTCGGGGTCCAGCCATTCTCATGGCCAAAGGAAGAAGTATCAACTCCACTTCAACTGAACATTGTTCGTATCTTTTAAGAAGTTCTATATAACACTTGACTCTGGTAAAATAATCAATATCACATTCTTGTGTCACACCAACACTGGGAGTCAACAGTAAACCAACTTTTGGTGCCCCCTGAGCACCAGAATATTTGACTGATACTCTTTTGGTTGCATTATAAGTTAGTTCGTAATGGATTCGGTGCATTGGATTACGTGTTTGAAATCCAACCACATAATCCCAACCGTGGTTCGCGATACGTTCACGAGATTGTTGAGGTGTCAAACGATAACCATGAAAATCACTATGATAGAAATTATTTATCGCCTCTAACTTTCCACTTAGATAATAAGTTGGTTCACTCCTTTCTAATAAAAATTTCACATAAGGATGATTAGTATCAGTAGTTCCATAGACTTTCTCACATTCGAATTCAAGATCTGGTTGATAAATTTCACCTAGGGTTAGATAAGCTAATGGCAAATTTTCACTATTACAAAGTTGGATAGCCATGCCAGTCTCCAAGTTTAATGATTTAACTTTACTCTCACCTATATCTAGATATATCGGCATTGGAAAGAAATCACCATTAGATAATTCCATCTTTTCTACCACGCTTAGATAATCATTTTGACCCATATAATAAGTTAAAGGATATAAGCTACCATTAAGTAGCATTTCTAATTCACAAAGTTGGCGTTCAGAAAGAAGAATCGTTTGCATTTTATTTTGGATATACAGTATTATGTATCAAAGAGTTTAATACATTTCATAACAATATTTTTCTATTTGTTATGGACTTTCCGTCATCTTGAGAAAATGGCCGTTTTTAAGCAAAAAAATTTCCAACATTTTAATTTATTCGACAAAAGTCAATAATGGCCAGCGATGAGAATCAGTTTACTCAATGCTTCCGAGGTGGAAAAAGCAAGGGAATTTGTTGTTGTTTATGTACAACAATTATTTTAATGGTGATCATCTTACTACTGATTTCACTAACCAGTCTCAATTACGATGAATTTGGTATTGCCTATAATAGATTATCTAAAAGCATTGATGACGAAGTTTATGAAGAGGGACGCCACTTTCTCTCGATACCATCATTATTTATTATTTATAAGAGGACCGTCCAGTCTATATCTTGGGGCAAAGATAGCCGAATCACTTGTTACAGCTCGGAAGGATTAGAATTGACTATGGAAATCAAAGTACAATTCCAAATCACCAAAGATAAATTACTAAACATTTTTCATAGATTCGGAAAGGAGGAACAATATATTAATTTTTTGCATAATTTTATCAAGTACAATATCATTAATCAATGTGGTAATTTTTATGCACAACAGTACTATTTTAATCGTAGTGTCATTGAAAAAAATCTGGAATCGAATATGAAAACATTGGCAAATATTAATGATTTAGGTAGTGAGATTATTTTGTTGCAACTAATTGCCGTTTCGCACCCTGGGGAGTATAATTCTATTAACGAAGACAAACAAAAGTTATTACAAGATAGACTGAAATTTATTCGACAACGGGAAGAGCAAATCAATAAGGAAATCACTGAATATCTAAAGATCGAAAAGACCATTGAAATTTTGATGATCGATTCATATGGACAGGCTAATAGTACAGTTATTGTTGCTCAAAAGATGGCTGAAGCCGAAACGAATAAGTGGCGGACCCGTCAAATAGTTTTTGGGAAATACCGAGATCAACCAGGAGAATTAATCTCTTTTCTCAAATATTTCATGATTCGATCAAAGGATAATTTGATTCAAAAGTTTGACTAGATAAGCAAATGAAACACTTTTTACTTTGCTAATCTAGTTAAACCTTTTCGCCATGTATGGCAAAATTTGAACAGTATACGTGTGTTATAATTTCGTCATTGTGTCTCGGCCAAACAAGTAGACCATTTATTTATGTTTCACTGAAATAGACTATTTACACTAAACTAATGCAAAAATTTTCACAAAATTTTATTTTTATCAGTGAAAAGACACTCGCATAACAAGTAAATGAGAAATAACATTCCTTCTATTCAAGACAGTGGTTCGACATACAGATCCCGTTTTGTCCAAATTCCGATTGATCTGGGAACCGTCTCTGACCCAGTCCGTTCCACGACAAGAACATCATCAAGGTCAAATGGTCCATCCAGGTCTAATAATTTAACTGAACCAGAATCAGATTCTAGATCTGATGTTGTTAACTTTTTAAAGCATCATAAAGTCTGCCTTGGTACTTGTGGATGTATTTTTATTTTTATCATAATTCTTTTGGTCCCATTATCTTTTTCTTATGTTGACTATGACAAAAATGCCTTTAAAAAGAATACTATGACTAATAAAGTCAACACCGATGATGTTTATACTAATGGACGTTATTTTTGGGGCATTAATTATCGTCCGGTGACTTTTCCTCGATTTTATAATAAAATCGAGTTACGTGGTAATGACATTTTGATTTTTTCTGACAATGGTTTGGAGTTTTCGATTGAGTGTGATCTTTTTTATAAACTAGACCCTGGAAATTTATCAAATATTTTCACTAAATTTGGTAATAATTATCATTCCAGAATCGTTGATGAAATCAAAGCCAGTATTAAAAATACTGGCCCACAATACTCAGTCGAAAAATACATTCTAAATATGAGTGTCATTCATAAGGCTATTGTTAATAACCTAAATCACGATTTAAGCGACTTTCATATATTTATTCAGCCTAATATGTTTTTTATTCTTAGAATCGTTTATCCTTCATCACTTAAAAACAAATTTTTGGAAACAGCAATTCAATCACTTGAAAACGAAAAAAGCATTCTGCAAAGAGACCTTGATTTAATTAAAAAAGTAACCGAAAAGAATGTCACTAATATCAGAGCCAATGTAACTGTGTTGCATAATACTGGTAAAGCTGAAGCCAATTTGAATCTTCAAATGGCCAAGATTAAGTCTAAAGCATTGATTAAAAACGCGTCATATATAGGTATCGAAAGTTTTTTTGAACACATGAACATTCAAAATGTAAGTGCACGAGAAGAAATCTTACAATATTTCTCAGTATTGGACAATACAAATAGTTCAGGTAAGATTTTGGTCGGTGATATTGGAACTATTGTCGTATAAGAAGACGACTCTAAATATATCAGCATGTTCTAATATTAGCAAAAAATATGATTGCTAGAATAGAACAAAACTCACTGTAACTAATATCATGACATGACTACAATAACAAAATTTCCAAATTATGTTAATAATTTTTGGAAATAAAATATATATATCATTTAAGAAGCAAGATGACAAGTCAGGTAACAAAAAGAGATACAAGTTTTATTAAAACTTTGGACAGAGTTTATGCAATAATTCGGCCACATATCCATCGATACATTTTCCGTAAACCATTGTTGACCGAAAGAGAGAAAATCGTCAAAGAAATCTGGGAAAAACCCACTAATGCCAGCACTTCAAAGCCTCGACCACCGCTTCCTTAATAGGACTCACTTTTAAATCATATCTACTAACTAACGTTTCTAGTTTTTCGGTAGAAAGTGCATTGTTACTTCGACCACATGCGGTCACTTTTAATAGTTCTTCGGCACTAAAGTTTTGGTAAGTAAATTTGGGATCAACATATTCACGATAGAGATCTAGTATTTCATTATGACTAATCACTCCTGGATTACAAAGATTTACAGTTCCAGTTACTCTTTCTTGACTAAGTCGTAACATAGCAGGCAAAAGCTCATCAAGCACAGTCATTGAATTGGGGATACTAATGACCTTTTGATATCTAATAATCTTAGAAATAAAGTTACGAGGATTATCATGACTTGTAATAGGCATCCGAATTCGTATATTGAGACAACTGTCATCATAAAGATGCATTAATCGATCAGTAAACCCCTTGACAGCTGAATAACTAGAATCAAAATAATTAGGCAGCGCTGTTTCGTCGAACAGCATCTTTGTTCTGTCCTGATCTATTGACATTTGTTCAAAATCCATAGGGTGTTCTTCATCATAAGTAAAGATACAACCAGTACCCAAATAAGTATAGTGTATATTTCGTTCTCGGCAGATTGTTGCTAAAACTATTGGACCATAAAGATTATCACGAATATTTTCAGTTAGTTTGCCCTTTTGCTCTAAATAGTCGATAGTGCCATAACCCGGTCCATGGGTCCTTCCTGTTAGGGAGATTACTCGATCAGGTTGAAAGCAGTCGAGATCCTTTTTGATTTCTTCGACGTTATCAATTCGAGTTTCTGGTAAACAAAGAATATTTGATGGATCTTTTGAAAGCAACTCCACAACTTGACAACCTATCCATCCACGATGTCCATAAATTAACCATTTCACAGGAAGTACCTTGTCTGAAGGAGTTTTTGCGGAATTAGATTTAGATCCTTGCATTTTGAGAATTGTTATACTTATGATTAATATAATAGTATTTAAACAAGTGACAAGTCAAAAAAATTGTTTTTATTTTTAATATTTAATAATATAGTGTGTATACTATAAAAATAGAGAGTAATGTCAATTGATAAAGAAAAAAGATATTATAATGAATATCATCTTAGTAAAGATGAACCTCCTCCTTATGGACAATGGTGTGGCCCATCTTTCAACCATGTAGTCCAACAGGGTTTTTTAAGTAGGAGCAATTTTAATACTCCAAGTGTAAATAACTCTACTCGGTATCGTTCTTTTAATTTCAAAAAGAAAGGTTCAGGATACCAAACACCTATTTGTTATCTCGATAAAGACGTTCGTTTTAATTCGTTTTTAGGAAGACCATCATCCGAATGCAAAAAAACTTTCAACTATAAAAAATTAGGAGCCGGGGGTATTATAATCGATAAAGATGGTAAGCTTTTGGTAGTAAAAGGATTAACAAAATGGTCTTTACCGAAAGGTCATTTGGAGCCGGGTGAAAAGTACCATGAATGCGCAATGCGCGAAATCAAAGAGGAAGTGAATTTAAAGATCCATTTAGGAATAAGTGATCGTTATATTGATGTCAAGAAATGTATTTATTATATTATTGTCCTTAGTCAGTCTGGGCCCAAAGATTTAAAAACAAATGATCCAAATGAGATTTCTGAAATAAAATGGCTTCTTCCTGAAGAAATTAGGAATTTGGAGTGTAATAGACAATTAGATTATGTAATCGATCGATGGGGGTATATCCAAAATATCATTAAAACTACAGGTAAACGTCTTGTTCGATATCCTGTAATTAGTAATGAGGAACCAGAAGAAAAAAAAGAATATGAGGATACGCCTATTTATTTTGTGCCAGATTTTACAAATCGGCAAATTATAGATGGTGAAGATGATATTCTTTTTGAAAAAATCAGTGTCAGTTCTTGTCCCGTAGAACAAGAATCAGTTGAAGTGATCTGTGCTAATGATCCAACAGTAACGTCAGTAAAACCATTTTTCCGAACAGACGACATATTGTGCCATGCAACAGAAAGAGAAAATGAAACATGTATGCTTACGGTATATTAACTTTTCTATAAAATGCAGACTTTGGTAAAATTTTGCTTTGCACGAGGGCGCAAAAGTGTCCAGGCCTGATTGTTTCGCAATCAGGAAATGAACCAATTTCCTTTCGGAAATTTTTGAAAATAATTATCTATCTATTTGCAGTTGACATAGATAGATAATTATTTTGGTTCAACAAAGCAAAAATGAAAAAGTGACTATGACGAATGTCTCTTATCGATTTAGGATATTTTTTTCTTAGAATGGAGGTTCACTTGAAAAAACTGCCTCTCCTATTTCATTAATATAACGATGATTGTGACCCAACAGATTACTATAATGATCAGGATCAAAGAGATCTCGGAAAGTATTATTGGGAAAAAGACTGCTAAAAATATACAAACTAATTACTAAAGCAACGTTTGAACCTATAAGAACACGAACTATAGTTGAACGTTCTAGGGTCCAGTTTTTATATCGATACCAAAAATAGAGAATCAAATAGGAGAGAAAGCTATTAAAGATAATGAGAAGGTAGATCATCTTTAGTTCTATATATATATATCTAATTTTAGAGAAAACGTCAATCAACGTTTAAATCCGATTTAAGGTAATATTTTAATAAACGTCAATCGACGTTTAAATCCGATTTGAGGTAATATTTTTAAGAAACGTCAATCGACGTTTAAATCCGATTTGAGGTAATATTTTTTAAAAACGTCAATCGACGTTTAAATCCGATTTGAGGTAATATTTTTAAGAAAAATTGAAGCTAATTTCATTATAAATATAGTTAAATATTATGCCACCCAAAAAGGTAACAGCTAAACCTAAAGCCAAAGCTAAAGGAAAAACAAGTAAGAAAACTGCTCAAAGTTATGTTACTAAGCCAAACACTTATTTTCAAAATGGCAATGAAGGAACTGGTGGTCGGCTTATTATAGTTGAAAGTCCAGGTAAAATCGCCAAAATCCAATCTTTTCTCCCAAAATCAGATCTTGTCGTTGCCAGTGTGGGACATATTCGAGATATTCATAGTACCAAAGAACATAAATATGGTGTCGATTTAGAACATGATTTTGCACCTATTTATCAAGTCTCATCCGAAAGGGACGCTGTTATTAAGAAAATGCGAAGTTTAATGAAAGGTAGAACCGTAGTTTTAGCAGCAGATCAAGACCGAGAAGGAGAAGCTATTGCCGAGAGTTGTCGAGATGTCCTTAATTTACAAGGAGGTCAATATTTTCGCATAACCTTCAACCAAATCACCAAAACTGCTATTCTTAACGCTATGGCCCAACCAGGTGATGTCAACTATGACTTGGTCGATGCCCAACTCTGTCGTCGGACTCTTGATCGTTTGGTCGGTTTCAGTCTCAGTCCTCTCTTGACCAAATTGGAGGGCTTACCAGTAGTTGACTTTAATCTAGGCACCGGGCGAGTTCAGTCAGTTATTGTGCGTCTAGCAGTTGACCGGGAAGAGATCATTGCTAAACAGTTAGAGAACCTGGGTAAACTAGACAGTGCCACCAACCCTTTTAGTTGCAACGGTTTACATCTAGTTCCACTTGAAGGTGCTGATGGAGCAGAGGGATTGGTTGAATTTGAAATGGATAGCAGTCTAGAACGACCGACAATAACACCAACATCAACCCTCGAAGGTGGTGGCGGGGTATCAACTACAGCTGCAAAACCAGAAAAAGTGACAGTTGACACTCGAGGACAAGCTGAAACCTTGGCCCGAGAGATCATTGGCTGTCAGTGGAGTCTAACCACTCATAAGATTACGCGGTCTTTCTCTAAACCCAGTGCCCCTTTCACTACTTCCAGTTTGGGAAGTGAGGCC
>Ga0180438_10005346_pt1 | contig 17912 bp, 9 predicted proteins | sample SS_ome_12_FD_132455 | JGI IMG/M metagenome (GOLD analysis project Ga0180438, IMG submission 132455) | Hypersaline lake sediment archaeal communities from the Salton Sea, California, USA - SS_3_D_2 metaG | ecosystem: Environmental > Aquatic > Non-marine Saline and Alkaline > Hypersaline >...
ACGGCTTGATGCCTGGTACCGGGCTGCTTTACACTACGCCGCCCTCCTCGACTGCTAACAGGCAGGCCAAGCTGTCCGGGTTTTTTGCGTTGGCGCCTGAGGAAGAGGGGGAGAGTGGGGGAGGGGGCGAGGGGGAGACTGGTGAGCGGTTGGAGCGGGGGCCGGCGTATGGGTCGATCGGTTCGGCAACGTCGTCCGCCCCGATCTCCGGCACGGTAACGCTCGATGGCAAACCGCTACGCAACGCGACCGTCCGCTTCAAGTCGAAGAAGACGGGCGACGAAGCTGTTGCTGCCGTCGATCGGCAAGGACGTTTCGAGCTGAAGGCCGTCGGCCCCGGGGCCCACACGGTGAGCATCCGGTCCGACTCCGCCGATTGGCCGACCTTCCGCCGAGACGCAACGCGAAGCGGCTCAACCGAAGCGACGGTTCCGGCCAAGCTGACGACGGCGTGGAGGAAGGGCATGGGTGCCAAGCTGTCTGCCCCGGTCCTTGCCGACGGCCGGTTGTTCGTCGCCGCGGTCGATACGCATACGGTACACGCGCTCGACGCCGCATCCGGTGAGCCGAAGTGGAGCTTTACGGCGGGCGGGCGCGTCGATTCGCCGCCGACGATCGTGGGGGGCCGCGTCCTGTTCGGCTCGGCCGACGGATACGTGTACTGCCTGCGGGCCACGGACGGCGCGCTGGCCTGGCGGTTCCGCGCCGCCCCCGAGCAGCGGCGCATGACCAGCTTCGAGCAGGTCGAGTCGGTCTGGCCGGTCTCCGGCAGCGTGCTCGTCGAGGACGGCGTGGTCTACTGCATCGCCGGGCGGTCGGCGTTCCTCGACGGCGGGCTGCACCTGGTGAAGCTCGACGCCGAAACCGGCAAACTGATCGCCGAAAGGGTGCTCGATGAAAACGACCCCCACACCGGCGAAAACCTCCAGAAGTACGTCGAGGTCCGCAACATGCCCGTGGGACTGCCCGACGTCCTCTCCAGCGACGGCAAGCGGCTCTACATGCGCTCGCAGGTGATGGACCTCGACGGCAACCGGGCGCAAGAGACGTTCGTTCAGGCCAAGGGGAACGACGCGGCCCGGGCCGCTGTGCAGAAGGGCCCGGAGGCCCACCTGTTCTCGCCGACCGGGCTGCTCGACGGCACTTGGTGGCATCGCTCCTACTGGGTCTACGGCCGGAGCTTTGCCGAGGGGGCCGGCGGATGGCCCCAGGCCGGCAAGGTCGCCCCCGCCGGGCGGATCCTCGCCGTGGACGACTCGACCGTCTACGGCTTCGGGCGCAAGCCGAGGTATTACCAGTGGCGGACCCCGCTGGAGTACCACCTGTTCGCCTCGCCCAAGGTGCCCGAGATCGTGCGCACTCCGATCGGGCCGGCCGGAAAGGGGCAGCCGCCGCGCCGGCGCATGGTCCAGCATCCCGAGTACCGCTGGAGCCGCTCGGTTCCCATGCTGGTCCGCGCGATGGTCAAGGCGGGCGACACGCTGTTCATCGCCGGCCCGCCCGACGTGGTCGACGAGGAGGAGGCGTTCCGCGGCGTGGGCGACCCCGAGTTGGACAAGAAGCTGGCCGCCCAGGACGCCGCCATGCTCGGCGCCGAGGGCGCGATGCTCTGGGCCGTCTCCGCGGCCGATGGCGAGAAGCTGGCCGAGCTGAAGCTCGACGGCCTCCCGGCCTTCGACGGGCTGATCGCCGCCGCCGGGCGGCTGTACCTCGTAACCACCGACGGCGAAGTCATTTGCTTCGCCGGCAAATGATTGGCTCCTGGAGGTCGTAGAAACGCAGCAGTCCCGAAGGGACGGCTCTCGCTGTCGCCCCTCCGGGGCTTGGGATTCCACGTATGCCTCGAATCCAGGGGCTGACGCCCCTGGCTATTGACTTTCGCCGCTCCGCGGCTGACTCGTCTTTGCCAAATGGGGAATACCATGACCACACCCCGCTTACTGATTCGTGCGCTCGTGCTGTGGCCGGTTGCCCTTGCGCCGATGTCGGCCACTGGCGCCGATCCCGCGGCGCAAATGCTCGAACAGACCGGCGTTCAAGGCGGCCTGATCGTCCACGTCGGCTGCGGCGACGGCAGGCTCACCGCGGCGCTGCGGGCAAACGACCGCTACCTCGTCCAGGGTCTTGACACCAACCCGGAGAACGTCCTCGCAGCGCGGAGACACCTCGGATCGCTCGGGCTGTGCGGGCCCGTCTCGGCCGAGCGGTTCGACGGCAAGCACCTGCCCTACGCCGACAACCTGGTGAACCTGCTCGTGGCCGAGGAGCTGGGCGACGTGGCGATGGACGAGGTGCTGCGGGTGCTCGCGCCGCGGGGCGTTGCGTACGTGGGCTCGAAAAAGGGGTCAGAACTATTTTCTGCGCAGAAAACAGTTCTGACCCCTTTTTCCGAGACCGTCAAGCCGTGGCCCGAGGCGATCGACGAGTGGAGCCATTTCCTGCACGACGCCTCGGGCAACGCGGTGGCCCGGGACCGCGTGGTCGCGGCCCCGCGGCGCCTCCAGTGGGTCGCCGGGCCGCTGTGGAGCCGCAGCCACGAGTACGACGCCAGCCTGTGCGCGATGGTGTCTTCGCAGGGGCGGCTGTTCTACATCTTCGACGAGGGGCCGACCGGCATTGCCGACCCGCGGATCCCCGACAAGTGGGTGCTCATTGCGCGCGACGCCTTCAGCGGCGTCGTCCTCTGGAAGCGCGAGGTGCCCGACTTCGGCTGGAAGGCATGGAAGCGGGCGGAGCTCGAGCGGGCCGACTGGCGGCGGACGCAGAGCCAGCGCTTCCGGCTGCCGGTGGCCATCCCCCGGCGCCTGGTGGCGGACGGCGACCGGGTCTACGTCACGCTGGGATACCGGGCACCGCTGACCGCCCTCGACGCCGCCACGGGCCAAACGATCACCACCTACGCCGGCACCGAGCGGACCGACGAGATCGTGTACCGGGACGGGCTCCTGGTCCTCTGCACCCGCACCGGCGGCGAAGGAGCCGACAAACCGGGCGCGGCCAGGCTCGTTGCCCTGGACCCCCAGAGCGGACGCCGGCTGTGGCAGACCGAGGCGGGGGCGGTGGTGCCCCTGTCGCCGGCCATGAGCGGCCCGCACGTCTTCTACCACGACCAGGACGCCGTCGTGTGTCTCGACGCCGCCACGGGTGAGCTGCGGTGGCGCACGCCGGCCGGCGGGGCGGGCGGGTCAGTCTGGAACACCGACACGACGCTGGTTGCCGGCGAGGAGGTCGTGCTTTGTGCCACGGGCAAGCAGCTCCTCGCCATGGCGGCGGCCGACGGCAAGGTGCTCTGGAAGCTGCCCGGTGCCCGGGGGTACGGCATCGTCAACCCGCCCGACCTGTTCGTGGCCGACGGCCTGGTCTGGTACGGCCGCGGCGACATCCACGCGGCGAGCATCACCGGCTACGATCCGCTCAGCGGCCGGCCGGCACGCACCGTGGACCTGGCTGGGCTGATCACCCGCGGCCACCACGCGCGGTGCTACCGCAGCAAGGCCACGGACAACTATCTTTTGCTGCCGAAACGGGCGGTGGAGTTTGTCAACCTCAAAGGCGGGCTGCACTCGCGCCACAACTGGGTGCGAGGCGCCTGCCGCTACGGGTTGTTGCCCTGCAACGGCCTGCTCTATAGCACGCCGCACCCCTGCTTTTGCTACGCCGGCGTGAAGCTGGGCGGCTTCCTCGCGTTGTCCCCCCAAGCGGTGACCCTGCCGGCGGACGAAGCCCTCCCGCGCCTCGAACGCGGCCCGGCGCATGCCCAACTCTCAACTCTCAACTCCCCACTCTCCACTTCCTCCGACTGGCCCATGTACCGCCACGATCCTAAACGGAGCGGAAGCACGCCGGCGGAGGTCGCGCCGCAGGTACGGCCGGTGTGGACCACGCAACTCGAGGGCAAGCTCAGCCAGCCGGTGGTTGCCGGTTCGCGCTTGTTCGTGGCGCGGGTCGACGCCGGACAGGTCTGCTGTCTCGATGCGGCCACGGGCAAGCTCGTTTGGGACTACATCGCCGGCGGGCGAGTCGACTCGGCGCCGACGTTCCACCAAGGCCGGCTGATCTTTGGCTCGGCCGACGGGTGGGTCTATTGCCTGCGAGCGTCCGACGGGGCGTTGGCCTGGCGGTTCCGCGCCGCGCCCGACGAGCGCCGCGTGGTGGCTTTCGGCCGGGTCGAGTCGGCCTGGCCGGTCCACGGCAGCGTGCTCGTACACGACGGCGTGGTTTACTGCACGGCCGGGCGATCGTCGTTCCTCGACGGGGGGATCACCCTCTACGGGCTCGACGTCGCCACCGGTGAGATACGCTGCCAGACCCGGCTCGACGGCCCCCATCCGGACACGGGCCCCGTCGACGAAAACGCCTACGCCATGGAGGGATCGAAGTCCGACGTGCTGGTGACCGACGGCGAGCGGATCTACCTGTTCCACAACGCCTTCGACCGGCAGCTCAACAAGCTGCCCACGCCCATCCAGGGTGAGCCGGGCGTGCGCAACCTGGGCGTGCGCGACTTCGGCGAGCACCTGTTCTCGAACGCCGGGTTCCTCGACGACTCGGGGTTCAACCGGAGCTATTGGATGCTCGGCGACCGCTGGCCGGCGTTCAACTTCGCCCAGCAGTCGCCCAAGGCCGGGCAGCTCGTGGTCTTCGACCAACAGCGGACCTACGCGGCCAAGTGCTTCGTGCGGCGCAACCGGCTCAGCCCGCTGCACTTCCCGGCCACCGACGGCTACTACCTCGTGGCCGACCGCAACGCGACCCGGCCGGTCCTGGTGCCCAGCGACGGCCGAGAGGGGCCCGAGTTCACGCGCTGGCTGCCGCAGGCCGGCGATCTCCAGACCTGCTGGAACCTGGGCGTCGGCTTCGCGCGGGCCGACGAGCCGGAGTGGGTCGGCACGCTGCCCGTGCGGATTCGGGCCATGGTCGCCACGCCGGGCGCCCTGTTCGTTGCCGGGCCGCCCGACGTCTGCGACCCCAAAGACCCATCGGCCGCGCTCGAGGGGCGCACCGGCGCGGTGCTCATGGCCTTCGATCCCGAGAGCGGGGAGAAGCTGCACGAGTGCCGGCTCGAAGCCCCGCCGGCTTTCGACGGGCTCAGCGCGGCTGGCGGCCGGCTCTACATGAGCACCATCGACGGGCGCGTTCTCTGCCTGGCGGACGTGCCGTAGGGCAGGCGGCTCGCCTGTCCCACAGCCTGCCGATCGCAGGCGAGCCGCCTGCGACTACGAGGTGGGGTCCGGCGGCTCGGCGGGTCCGTTCTTCACGGGCGGGGCCAGCTCGAGCTCGGGCAGAAGCTCGGCGCCGGGCTCGCCCGCCTGTTCCCAACGGCGCCGCGCCTCCTGGCGATCGCCTTGGGCGTCGACGGCCAGGAAGGAGCCGACGTGCAGGTGGGTCTCGGACCGGTCGGGCTTCAGACGCCGCTCGGCCAGGGCCACCGCCAGCTTCGGCGGCAGCTCGAGTGCCTGGTATTGCACGAACCGGCCGGCGTAACGAAACGTGAGCACGCCGCCGCGGGCCTCGCTCAGGATGATGTACTCGTCGCCCATCTTGATCTCCTGGGCAGGGCGCAGGATGGCGGCCTCCTCCCGCACGGTCCGCCAAAAGGTCTCCAGCGAGCCGAGCAGCTTCTCGACCCGCTCGACCTCCGCGACTTCGTAGGGCGAACGTGCTAGGTCCATGGCGGCGTGCAGCCGGGCGTGGGCCTTGTCCAGCTTGCGCTCGGACATGGCCCGGCGTGCGGCGGTCAACTGGCCGGTGACCGTGTTGTTCTCCGGCGGATCGTCGGTGTGGTTCAGCAGGTCCTCGAAGGTGCGGGGGCCGGTGGGCGGCGGCGTGCCGCCCCGGTAGGAGCCGCCGGACGACGATCTGCGCGGCCGGCCCGACGACGGCTTGGACCGGGGCCGCTCCTTGACTTGTGCGGGCTGCTGCGCGCGGGGTTTGGCCGGCTCGGGGCCCTCCCCGGAATTGATCGCCGCGATCAGCAGGAAGAGCAGGATCACGCCCACGCCGCCGCCGGCCACGAGCCAGGGGGCCTGCGACTGCTGGCGCGACGAGGCCCGCGCGGAGTGGCTGCCGGTCCTTCCGTTGGCGGCCCGAGCGCCGCGAGCTGCGCGGCGCGCGCCGGGCCCCCCTCGTGCCTTGGTTGCCGACGTGCCCGGCAGCGTGCTAGGCAGTTTGTCTGGCAGGGCATCCGGCAGTTTGTCCGGCAGCGGGCCGCGCAACGACGGACGCCCGCCCGTGGAGGACCCGGGACGCCGGCTACCCGTCGGGCCAGAGACGTCGATCTTGGGCAGCCCGGCGGGGGCCTCTTCCTCCCGCTCTTCGCCCTTCGGGGACTCTTTCGCCTCGGTCTTGGTGTCCGGGGCGTCGGGCACATCGGCGGCGGGGTCGGTCGGATGCGGCGCGGGAGAGACCGCCGTGGCGTCCTCGGCCGGCGCGGGGGAGACGGGAATTGCGCGGGGAAACTCCGACACCGGCGGGGGACCGTTCGTCGGGGCAGCAGACGCGGGCGCCGGCGGCGCCTCGAATGGGGGCGCCGGCGGCGGGGCGGGCGTGGCTCGGACCCCGGACGCCCGCAGTCGGGCGTCGTACTGCGTCTTCAGCGTCGTGTTGAGCAGGCAATCCCGGGCCACGGCCAGTTCGTTGACGATCTGCCGGACGAGGTCCTGCTGCTCGTCGCCGGCCCGGTCGCGAACCCGCGCGATCCGCTGCTTCGCCGCCTGCCGGATGGCCTCGGGTTCCCCTTCGTACAGGGAAAGACCCAGGAGCTGATAGTGATGGGGGAGCTGCTGCGCGGGCGGGATGCCCAACCACTCGCGGTATGGATCAAAGGGTGCCGACATGGTGAGTGACGGGGCGCGAGGCCATCGCGGAACGAAAAAGGGACCAGGTTTGTTTTGTGCGAAGCACCCTTCGGGCCATTCCGGCAAAATAAACCTGGTCCCTTTTTCGTTCTACCGCCCGCTCTCCTGCACCGGTTCGCGAGGCAAATCGCGGGGGTACGGGACGGGCAGGGCGGGGGGCAGCGGCTGGCGATACGTGTCGGCCCAGTCCTCGCGCTCCTCTTCGCTGGCGTAGTAGCGGAGCCAGACCTCGGGATCGCCGCACGGCCCCGTGCAGTCCCAGTGCAGGTACGACCGGGGCCAGTCGAGCTTCTTCTCCCGCGCGGGCAGGATGTCGCGAAAGATCATGGTGTACAGCTCTCGGTCGCTTAGGTGATCGGTGAAGTCGAGCACGATCCGCTGGGAAAAGAGCTTGTGGATGACGTCCCAGAGGATCTCGTGCAGGTCGCCGTCGCCGAGGGCGTCGGGGCGGGGGGGGCGGAGTTCCGGGTCGAACCAGCGGTAGATCGGCAGCACCGGGGCGTGCTCCCAGGCCAGCATCGCGGCCAGGAACTCGTTCTCCGCCGCCAGCGTCAGGTGCCGAATGTTCACCCGGCTGACCGATTCGTCGAAATACCGCTCCAATTCGTCGCGCAGCTCGGCGTTGCGCAGCAACTGCTCAACCTCGTCGGGATGGGGACGACGTGACTCGTACATCAAACGCTGCTCTGCTCTGGCCAAAAGAAAGAACACTTCTGCCCGGGCCGACCGCGACCGGCGCCTCAACATCGACTCTAACAAGAAGCGGCCGGGAATCCAAGCCCCCGCCCCGGGCCGCGGGCGGGCTTTCTTGAGCCCGACCATGCCAAAACCGCTATGACCGAAAACCCGCCGCCGCACGACCCGAAAAAACGGAAAACTCCAGCAGGGCCCGATGCTGCTACGGCGCGGAGAGCTCCCGCTCGAGACGCGCTTCGAGCTGGCCGATCTTCTCCAGGCGCCGGGCGTGGCGGCCGCCCTCGAAGGGGGCACTGAGCCACAGCTCGATCATCCGCTCGATCAGCCGCTCGCCCAAGAGGTCGGCCGAGAGACAGAGCACGTTCGCGTCGTTGTGGCGCCGGCTCAGCTCGGCCGTCAGATCGTCGTGACAGGGCGCGGCCCGCACCCCCCGAAGCTTATTCGCCGCGATGCACATCCCCAGGCCGGTCCCGCAGACCAGGATCCCGCGATCCACTTCGCCGCGTCCCACTCGGCCGGCCACCATCGAGGCCACGTCGGGGTAGTCGACCGCCTCGGGGGAGTTCGTTCCCATGTCCTCGACCTCGTGCCCGAGCCGCTCGCACAGATCGACCACCTTGGATCGGATCCCAAAACCTCGATGGTCACTGCCGACGGCGATGCGCATGGTCGGGATGAGGGACTAGGGATTAGGAGTTAGGGATTAGGGGCCTTAGTAGCCGCGGGCGGCAGCCCGCGGTTGCGTTGCAGCTCCAAGCCGCGCTAGGGACTGGGGATCGAATCCAGACGCAGCTCCCTGACGCGCCTCTCCAATTCCTCTCGAATCTGCTCGGCACAACGGCGGTACTGCTCGGGCGAGCCGCCGATCGGATCGCTGATGTCCGACCCGTCGGCCGACAGCACCACCGTGCGCTCGGCGGCTGAGGGCCACTGGGCCACGATCGCCTCGCGGTGGGAACGGGTCATGGTGTAGATCACGTCGGCGTGGCGGACCAGGGGCTCGGTCAAGGGCTGCGTCTCGTGGTCGCCCGGATCGAGCCCCATCTCGTTCAGCACACGAACCGCACCGTCGCTGGCCCTGCCTCCCATCATCGCGGCGATACCGGCCGAAACCACCATCACGCCCCGCTCCTCGAGCTCCTGCACTTCGCACCCCAACCGCCCGGCGATCAGGCTCCGGCCGATCGCTTCGGCCATCGGGCTGCGGCAGGTGTTGCCCGTGCAAACCAGCAGGACCATCAAGCTGCACAGGCGTCTCAGGGTCTTCTCGGGCACGACCCCCTGGCGGAGCATCTCGTAGCGGTTTTCGATAACGCGCACCACCGACGAGGGCTGGCCGAACCGGCAGGGCCCGTCGTCGAGCACCAAGTCCGGCTCGTCGCCCAAGGCGCTGAGGACCTCGTCGGCGGTGACCGCGTCCGGCTCGCCGGAGCGGTTGGCGCTGGACAGGGCCAGGGGCCCGGCCAGCATCCGCATCACGTCCCGCACGACGTCGTGCCCCGGCACGCGCAGCCCCACGGTGTCGCCGGGCGAGACCGCCTCGCGAACCGCCCGCGGCAACTGCCGCACCAGGCTCTCCCCGTGCGAATCGTCGACCACCAGCGTGATCGGCCCCGGCCAGCACCGGCGCGCCAAGCGCTGGGCCAGGGGGCTCATGTCGGGGACGTAATCCCCGGCCTCCTCGGCCGAGCGGATGGCCAGGGTCAACGGGTGCCCCGGCCCGCGCCCCTTCACCTCAACAAGCCGCCCCACCGCCCGGGGGTCCAGGGCGCTGGCCGCCACGCCGTAAACCGTCTCGGTGGGGAAGGCAACCAGCCGGCCCTCGGCCAGGGCCTGCACCGCCCGGTGTACCACGTCGCGCCAGTCCTCCGCGGTGCGCAAATCGATGACCACCGGGGGCATATTGCGGTCCAAGCGTCGCGGGGAAAAGGCACGGGGAAACGCCCAAACACCTTACTATACCGGTCCTTGCGACGAATCGTCAACCCGCAGGTGGTGGGGCACACGGGGTGCGGTTATGGCGTCGCAGGCCGAAACCGGGTACGCTCAAAGAGGTAGGCAGCAGTTCCCGTCTCCTCTTCGGATATGCCCGTGCATCCGACCGCCCGACCCCCGGCCAGGCAGCGACGACTCCACGTCCGAAGAGCGGACCAGGGCGGGGCCCTGCGCACCCCCGGGGCGTGGGTGCCTATACCCCGCGGGATCGCGACGCGGGCCCGGGTCGCGGCCCAGCGAAAAGGGACCCCGGCCGGGTTGGGCATCGCCCTGACAGTGTGGGGATGTCTGCTGGCCGCCGCGTGCGGGGTCAATCCCCACGATGTCGGCCGCTTCGAGACGACTTGGGGACGCCGGGGGCTCTCGGACGGGCGGTTCCAAAAGCCCCGGGCCATGGCCATCGACGCGGCGGACCACATCTACGTGGTCGACATGACCGCACGAATCCAGGCCTTCGACGCCGAGGGGAGCTTCCTGACGAGCTGGCGCACCCCGGCCTGCCAGAACGGCAAGCCGACCGGGCTGGCCATCGGGCGCGACGGCAGCGTGCTGGTGGCCGATACGCACTACTACCGGGTCCTCGTCTACTCGCCCGAGGGCAAGCTGCTGAAGACTATCGGCGGGACGTTCGGCCACCGTCCCGGCGAGCTGGCCCAGGTGACCGACGTGGCGCAGGACTCGCAGGGCAACTACTACGTGGGCGAAAAAGGGGAGTACGACCGCATCCAAAAGTTCTCGCCCCACGGCGAGTTTCTTCTACAGTGGGGGGGACACGGCTGCGAGCCGGGCCAGTTCGTGCTGCCGCAGAGCATCGTGGTCGACGAGCAGAACCACGTCTGGGTGACCGACTCCTGCAACCACCGCATCCAGGTCTTCGACTGCCAAGGCAACCTGCTTTCGATCTGGGGCTCGGAGGGCAACGGCCTGGGGCAGCTCTACTATCCCTACGACCTGGTGCTGGGGCGCGACGGGGCAGTCTACGTCTGCGAATACGGCAACCACCGCGTGCAGAAGTTCACGCGCGAGGGCCGCTCGCTGGGCTGCTGGGGCCGGCCCGGCCACGCCGAAGGCGAACTGTTCAACCCCTGGGCCCTGGTCCAGGACAGCCGGGGGAGGATTCACGTGTTGGATACGGGGAATCACAGGGTACAACGGGTGAGAATGTAGGAGCAGAAGGATGAATGATGAATGATGAAGGATGAATGCCCGTGGATGACCTCGTTCCCATGTTCGGCGGGGGAACGATGATCGACATCATTCATACTTCATCGTTTATCATTCATCCATTACAGAATGTTCGACTACCGCCTAGACTTCGTCCACCCCTGGTACCTGCTGCTGCTTTTGCTGCTGCCGGTGCTCTGGGTGTACAGCTTCCCGCGATTGGCGGTGCTGGGGCCGGTGCGGCGCTGGGCGGCGCTGGTCCTCAGAACACTGGTGGTGCTCTTGTTCGTGGCGGCCATCGCCGGCGTGCAGACCGTACGCATCAGCGACAAGGTGACCGTGATCTACCTGGTCGACCAGTCGCTCTCCATTCCCGAGGCCGAGCGCGACGCGATGGTCAAGTACGTCAACGCCTCGGTCGAGCGCCACCGCCGGGGGCGGGACCGGGCCGGGGTGGTCGTCTTCGGGCGCGACGCGGCCATCGAAATCCCCCCCTTCGACGACAAGATCGAGATCCCCGGGCGCATCGAAAGCGAGTTCAACCCCGAGCACACCAACCTGGCCGCCGCCATGAAGCTGGCCCAGGGCTCGTTCCCCGAGGACGCCGCCAAGCGAATCTTCGTCATAAGCGACGGCAACCAGACGCTCGGCAAGGCCATGCAACAGGCCGACGAGCTGCGTGCGGCCGGCATTGGCATCGACGTGCTGCCGGTCCACTACGGCGCCCGGGCCGAGGTGGTCGTCGAGCGATTGGTCCTGCCCGCCGACATCCGCCGGGGTGAGCCGTTCGACCTGAAGGCCGTGGTCACGAACACGGCCCCGGAGGGGACGCCGCCGGTTCGCGGGCGCCTGGTGTTTGCCCGGCTGGCCGGCGATCGCCGCGAGGTGCTCAACCCCGACCTCGAGCAGCAACAGGTCGTGCTCGCGCCGGGCAAGACCGTGAAGATGATCTCCCAGCAGATCGACACCCCGGATTTCTACACCTACGAGGTCCGCTTCATCCCCGCCCGCCCCGACGACGACGCCATGCCGCAGAACAACCGGTCCACGGCGTTTACGCACGTGCGGGGCAAGGGGCAGGTGCTGTTGATCGTCGACTACCAGCACCCCGACGAGTTCCTCCAGCTCGCCGAACAGCTCAAGCAGCAGAACCTCGACGTGACCGTGCAGGCCAGCGACGGGCTGTTCACGCGCCAGGCCGAGCTGATGGTCTACGACACGGTGGTGCTGGCCAACGTGCCGCGCTCGACCGACGAGAACGTCAGCTTCACCGACGACCAGATCCAGATGCTCGTGAACAACACGCGCGAGATGGGGGCGGGCCTGGTGATGCTGGGGGGGCCGAACAGCTTCGGGGCCGGCGGCTGGAGCGGGACCGAGCTGGAGAAAGCCATGCCGGTCGACTTCCGCATCAAGAGTGCCAAGGTGGTGCCCCGCGGCGCCCTGGTGATGATCATGCACGCCTGCGAGATCGCCGACGGCAACAACATCCAGAAGAAGGTGGCCCACGAGGCGATCCGGGTGCTGGGCGACCAGGACTACTGCGGCGTGATCCAGTGGAATGGGAACGACCAATGGCTGTGGCAAGGGGGGTTGGCGCAGGTGGGAGACTTCCGCCAGCAGATGTTGGCGGCCGTCGACCGCATGACCCCAAGCGACATGCCGGCCTTCGACAACTCGATGGATATGGCCCGCAAGGGGTTCGAGCGGGTGCCACAGGCATCGATCAAGCACATGATCATCATCAGCGACGGAGACCCCTCCTTTGCCCAGGAAACGCTCTTGGTCAACAAGCTCGTCAGCCCGCCGCTGGGGGTGACCATCTCGACCGTGGCCGTGGGGTCCCACGGCCCGGCCAACAGTGCATTGCTGGCCCGGATCGCGCGACGGGGCCGGGGGAAGTACTACGCGGTGAACAACCCCAAGGCCCTGCCGCGGATCTATCAGAAGGAGGTCCGGCGCGTGGCCCGCCCGCTGGTCTACGAGAACCCGGCCGGGTTCCCTGCTCTGAAGGATTTTCCCCACGAGATCCTTAGCGGAATCGACACCCTGCCCCTGCTGACCGGCTACGTGCTCACTACGAAAAAGGAAAACCCGTTGGTCGAGGTCTCGCTCGTGAATTCCGAGCCGGCCGGACGCGCGCCGGCGGAGAACCGCACGCTGCTGGCGAGCTGGACGTTCGGGCTGGGCAAGGCGGTGGCCTTTACCAGCGACGCGGGCGCCCTGTGGACCAAGCAGTGGCCGGGCCAGCCCGAGTTCGGACGGTTCTTCGGCCAAATGGTGCGCTGGTCGATGCGTCCCACCGGCGACACCGGCAAGTTCACCGTGGCCACCGAGGCCGACGGCGAGCAGGTGCGCGTGATCGTCACGGCCCTGGACAAGAACGAGGAGTTCATCAACTTCCTGAGCATGAGGGGCCACGCCCTGGGGCCCGACCTGAAGCCGGTCCCCATCGAGATCAAGCAGACGGCGCCGGGACGCTACGTGGGCACGTTTTCCTCGAAAGACGCGGGCAGCTACTACCTGGCCATCGATCCGGGCGCCGAGGACGTGGGCGAAGACGGCACGGTGCGCAAGCTGCCGCCGTTGCTCACGGGAATCAACGTGCCCTACTCCGACGAGTTCCGCTCCCGGTCCTCGAACGACGAGCTGCTGAAACAACTGGCCGCCGTGGTGCCCGAGGGAGGCACGAGGGGCGAGCGGATTGTCGTCCGCCCCCCCTCGAGCCCTGAGGAGGAAGACCCGCGCCTGAAGCTCAACCCGTTCCGCCACGAGGGGTTGCGCAGGGCCCGCAGCAGCCAAGACGCCTGGTACTACGCCGTGCTCCTGGCGAGCTGCGTGTTCTTTGCCGACGTGTTCATCCGCCGCGTGCAGGTCAATTTCAATTGGCTGGGCGCGTTGTGGGCCTGGGCGGCGGCGTTTGTGATGCGCCGCGAGCGGGCGGTCGAGGTCGAGATATTGGACCGGCTGCGCAGCCGCAAGGAGGCAGTGGACAAGGAAATCGACCGGCTCCGGGCCGAGGCCCGTTTCGAGGTCCCGCCCGAGCCGCCCCGAGGTGGTGCCGGCCTGGAAGAGCCGCTGGCCGCCCCGCCCCCGGAGAAGAAGCCCCCCGCGCCGAAGATCGAGGCCGAGGCGGAGGAAGAGTCGTACACCCAGCGGCTGCTGAAAGCGAAGAAGAAGGCGTGGAAGGAAGGGGAGGAGAAGTGAGGGTTCACCCCGTTTGTCGATAGTCACACAGAGGGAGCATTCATGAGCATTGCCGAAACCATGCAGCGCCGGGTGCCATGGGCGGCTTGTCCGCCCTTGCCCCGGGGCTGAGCAGCGGCAGACAAGCTGCCGCTGGCACCCTCGACAGGACAACAAACCACCGATGCCAAACCACAGGAACCACGCATGAGCATTGCCGAAACCATGCAGCGCCGGGCCCGGGAGTTCATGGACCGCTACGCGGCGGTCCGCGAGCAGATCGGGCGGGTCATCGTCGGCCACGAGGAGATCGTGCACGGGGTGCTGACCTGCCTGTTCGTGGGCGGGCACGCATTGCTCGAGGGGGTCCCCGGCCTGGGAAAGACCCTCCTGGTCCGCACCCTGGCCAAGACCCTGGACCTCCACTTCAGCCGCATACAGTTCACCCCGGACCTCATGCCCGCCGACATCCTGGGCACCAACATGGTCCTGGAAACGCCGGACGGGAAGCGGGTCTTCGAGTTCCAGCAGGGGCCGATCTTCACCCAGATCTGCCTGGCCGACGAGATCAACCGGGCGACGCCCAAGACCCAGTCGGCGATGCTCGAGACCATGCAGGAGGGGACGGTCACCGTGGCGGGCACCCGCTACGAGCTCGACCAGCCCTTCTTCGTAATGGCCACGCAGAACCCGATCGAGCAGGAGGGGACGTATCCCCTGCCCGAGGCCCAGCTCGACCGTTTCTTCTTTAAGCTCGTCGTGGGGTATTCCAACCGGAAGCAGCTCGGCACCATCGTCGAGCGGACCACGCGGGGCGAAATCGTGGAGCCGGCCAAGGTGATGGATGGCCGGGAGATCCGCCAGTGGCAGCAGCTCGTGCGCGAGGTGATCCTGGCCGACCACGTGCAGGACTACATCGTGCGTCTGGTGCTGGCCACGCACCCCGACGGCGAGCTGGCCGTGCCCATCGCCAACCAGTACATCCGCTGGGGTGCCAGTCCGCGCGGGGCCCAAACCCTGGCCCTGGCCTCGAAGGTCCGCGCGCTGTTGGACGGCCGCTACAACGTCAGCTTCGAGGACGTGCGCCGGGTGTTCCTGCCCGCGATGCGCCACCGAATCATCGTCAACTTCGAGGCCCAAGCCGAAGGCATCGAATCGGACCAGGTGCTGCTGGAACTCTTGGAAAAGGTGCCGGAAAAGCTCGATTAACGAACCCCCCTCGCCCCGGAGGGGCCATTGACCGGATACGTTGGATGAGCAACGCAACGAAAACACCGTCGGCACTCCTTTCCCCCGAGCTGCTCGCCAAGCTCGAGCGCATGGAGCTGGTGAGCCGGAAGATCTTTCGGGGGCGGATGAAGGGGGAGCGGCGCAGCCCGCGAAAGGGGCAGAGCGTCGAGTTCGCCGACTTCCGCAACTACGTGCCCGGCGACGACCTGCGCTTCGTCGATTGGAACACTTTCGCGCGGCTGGAGAAGCTCTTCCTGAAGCTGTTCCTCGAAGAAGAGGACTTGCACTTCTACGCGCTGGTGGACGCCAGCGACTCGATGGACTTCGGCGAGCCCACCAAGCTGCGGTGGGCCAAGCAGCTCGCCGCGGCCCTGGGGTTCATCGGGCTGGTGCGAGGCGACCGGGTGAAGATCGAGACGGTCGGCCAGCCGGCGCGGGTCGGCTCGCCGGCGTTCCGCGGGCGCCGCAGCCTGTGGCGCATGCTCGACCACATCGAGGCCATCCAGCCCGGCGAGCCGACCATGCTCTCCCAGGGCATCAAGAACTTCTGCCTGCGCAACGCCGGCAAGGGGATCGTGGTGCTGGTGACCGACCTCATGGACAAGGGCGGCTACGAGGCGGGCCTGAAATACCTCCTCTCGCAGGACATGGACGTCTACGTGGTCCACGTGCTCTCGGCCGAGGAGATCGAACCGGACCTGACCGGCGACCTGCGCCTGGTCGATTGCGAAGACGGCGACGAGGCCGAGGTGACCGTCAGCGGCCCGCTCATGAGGCGCTACAAGGAGACGCTCGCGGCGTTCGTCGACGCGGCCCGGGACTTTTGCACCAGGCGGGGCATGATGTACCTGATGGCTCGGAATAGCTTGAGCGTGGAGGACGTGATGACGGGATACTTGCGCACGCGGGGGTTGGTGCGGTGAACTTCTTGAATACGCTTTCCTCGTGGTGGCAGTGGGCGATCCTGGCGGCGATCCCGCCGGCGATCGTGCTCCTGTACTTCTTGAAGCTGAAGCGCAAGCCGGTCGAAGTGCCCAGCACCTACCTGTGGCGCAAGTCGATCGAGGACCTGCACGTCAACACCATCTGGCAGCGCCTGCGGCGCAACCTCCTCTTGTTCCTGCAGCTCTTGGTCTTGTTGGTGGCGATCCTGGCCGTCTTGCGCCCGAGCTGGAAGGGCGAGCAGTTGATCGGCCAGCGGTTTATCTTCCTGGTGGACAACTCGGCGAGTATGCAGGCCACCGACGTGGTGCCCTCGCGCCTCGAAGAGGCCAAGCGCCTGGCGATCGAGCTGATCGACAAGATGAAGGCCGGCGACGTGGGCATGGTGGTGAGCTTCTGCGACGCGGCCCGCGTGGAGCAGGCGTTCACCTTCGACCGCTGGCGGCTGCGCCGCGCGGTCGAGGAAATCCGCCCCACTCGCCGATCTACCTCGCTGGCCGAGGCGCTGAAGGTCGCCGCCGGCCTGGCCAACCCGGGACGTACCTCCCAGGACGTTACCGACTACCAGGTGGCCGAGGCCCTGCCGGCCGACGTGTACATCATAAGCGACGGCAAGTTCGGCGCGGTCGAGGGGTTCTCACTGGGGAACCTCACGCCGTACTTCGTGGCGGTGGGCGAGGTCGAGGCTCGCAACGTGGCCGTCGCCGCCTTCGACGTGGCCCGCAGCGAGACCCATCCCGATCTGATGCAGGCGTTCGCCCGGCTGGAGAACTACGGACCCGAGCCGGCCGCGGTGAGCGCCGCGCTGCTGCTCGACGGCACGGAGGTGGGCAGGGCAGAAGACACCATCGACCCGGGCGGGACCACCGGCGTTTCCTTCCCGCTCGAAGCGGCCAAGGAAGGCGTGCTGCAGCTCGTGGTGAGCGAGAAGGACGACTTCGAGCTCGACGACGTGGCTCACCTGATCTTAAGCCCGCCCCGGCGCAGCCGCGTGCTGCTGGTCACGCCGGGCAACGAGCCGCTCGAGCTGGCCTTGCAGACCGATTCGGCCATGGAGCTGGCGGAGCTGGAGGTTGCGGCGCCGGCGTTTCTGGGCGACGAGAAGTACGTCAAACAGGCGGTGGCGGGCACCTGGGACCTGGTGATCTACGACCGCTGCCGGCCCAAGCAGATGCCCAGGGCGAACACCCTCATGTTCGGCGCCGTCCCGCCCGGGGGCGGCTGGTCGGCCGGTGAGAAAGTGGATTTGCCGCAGATCATCCCCGTCGGCGCGGTCCATCCGCTGATGCAGTGGATCGACCTCGGCGACGTGCTGGTGGTCGAGGCCACGCCGCTTACGCCGCCGCCCGGGGCCGACGCCCTGATCGACTCCGATGCGGGCGCGCTGATGGCCATGGCGCCGCGCGAAGGGTACGAGGATGCGGTGCTGGGGTTCGTGCTCATCGGCGATGCGCCCGGTGGCGACGGCAAGTCCGAGCAATACGTCGGCACCAATTGGATGACCCGGCAGAGCTTTCCCGTGTTCGTCTACAATCTGTTCAGCTACCTCGGCGGTGCGGCGGGGCGATCGGGGGTCGAGCCGGTCCTGCCCGGGGAATCCTTCACGCTCGAGCACCTCGCCCCGGGCGCGAAGGTCACCATCGAATCGCCGGGCGGGAGCACGACCACGGGCCGGGCCGGCGAGGCGGGCACCTTCACCTTCTCCGACACCGACGAATTGGGCGTGTACCAAATTGTCGTAGGTGGCAAGCCCGCCGGCCAGTTCGCCGTCAACCTGTTCCACCCCCGGGCGAGCGACGTCCCGCTCCGCAAGAACCCCAAGACCGAGCTGCCGTCAATCCG
>Ga0180438_10005350_pt1 | contig 17910 bp, 19 predicted proteins | sample SS_ome_12_FD_132455 | JGI IMG/M metagenome (GOLD analysis project Ga0180438, IMG submission 132455) | Hypersaline lake sediment archaeal communities from the Salton Sea, California, USA - SS_3_D_2 metaG | ecosystem: Environmental > Aquatic > Non-marine Saline and Alkaline > Hypersaline >...
CCCCTTGTCGGTAGCGAGGTAGAAGCCGACGAGCCTGCGATCCCGGCGTTTACGTCCCTTGTGCGTCTCCTGTTTCTCCACCAGGCCCTTAGCGATTAGTGACTCCAGTATCTCGCGGAACGTGATCCACGAGGTGTTGGTGGCGTACATCATCCTCGTCGGTACGTTGGGCTCAATGCAGGCCCTCAGCACCTCGACAGCTATCTCCAGCCTGCTCCTGCGCCTCCTCACGTATCTGCGTCCAGTCAGTTCCTTTGTTGCCATTTTAGCCTCCTCCATTGATCACGATGTCGACTTTGAAATCGGAGAACCCAGTGATGTCAGCAGATACGTTCAGGGTGATGCTGATCATCAGGGTCGCGTTTACGTCGAGTGTGGATCCTTCGGCGTCCCACGTCACGGTAATGTAAGCTCCTGCTTCAATTGGGCTCCAATTCTCCGCCGCCATTGACAGGACAACGGCTGCATTCCCCGTGTTCTGGACATAGATGACCTTGCTCACGGAGTCGGAGGGCTCCAGGACTCCCCATTCTATCTCCGTGACCGTTGAGGTGCACTCTGGGTCCCAGTAGGCCTCGACGCCGAGCACCTTGATGTAGATGGTGCCCCTGCTGGGTATCCTCCTCTGGGTCAATCCAATGCTGGCCGCCGTCGCTACTCCGATCAGGGCTGCAACAAGCAGCAAGGCCGTCATTCTTCTGTTCCTCATCATGCCACCCCCTGGTTCATTCCGCCGTCCACGAAGTCGATGATGGGCCCGGGTCGAGCCGTCTCCCGGAGCGTGTGGATGATCTCGGCCTTGAGCAGCACCTGGTCTCGGACGTAGCGGGTGGTGTGCTTGTAGGCGCTGGACGCCTCAAGGTCATCGAATTTAACGAGGACGCGGTCACGGGGGCAGCCCATCATCCAGCTAATGGTCCCACCGGTGACCGTGTCGCCCCGTTCTCCCTTGGCGGCTGTGACGGCGTGTTCGACGGAGTCGTTGTCGGTGAAGGTCTTGCCCGCGCCCCAGGAGTCTGCGCCTCCCCAGTCTCCGATGAGGGTCCAGTCCGTCTTCCATCCGTACAGCTTGAAGCCCGTCAGGTTGTCTCCGGCGCATATCTCGTAGACAACGTCCTGGGCCTGGCTTTTCCGGTTGTCGACGTAGAACTCTAGGGTGAAGACCAGGCGATCAACGTCGATCTGGGTGTTGTGGCGGCCCCAGAAGGGGTTGAACTCCCTCAGGTTCATCCGGTAGTCCCGGTCGTGGAAGTAGACGTTGGGTGTCTGCATGTAGGCGAAGCCGACGCCGGGCACCTCCTGCACCTCCAGGGTGATGTAGTGGATGTCAGCCTCCCTGTCGTGCAGGTCCTCTGCGGGCTTAGATATGCTTCCGAAGCCGGCGCGGAGCCTCGTGTTCTCGGGGATCTCCACGAGGAGGACGCTGCCATCGGCGAGGCCGAGGACGGATTCGAGGGCGGACTGAGGGGGGCTGTAGAGCTCGCTGCTTATTATCCACCGCTTCTCTGTGGAGACCAGGTCCTGGAGAACCGATACGAGGGAGCCAGCTAGGGGCCTCCTCACCTTCCTTCGGATCAGGCTCTGGCTCACGTCCACGACCGTGCCGATGTCCACTCCCCCTATCTTCGCCACCTAGACTCCTCCCGCGATGATCTGGTCGAGCTTGTCCTCGATCGAGTTCAGCTTGTTGACCACCCAAGTCTTCACCCGGTCGTTCAGCTCGACGACCTTGAAGTCCACGGGGTCCACGATGAGCCGGATGAGGCGGAGGGTCTCGATTTCTTCTCTGCTGATCTTCTCTCTCGGGAATGGTACTCGGCGGCCGTCCTCGAACTCGACGTAGATCTCCAGCTCCCCGGTGTCCGGGTTCCTTGCCCTGATCAGCTTGGCCATCTCTTCCTCCTCGCTAGGGTGGTGTGTAGGCTATGTTGGTCCTGAACTTGGATACAGGGTAGCGGAAGGTAGCTCCGGAGCTTCCCGAGCTCCCCGCGTAGCCGTCCCTCGCCGATATGTCACCCAGTCCCTTGGCTCCTCCGGATCCACCTGTCACCGTCTTTGTCGAGGGCTCCACGTCGACGATTGTGATGATATAGCCTCCGGCTCCTCCCCCACCGCCGCCTCCGCCTCCGGCCTTGGGGTCTCCACAGTCGCCTCCTGCTCCGCCGTCTCCGCCCTTAGCCTCTAAGGTCAGGGTAGTCACCGCGTCCTCGGAGACGAGGACGACTATGCCTCCTGCTCCGCCGCCGCCTCCTCCCCCGCCGCTGGACCTGTTGCTTGAGTTGTATCCCGCTCCGCCGTTGCCGCCGTCTCCACCAGCCTCGAAGAGTGACCCGCCTCCTCCACCGCCGCCTCCCTCTGACTCATTTGAGAAGGTCGTGTACTCGGTTCCGGAGGAGCCGCCTCCGCCGCTCCCACCGAAGCAGAGGGCGTTGAGGTGGCTGACGGAGTACTGACCGTACTCGGCGATGAGGGTGAGCAGCCAACGCTTGAACTCGCTCTGGTCGACGGTTGCCCCCGCTACCCCCTTGATCTCCCGCGAGCCGTCTCCAGCTCCCTGAGCCGCCGTGTATGTGACCCCGAGGCACTCCGCTCCCTCGCCGTCTCCTCCCGGAGTACCCGAGTCGTTGCTGTTGGCAGCGATCGAGTCACCCCCGTCCTGCCCTGCCGCTCCGTTCGCCGTGATCTTGCCTGAGCCCGAGACCGCCTTGGCGTAGACGAATATGATCCCGCCGCCTCCACCGCCGTCGCCGCCGTCTCCGGCTTCCGTCTTCGCCGGGCCGTCTCCTCCGGTCGTAGCGGGGTTGACGGCTATTGTGCCGTTCAGGGTGAGCGTCCCCGCCACGAAGATGAACATCGGCGAGTTGCCACTGAGGGTGATGCCTGAGTTCACCGTCAGGTTGTTGTAGAACTTGACGGAGTCGTCTCCCAGGTCCGTGTTCGTGGAGATGGTGACGTTGCCGTGGATGCCGCTGCCATACCATGTCTCCACGGCCGGCGTGTAGGTCATCTGGCGGTTGCTGTATCCCCATATGTCTGATCCGGTCAATCCCGTGTCCAACCATATCGTTCCGTTTGAGTAGTAGAGCTGGTCTGTCGCCTGGTCGTGGGCGACGTGGTTAGGGTAGTCAGCTGCGTCCACGGTGGAGATGTCGGCGAACGTCAGCTGCTTCACCTTGCCCGAGGCTAGGTAGGAGGCGAGGACCTTGGCGTAGCTGGAGCCGTCGGGAACGTTGTCGATAGTTCCTCCGCCGATCTGGGTGAGGAGTATCTTCCCGGCCGAGTCGACGCCTGAGACGTTTAGCTTGTCCTGGTTGACGGCGTCGTCCTCTATCTTCCCCGTGCCCACGGCTCCCACGACGCCTGTCGAGGAGAGGTCCACGTTTCTGGAGGCGTCCAGGGCTCCCAGGTTGATGACGTTGAGCCTGGAGCTGGTGAGGTGCCTGAGGGCGGCCTGCCCCGCCATGAGGCCCTCCTTCCCGGCCTCCAGGAGGAGGGGCCCGTTGCTGGCCAGCTTCGTGAGGTTAGTGTAGGTGACGTGGGTGGTCTCGCCGTCTTCTCCGTCCACCCACTTCTCTATCCGGTAGACACGGTAGTCGGCGTCCGAGAATCTGGAGTGGTAGACCCAGACCGTGTCGTAGACGTCGTACTCGAGGCCCTCGTCGTCGACGCTTATGACGCCGGATACTATGGGGTTCTGGATGTCGGCGAGGACCGCCTCCGCAGCCGACTGGCAGGTACCGTTGCTCACCAGGTTCTTCCTAGGGATCCTTCGCACAGGGGAGCCAGAGCCGGCTACTCCTACGTTCTGGTAGGTGTCCTCGAGGCTGCCCAGCACGACGACCCTGCTAGCCTTCTGAAGGTGGTTCTCCCTGTGGGGCTTCACCCACTCGTACACGTTCTCCCCGTGCTTGAACGCCACCGTTCCATATCCGCCGGTGGGTGTCTTGCCCCTGTCGACGCCGCACTGGGCCCTGAAGTCCAGGACACCTAGGGGGCTCCTGTAGAGCTCCCAGCCGGTGACGAAGGCCACCTCCTCGTAGGCGTCTCCCCTGCTCCACTTGGCGTCGTCGCTGGTGCCGAACTCCATGGCGATGTCGCTGCCGTAGTCGTCGAGGGTTCCGGCGGTGAGGTCCGTATCCGTCAGGTTGTTGCTGATGATGGTGTGGGGACGTGTGTTCTCGTTCCTGTTGGCGACGTCGGTCTCGGCGTGCTTCTTCTCGGGGCCGGCTCCGGTCAGCCTCATCCAGAGACCCTCGGAGGTTTCCACGGGGTCGATGGTGTAGACCTTGCCCCTCGCCTTTACAATGCCATTCCGCTTGACGGTGATCAGGTCTCCACCGGCGATGTCGCTGCGCCACTCTGGGATCACTGCCTCGATGGCTCCTGCCTGGAAGGGGGCGGCGCGCACGTAGTGGAGGCTGGCCTTGGGGAGTTCTCCGAGGCTGCCGACCTCCACCGTCCACCGTGCCAAGCTTATCTCTCCATGTACCCCTTCCTGGAGACCATCGCCGAGGAGCCGACGCCGGCGGAGGCCTTCTCCACCACTTCCATCAGAGCGTCCACCGACTCAGCGGCGTCCCTCACACCGTAGTTGGTCTGGTTGACGGTGATGCTCGCCTGGAGGCGGGACTTGTCGATCTTCTCCCGCTCGTATTCCGTGTAGGCCTTGCCTTGGGGGGACTCGAAGTAGAGTCGTCTTCCCTCCTCGGATTTCAGCCACTCCTGGAGCTGCGCCTCGCGCCGCTCCTCGAAGGCCTCAGTGTAGGCGTCCGCTCCCTTCTCGACGATTTCCTGCTGAGTGACATGCATGTCCTCTGGGAGGAGGCCACTCATGGCTGAGGTGCCCTTTCCATCGGTGAGGTTGTATAGCAGCACCTCGAGGCCTGCGAGCCAGGCGGGGGCGGTGGCTGTTACTGCGAGGGAGAGGGTGAGTCCGGCGCCGATGGTGGTGATGAGGGAGGTCACCTTGTCCAGGTCCGTCAGGCCCGAGACGATGCTCTTGACGGTGACTGTGAGATCTTGGATCTTGCCCAACTCGTCGAGCCGGGTGTACAGTGTCAGGACGTTGGCTGCTGCGGTGACGGCTGAGAGGCCCATCCCGATGAAGCCGGCCACCTGGTCGCCCCGGGCCCTGTTCGCAGCCCTCTCAGCGTCCTCCAGGGCCTTCTCTGCCGCTTGGTAGGCTGCCGAGTTCTCGCCGTAGAGTTCCAGAGCCGTGTTCAGCCTCTCCTGGGCCTCTGCGACGGAGTCGGTCGCCTGCTTGACCCTGATCTGGCTGATGTTGTAGGCATTCCACATCTGCAGCACCGTGTTGCCGACGGCACCTACGTTGCGCATCACGCTGATGGTGTCGTAGAGGCCCTGATGCTGCAGCCTGTACTCGCTGCGCATGATACCCATCTGACCACTGTAGAGCCTGGACTCCTTCGCCAGCTCGCTCGTCGCCCTCCGCGCGTCGTCCACGCCTATCTTGTTCTGCCGGAGGGCCTGGTTGATCTGGTTGAAGGTCTCAGCGAACTCCTGGCCGCCGTAGGTCCTGATGTTCAGCCTGTGCGTGGTGCTGACCTCGGCCACTACCTCGCCGCCTCCAGAAACCTGAGCAACGTCTCCTCGATCCTGCTACGGATCCGGAGTATTGCCTCCCAGACCGGTGGAACCCAGAAAGGCCTAGACGCCATGAACCTTGTTCCATACTCCACGTACGCGGCGTACGGTGCTGTGGCGCCGCCTCTGACCCAGAGGTCGCCCCAACCTAGTATCCCGATGCTGTCCCTGAGCCGACCCGTCCTCACAGGAACCCTGTTCCGCGCCGACATGACCGCCTCCTGGAAGCCCTCGAGGTTCAATACGTTGAGCTGGTTGCGCAGAGTCTTAGCAGCCTCTAGATTGTAAAACTCCAGGAGGGTGTCCCAGTTCTCAACCTCGTACTTTATCTCCAAGGAGTCTGACCTCCACGTAGGCGTCTACGAGGCCCATGCGATCCGCTTCAGGGCCGAGGCTTCTGCGCATGTTGTGTATTGTTGCCCAGATGATCCAGGGTTTTGTTGATCGCCTCCGGGCTCCTGTTAGTCGGTTTATGCGGTTCAGTGTTGGTTCTACTCCTCGGGCTGCTAGGACTCGGGCTGCGACTCTTCGAAAGGGACCTGGGGCTGCACCTCCCTGAACAGCCGTTCCCCCGTGACCAGGTCCAGCTTCGCTATTGCCTCGTCGTCGATCCTGGGCTCTATAACTCCGGCTTTCAGCACCTCCGTCTTGTAGATCTCGTTCAGCTGCTTCATGAGGCCCGACCTCGGGTCCAGGATGGTGGCTCTGTCGATGATCCTGTTGAACTCTCCGAAGGTCCAGTCCTCCAGCTCCTTGACGGTCCACTCCCTGTCTCCGATCCTCAGCTTCCTCATGCATTTGCCTCCTACGTTATCGCTGTGACAACGAGTCCGCTGAACCTGCCCTCGAAGCTGAAGCCGATAAGATCCAAGTCTCGGAAGGTCTTCGTCATGGCCCGCCACCTGCCCCCGGTGAGGGCGAGATTCCATCCTCCGGATGCGCTGGGTATCTCCAGGGCCGCGGTTCTCTCGGTGGCGTTGATGAAGTTCTCGACCTCGGCCTTGTCCCTGAAGTCGCGGGCGATCCTGAGGGTGTACTCTCTTTTACTGGGCACTATGCTACCGTAGAGCGTGGGCTCAGCGGAGTCGGCGCCTCTGAGGGTCAGGGTTCTGCGGAGGGTGAGGCTCCAACTGATGAGCTCGCCGAGGATGCTGGATCCGTCGGGGACCTCGACGTCGGCCTCGCCGAAGACGATGGCGTCGCTGGAGGGCTCAGACTGGCGTGTAGCTGAGCCGGAGACGTAGTCTGTGGTGCCGTATATCGGCTGTTTGGCTATGCCTGTGATTCTTCCCCTGATGGTGTCGTCCGCTGATCTTCCCTCGACGGTGTACTCCTCTATTGTGCAGCCCTTGAGGTGCCAGAACTCGTCTGTGGCCAGATCCAGCTTGGCTCCGAGGCTAAAGTGCTTGGGATAATTCTGAGGATTGCCGCTGCCGTCCTTGTTGACTATGGTGTCGAGGAGGTTGTACCAGTCGAAGGCGGGGTCTGTGACCTTCTCCTTCAGCTCGTGCTCTATGGTGAATCTGCCTGAGAGCTTCACTAGCTGCTGGTCGGTGACAGTCTGGCTTCCGAGGCCTCCCTTCTCCGTGAGGACGGGCCTGGGCTCGGGCGTGAAGGATTCGAAGCCTCCTACCGGCTTCCATGTGCCCGTCGTGGGCGTTACGCCCCACTCGGTCTCCGTGATCCAGACGAGTTCCGTGACGTCCCAGAGTCCCCTAGCTGCCATTGTTTTCACCTAAGTTTGCCACTTGAGGGCCACGTACATCCTACTGTGCAGAGCGTATCCGCCATCGATGTGATCCACGGACGTGAGAAACGAGATGTCGACGCCGGCGATGTCCGTTTGGTTCGCTTTGATGATGCTCTCTACCTTCTCGAGCATCGTATGTCTGTCGTCGTCGGCTGACTCTATCTCCTCGTGATCAAGCTCCCTCGCATCGACCCAGATGTCTACAAGTACGAGCTCCTGGTGGCGGTTGATGCCCAGGGTCCGTTTCTGGATCATGTCCCTGCTTCGATTCACCTCAATGACCAGTGTCTTCTCTTGGAATATGTCGACGCCATCAGTACGAGAACCCCTTACGAACTCGATGTTACTATGAGCCAGGTCTCCTGTGAGATCCCAGTTAGTAGGGTTATCGAGTAAGTCCATGATCAGCTTGGATGGACTGGATAACATGATGTAGCTCTCTTTGTGACTTTTCCATGTTGAAACGAATTTCCTAGACTATTAAGTAATTTTGAGGTTAAATTAGTGTAATTAAATTGAGGTGATTGAAATTATGTGACAAGTACACGTGCGATCCGGTATACGTGCATAATTTGTCGCGCGCAATAGGTATCAGGGAACCCCACTCTTAGTATGTGGTGTCAGGTTGTACTATTGAGGTCAGGATGCCAGGAGCATTATAGGATCTAGCGCGCGACCCCCAATACTTCCTTTTTGATAGGATAAGGATTAGTTAACGATTCTTGCACACGAAGTAAATAACTAGATTCTCGCGCATGGTTGCTTGAGCATTAGACGGAGTTATATTGTAGCATGATATTGGTGATCGATTGTGTTGGAGAGCCTAAGATCATTAATTCCTGAGATTATTCCCTCCTCAGCCAAGCTATTTCTCACAGGAGTAATATTCCAAGGCATAGCTAACGGAATTGCTAACGTCATCCTCCAGCTCTATTTAACTTCACTCGGATTCAGTGGATCCACCTTAGGTACCATCGTCATGATGAACGCGCTCAGCTCCGCGGTTCTCACGATACCGATAGGCATCATTGCTGATCGCATCGGTAAAAGGAAGCTATTGTTGGTAGGTTTTTGCTCAATCACAGTTGCTAAAATAATCTTCCTTGGGACACAAAGTCCCTTGATGTTCATGATCTCCTTCTTGTGTGTAGGCGTCACAAATTCGACTTTCGTGGTGCTCAGTCCTCTGTATTCCTTGCTCTTTTCAGATGACGACATGGACAAGGCGTTCAGCCTCTGGATGTCCCTGGGGGTGGTCACGCAGTCCCTCGGAAGCCTTCTGGGCTTCGTTCCTCCCGTCCTGGTTAACATCCTAGGAATTAGTTTCCAGAGGGCTTACTGGTTCCTGATGGCCTTCGGAGCGGTTTTCTCCGTTGGGCAATGCATATTCTTCGTGTTGTCGGTGAAGAGCGAAGTGATGGAGCCATCGAGGAAAGAGAATTCGTTCTTTCTGACGTCTAAAGGTCTTGTTCTAAGGTTCTCCATCTTGTCGTTCCTGTTATCGGCGGCGTTCTGGGTGTTCATCAGCTTGTTCCCATTTTATGTCAACCAGAGGCTTGGCATTCAATCCGACGATCTGGGTTCGCTCATGTTTCTGTCGGGTTTTATATCAGCAGCCGCTCAGATAGTCGCCCCCAAGATCTCATTGAGGCTGGGGTCGGTCAGTGCGATAGCTTTGGTCGTCGGATTGACAGCGCCCTTCTACGCGCTCATACCGTTCGCCCCTAACTTCATATCCGTTTCAGCGCTTTACATCTTGATGTACAGCTTTGTTACAATGTCAGGCCCCTTGATAGATTCGGTCTACATGAGAAACCTAGTTGCTGAGGAGAAGTCAACGGCTAATGGCATCAGGATGATGTCCGCGCAGGGAGGAAAGGTCGTGGGACCGTGGCTGGGTGGACAGCTCATGGAGAGGGTATCGCTCGGTTTTCCTGCATTGTTTGGTGGAGGAATATACGCTGTTGCAGCTGTACTCACATTGTTCTTACTAAAGAGTGTGGATTCTGGTCATAGTATCGAAAAGTAATCGTATATAACAAACTATGCATGTATGTAAGTTTGACTATGAGTATGTATAGATAGGGATATGGAAGTAGAAGTAAGTGGGGTTGGGGATATTATTATAAGTTTTTACCTTTTCTCAGATTGACTTCAGTAGAGCTCTTCCCTTTTCCGTAATGGCGTAAAGGCCTCTTTCAAGGCGCTCTATGTAGCCTTTTTCCAGCAGCCATCTGATTATCACTTGGGCCTGCCATGGAGACGGCGATTTATTGACCACTATCTTCGTCAGTTGAGTCCATCTAATGGGGCCATCCGTGAGTTTATCTAAAACAATTTGCGCAGTGTCGAGTTTCTTGTTCAAACGCTCTGTCAAGTCGAACCCTCCAGATATCGCTTTGTCTCGTCGATGTGCCTGTAGTCGGTAGCCTTGATTGATATGACCTTGTATAGTCTGAATATGCGTTCGATCTCCCTCTCCCAGACCTCGAGTATGTTCTCCGAGGTCTCGCGGTATTCGCCGAGGGCTTGGCTCTGTGGGTACCGTGACTTTATGGTGTGTGCGGTGAGCAGCATGCTCAGCTTCTTGATCAGCTTGTTGAAGGCGTCTTGGGTGCCGATGTGTTTGTCTATCTGGGCGTCGCTGGTCTCGATTATGCTCGTGATCTGCTCGTCTGTGAGCTTCGTCTGAATGATGATTCTGACATCTGAAGCGGTGCAGTACGCCATTGTTTTATTCCTCTTTCTTCCCTAGGGGTTGTGCGCCCTTTGAAAACGGGCCGGGACCTCAGGCCAATGGGAGCTCCTCAGACCCCTTAGCTGTGGGCCCCCGTGATCTGCCTAATAGCGTCTCCAAGCACGAGCTTCGGCTCCAGCCACTGACGAATAATGTACGCGTAGTACCCCGCCTTCTCGTCCCTGTACCTGGCGGCCTCCGTGGGACCCTCCCCCATCACCAGGGCCGGCGCCTCGTCCGACAGGATGTAGCAGCTGGTGTTCGGGGTCACCGCGTGGTCTACGAGAACCTTGACGCTGGGGTACCCGGGGATGCTGAAGTCGCCTCCCATGGCCCCAAGCCGCGCTATGCCTGCGTCCACCAGGTCCTTGACATAGCTGTTGGTGATGAACGCTTTCCACACCTTCGGGGCCATCACGGCCCAGTTGGCGGGGTAGCCGTTGCCGTCCAGTGTATCGAGGGCTGTGAGGATGTCGTCGAAGGGGTTGTTGTCGCTGGTGGGCGGCGTGGTCATGGCGTCCCAGGTTCCTCCGGCTGCTTGGTCGGTGGCGTCGGGCATCTCCTCGGCTATCTGCTTGTTCTCCATTCGTGCGAGTTCTCTGGCTGCGTCGGAGACGTGTAGGCTCATGATGTCGTGGGCTGCCTTCTTGATGGCCTCGTCGCTGAGTGCGACGTGGGTGACGTTCTTCCAGAGGTCGAAGCTGACTCTAGTGTAGGCTTCTGCGGCGAGTTCGGCTTCGACGAGGGGTGGGACCTTCTCCTGTCCGGTTAGGCTGGTGGCTATGTCGACGTTGGCTGTGAGGCTGTCCATCCTGATGAGGCGGCATATCTGCCTTAGCTTGTACTGGGGCCTTGCGAGGCCGAGGACCTCTTCGAGGATGGTGACGGCTTCTATGCTGCTGATGTCGTCGGGTGTGATGAGCTGGGCTTCGTAGACCTGGGGTTCGGGCTGCTTGTAGAAGCGGCCTGATGCTGAGGATCTCCAGATGCGTGGGTGCTCCATCATGTTCACCTCTTTCCTATCCAGATCTTGGCTGTGGTGTCTGCGTCTGCGGCGTCTTCCTCTAGTTCTCCGACGACGTCGTACCAGTTGCCTGGTGTGGTGTAGTCGAAGAGCTGGATTTCGCCTGCTGTGGCGCTGACCTCGACGTACTGGCCTTGTTTGCCTCCTCCTGATCCTGAGATCTTCTGGGCCTCGACGCAGCCTGAGACGACGCAGCGGATCTTGTGGGTGGATTCAGCGCTGTAGTCGTGTGCCTGCATTGCCATCATGAAGGGGCCTTTAGTAGTGTTGGTGGCTGCTAGGATTCCGTTTCCGTCGTTGTAGACTATCTCTCCCTTCTCGATGTCCTCGTTGGCCTTTACTGTGAATTCCTCGACGACTAGCAGCTGCTCCTTGAGTATGTCTCCAGCGGTCATCGGCCTGCCTCCTTGCGGTATCCGAATAGCTGCTCGCGCATGTCGTCGACTGCGGCCTCGAAAGTGCTTTTATCGTTGCCGGTGTACTTGGCCTTGGGGCCGGTGGGCGGGGCCTTCGCCAGCTTCTCGGCGACTTGGTCCGCGTCCTCCGCGAGGAGGATTAGGGTGCCGTCGTCGAGTTCCTTCAGGCGCTGGGCTTCAGCCTCCCGGTCCCTCACGAGGCCTGCTCTGAGGCGGGCTTCGGTTGCTGCGTTGAGGAGTTCCTGGTGGCGTTCGGCCTTTCTGCGTTGTAGGTCTTCCTTCAGCTCCTGGTTTTCCGATTGGAGTTGTTCTATGTTCTCCTGGAGTCCTGCGACTACAGTCGCGGTATGTTGTTTCTCGGTTCTCAGCTGTTCCAGTTGGCTCTGTAGCTCAGCTATCTTCTCTTCCATCTTCTTGTTCTCCCTTTTTTCCTCGGGTTTCGGGTCTGCGCCCTGGGGACCCTGGGCCCCGTCCACGTTGGACCGTGATGCGTAGAGGACGCCCTCCGATGCTGCTTGGGCTAGGTGTCCTATGGTGAGGATTCCTGCCTGGGGATAGGCGGGCTCTGACACGAAGTCGACTCTGTCGAAGACGAAGCTCTCAATGACCTCGTGGCCCTCCATGCTCGCTACGTGCTCGTCGGGGGCTCCGGTGATGTCGGCTCCGCATCTGCTGCAGGTGACCTTGAAGGCCCTGATGACGACGGAGACGGGGCCCCACTCGCCGCTGCTCAGCCTCTCCCAGGCCACGGGGTCGGAGATCTCGGCTGTGGCCAGGGCGTAGCCGTCGGGCTTGTCGACTCTTATCCACTTGCCTACCTGGAGGGGTTGGTGTACGTGGTTGACCCTGTAGCCGGGTATGCAGCCCAGCGGCTTCCCCAGGAGAGTGGGGAGGGCGTCCTCCAGGGCCTTGTCTGTGACCCTCCAGTTGTTCCTGTTGAGGCTCGTGTTCAGCAGGTAGAAGGTGGCCAGATGCGTTTCCTCACCTGTTTCTACGCTGTGGACCGAGGCCCAGAAGCGGAGCTCTACTCCCTCAGTCATTCCGTTTCCTCCTCGAGTTCGGAGGGGTCCCAGCCCATCATCTCCCACGCCTTCTCCAGGCGGCCCCCGATGGCTCCCTGGCCGGTGCCCCACATGACGGCGACGGCCTTCGCCATCTCGTAGACGTCGGTGACCCTGACGGGGTTCCACCTGTGCTTCACATGAAGCGGGGGCTGCTCGCCCTCGGGTACGGCCCTGTCCTCGTCTTCGAGGATTTTCAGGGTCCATCTGTCGTACCACTGTCTTTCGAGCTCGCGCTTTAGGTAGCGCTGGATGTGGGTGATGGGGCCCTGGACGTAGGCCTCCAGCTCCGCGTAGGCGGTGGCCCGGTTCTCCACGGGTTTTCCGAGGAGGAATCTGGGGGTGCCGAAGTTGGCGGTGATGGCCCCCTCCAGCTTGTCCAGCAGCTCGTTGAGGCCTCTGATGTCGGGGGTGAGGTCTACTACTGTTGGTTCTACGGACTCGTTGATGGCGATGCTCTTGCCGGCTCTGGCGACCTCGGCGAGGCCGTCTATGACCCTGTCCGCCTCCTCCTGGCTGAGGCCCGCTGTGTCGGCCTTGAGTATGACATAGGGAGCCCAGATGGTTCGCACGATCTCCGGGAAGTTCTCCCTGAGGAGCTCGTGGCGGGCCCTGCAGACGTCCCTGATGGGTTCCACGTCGCTGAGGCCCTCGTGGTCTGCTTCGAGGGGCAGGTTGACGAAGTAGAGGACCTCGTCGGGCTGGTAGAAGCCTTCTCTGCCCTCGTATCTGTAGCCGGTGAGCTGCCAGTTCTCATCTATGGTGGGTTTGAGCTTGGTGCTCTGGAGGCTGAGGAGCCAGGCGGGCGCGCGCGCCTGGTCTAGGATGATCTCGAATCCTGCCTTGCCGTAGATGCTGCGTTTGAGCTGGGCTATGAAGAGGGTGAGGTCGAGGTTCACCCGCTTGTTGATGGCGTCGATGCCTTCCTTGAGGAAGGCGTAGTCGTCTACGTCGACGTCCTCTTGTGTGGGCTCGAGGACTGTCTCGAAGCCGGCGGTCATGGTGGCGAAGTAGGTGTTGGTGACGAGGCATTTGCGGACGAGCTCGTCCTGTCGGAACCATCGGTAGTCGGCGTCCATTCCCTCGTAGTAGGTGCTGGTCGTCGGAGTCGACGTCTCACCGAACCGCTTTGCCTTAGGAGGTCTGACACCTCCGAGGAAGAACCTCCTCAGAGCTGGAACAAGGCCATGCCAAGAGGAATTCGACATCAGCGTTCCCTCGGGCTGATGCGTGTTGTATCCTGCACTACTACACCTGGCTTAACCTTCAAATTCCTCCAGGGATCCCTCACAAGTTTTTCTTGTTTCCACACTGACGCCTTTGGGATATGATTTTCGGGCAAGAATCTGTCCTCTTTTCTCTTTTGGGTTGATTTTACGATGTGGAGGATAAAAATGGGATTGGGAAGAGTTGTGAACTGTTAATAACAATGATTAAATGGTGTAATCCAAAGAATTGCTTGGATGTCTGGTGAGAGAAAGGAGAGGATCAGCATATCCCTCTATCCTTCTATTCTGAGGTTAGTGAATGTTGAGGCTAATAGGCAGAGCAAATACAGTCCAACCTCATAGAGACAATAATTCAGACTCACTTTGGTATAGAATTAAAGGTCGATGAGTAAACTTCAAAACCCTAACTCGCTTACTCCGCTGATTGGGTTCGCGCGCACTATTTAACAAGCACGCGCAATCCTTTTTCTAAGTTCTTCTGTTTCTATTGATGACGGTGACGGTATGACAACAGATTTTAACATTCGTTCTCCTAATCTTGGATAGTCTCCTTTTTTCTTGGCTCGTTTCCGATCTAACACTTCGAAGAACCAATCTGAATTCAGATATGAAAGTACATACTCTAATCCTTGAATGATTGATATCTTTTCCTCTAAAATTTCTTCAAGTTCGTTAAGTAGAGTACTGAATTCTTTTTTTGGCGTAAAACAAATTACGGAATCTCTAGGAAGATAGCCCACATAATCTATAGCAAATGATGGTATCCTCATCAATCTTCGTGCAACGATTTTAGGTTTTGAAATAATTTCAGGACTTCTGGATCTATGATATTCATACCAATATTTTCCATATTCTAACATACTTTTCCCTTCAAAAGACCTATAATAGAGATCATCGTAGTGTTGTATTAAATACTCTGCAACATCAATATAATCAACGTAGCCTTTTGCTACTCTATGCATTAATTTCTGAGTTCTTTCAGTACCAATTTCTTTTGGATCTAAATTTATATCAAAATTTAAAACATCATTTCCTATTTCTTTATTATAAAAAGCTGGAACAAACTTATCATCTTCAATTAAATATGGAAATATTATATATTCATTAGTCCAATTTATTTGATATGCATCTATATTTCTTCCCATAATAGATTTATAAACAAGTAACCCTTCTATTTCAACATTATCTTTTACATTTGTATAAATTTCAGTAGATCCTTCTCCACCAATAGTAACTCCTTGTATTGCAGAAAATATGTCAGTAAGAACATAACCATCTTCATATTCATGAGTAAATTCTTCAAATAACTCTTCAATAGTAACAATACCTGAAGTCACAACTATATTATCATATTCTTCATTGATTAGATTTATCTTATTTATAATCCCACTTCTTATTTCATCTAAAATTTCATTTTTACTCACGAGGAACAACCTCAATAAGTTTAATTTTTCCCTGTTTAACTCCTTTTTTAAATAATGTAATAGCAGGATAATTTGTCCATTGAGGAAAAATATATTGACCAACTTTTTGAAGGTCTACAAATATTTCTAAACTTCCACAATCTTTTATCACTTGTTTTATCCCATCACCATAATCTTGACTAACATAATTTACTTGAGTAATATAACAAAGAATTCCACCATTCTTTAATAATTCTATACCTCGTTCCATGAAAAGGACATATACATCATATTTTCCAGTTGCGCTCTTGAATCGTTCTTTATATTCTGACCTTTTTTCATCGTTTCCTAACGGGCCAAGTTTTCCTCGTAAAACTGTTCCCCATGGTGGATTGCCAATAACATAATCAAATTCTTGTTTAAGAAGTTGAGAGAATTTCCTCATGTTTTCAATAGCTTCAGATCTTCTTGCATTTTCAAAGCCATTTATCATTGTTCTACCGTATTCACCAGCTAAAGAATCGTTTGTCAATATTTTAAGTCCCAGTGTGAAGTAAGGATCTTTGGCTCGAACAGAAGAATATGAGTCCATTAACATAAAAACAAGATTGATTGTGGTAAGAAAAGTAGCGAATGGGTTAATGTCTATGCCATATATATTTTCTAGAATTATTTCCAATTTTGATTTTTCTTTTTCCCAATTAGCAGAGTTATTAGATATGTGGCATTCTAAATCTGTCTCTAAATGTCGAATTAATCTTGAAAGAACATTTACGAGAAAAGTGCCACTTCCACAGGCTGGATCTAATATTATCTTTTTACATAATTTTGGATTATCATATTTAAAATCTATCATATCTAAAATAACATCTACTATTTCATCCGGAGTATTTACAAACCCCAATCTATTTACTTCTTCTTTTGGTAAGATTCTTTGATATACTTTTTTCCATATGTCTGAATTCACATAACTAAAATCATATTGATTTAATTTTTTATACATTCTTCCTAAATTAATATTTATAATATCTTCATATCTATATAATATTTTTGTAGCTTCAGAATCCAGACCTTGTCTATCAGGTTCTGATATATATATCCAATCTAATTCATTTAAATTATAGATTACCGGTATAGCTTTTGTCATTTCTGTTCTAACTATCCAATAAAAACGTAAAAATGCATTCGTAATATTTTTAGGAGTTTCTATTGATTTCCAAGCTCCTTTATCTATTCCTACAAAAAGCATTAAGTATCTACATATAAATTGAATTGCAGTTTGATATATGAATACTTGTATTTTATCTTCTAATAATCTATATATAAAGGAACGTATATGTATATTAATATTTTCTCCTTTCCTTTTATTTGCAATAATTTCTGTTACTATGTCTCTAAAATTGGGGAGGTCACTAAGTTCTCTTAAGAGATTTATTTCAATAGCTTCAATATCATTTTCATCATTATACTCTTTTATAATTATTTTAGTTAATTCAGCCATAGTTGGATTAAGATTTTTTAATAACCATTCATCGAAAAGATGGTCAACTAAATTACATAAAAACTCACCACATCTTTTTTCATAGAATCCATTAAAAACATCTTCCAGTAATTCAACTAATTCCTCAATGATATCAACAACGTCTCCTGTAAATTGATCAATTGCTATTGAATCTTCACTTCTCAATACAACTTTACTCATACTATTTACCAACTATGTATCTTTTTGACCAAAAAGGTTTTAAAAAATTCTCAAAGAGTTCTTCACCTTGAGATATATCAAATTTATTTTCTTTTTTATCTCCACAATCCATACATAACCATTCATGACCATCAGTTAAGATGGCATAATATAGTGTTTGATATACATTCAATCGCTTTCTAAAATCTTCATAACCCACTAAATCATTTCCTGGTTTTTTAGTCTCAATGTTAATAACTGGCTTTATTTCTTCATTTACTAAGAGCACATCAAATCTTTCTCCAAATACAATATGCTCTATTGACCATCCTAAATATTGGTGGAATAAATCAAACATAAGCCAACCTCTAAATGCTCTTTCTCCCCAATCTCCTGGATATTTTAAAAATCTTTCATATCTATTGTATCGCTCGAGAATGGCGACAAGAATCGAATATGCGTTTTTCATCAAATGCCCTCTTAGCATGCGTTCTTTTTACTTCATTTTTACTTAATTAAAAATTTTAATATTAGTAAATCTATTGGAATTGAGCCCGTTATAAAGAGTTGCAGTATCCAAAAATCAGTTTAAAGTTTCATTTTACAGATCGTGCGAGAAATCCTATTTTTTAACAATACGTCTGACCGTCGCGGGGAGCCTCTCGTACTGCTCCACCGACTTCACGATGTAGTCTGCTGCACCCTGCTTCATCGCGGCCACAGCCGTCTCCCTGTCATCCGATCCCGTGAACACTATCACGGGAGTGTCAATCCCCATTCTCTTGACCTCCTCCAGGAAGTCGACCCCTTTCATATCCGGAAGATTGTAGTCCAGCAGTATGATGTCGAAGTAGCTCTCTCTGACCCTCTCCAGGCCGACCCCGCCCTGGGAGACGTGAACGACGTTGAAGCCCTCACCGGCCTCTCTGAAGTTTATCTTGACGATCTCCGCGTCATCGGGGTTATCCTCAACGACGAGGACCTGGATCACGTCGGTGACCCGCA
>Ga0180438_10005353_pt1 | contig 17903 bp, 22 predicted proteins | sample SS_ome_12_FD_132455 | JGI IMG/M metagenome (GOLD analysis project Ga0180438, IMG submission 132455) | Hypersaline lake sediment archaeal communities from the Salton Sea, California, USA - SS_3_D_2 metaG | ecosystem: Environmental > Aquatic > Non-marine Saline and Alkaline > Hypersaline >...
GCACCTAGCATATTCTCCCCTGTTTGGGCAGGCATATGCATCACACATCACCTTTGCTGGTATTGTCCATACTGGCACTCTAACCATCTCATCGAGTGTGTCGTCATCTGTTACCTCTATCCTTCTCTTCTTATCTTCCATGTCCATCAGCTCCATAGCGACATCAAGCCCAAGGTGCCATATGTAAATGTCTCTTAAGCTCACTTCATCTTGAAAACATTTGTTGAATTAAATGCGTAGTCTATCCTTTTGTAGTCAGTACCAAGCTTAAAGGCAGGTTTTTTCGCTATAGTGGATACATTTGGAAAATAAGCAGCATCAAGCCTGACCATCCTATTTCTCTTTGCATCAAAGAACAGACACCAGTGATGATATCCTCCTTTAACCTCGCCAAGACAGCAGTAGATCATGTCTTCAGGTATGCCAGCCATGACACACAGGAGCCATATAAGTGAATTAAGGCCCTCGCAGTCATCAGCCTTAAGGTTGAATGTTTCCCCTGCTTCTGCCCAATACTCAGGCATGTTAAACTGGGCCTTGTCTGTCTTATATGTGAAGTTCCTTATCACGAACTCCTCTGCTCTGGATACCGTGACATAAGGGTCTTTTCCCCTTAATTTCAAGGCAAGGTCCTTTACATCCTTATCAGGGAAATCAAGCTGGTCACGAAGAAACTTGCTTACGCTCTTGTACTTCCTGTACTTAGAATTGATGCACCATTGCAACGCTGATTCTAGCCAACCGTAAGATATGCTCTGAAATTGTGCGTCCAGCAGCTTCTTTTGGTATTTCGTCAGCATCTTATTTTAGCAGTAGTGCTATCGAATCGATCTCAGTTGTTGCGCTTTGTATAGTCACCCTTAAGACAACACTAGAGCCTTGATTATTTAAAACTTTCCTTCCTTCAAGCACAAGATCCTCATATGTAGTTCCACTATCAGTAGATAATTCAAAGTCTGTGCTTGAGATATCAGAGCCTACAACACGTAGGTGGCACTCTGTGATATCAGATGAAAATGTATGTGTGACAGACGTGAACCTGCCTTGTGTTCCTGATGACAGGCTTATCTTGCCTCCTGTAAGCTGGACATTTGAGTCCTTTGAGGCAAGTTCTGTCTCACTATCGAACTTAAGATTTATGCTCTTGGTCATCCTATATGGGTTAGTTATGGTCTGAGAAGCAAGCTCCTTCTCAAATCTCTTCTTGATTATCTGCCTGTTCTTTCTCTCGTCATTCACTCTTACAGTAGTTAGCTCTTGGTTAGGAAGCTTATGAGTAAGGGAGTATATCCTGTATTGTCCGTTTATCTTCATGGGTGGGTTAGTAACCCATATCTTATCTCCTGGCTGAAGCGATGGAAGCATAAAGCTCTCTGCATCGCCTTCCTTATCAGGGTTAGCCTTAGAGCTTATCTCTGCGTCAGCTACTTCCTGTGCTGATGTAGTAGAGTCTATCTTATTGTCAAATATAGTCTGCATCTTGACACCGTAATCTGTCTGGGAAGTGCTGTCTTCAGATGTATAGATCACTGGTAACCCAGAGCCATCGTCACCTAGCACCTGTACTTTGTTTTTTGTGGTTATAGTCTGTTCTCCAAGACCTTCGGTGTCTATCAGGTTATCGTTCCATACTATTGCTTCTTGATTGTTCTCTATGGAGTTCTTGTCAAAGAACTGTATGACATCGTTCTCATCAAGGTATGCATCTGCATCAGCAAGTTTAGTAAGGTCATTCACGCAGTCCCAAAATGTTTTGCTATCCCAATTTATAGTCGGCTTTGATGTATCAGTGCTAAGGTCGTTCACAGTGAACTGTGGGGCGAATGTAGCCGTTATATCTACAAGGATCTCACCTGATGTCTTTGATCCTGTGTATGATTTTGTTACCCTCTCTCCTGATGTAAGCTCGTACTGGCCACCTTCAAGCGTAAGTATAAACCCTTCATCATTAGAGAACCTGTTCTTTATGGAGTCTATCCTAGCTTTAAAGCGAGGGGTAGTACCATCATCAAAGTCAGCATATAGCTCCACATACTGTCCTTGACTATAGGCATCCGTATACTTCTCATCTGAATTGATAAGCTCTACCTTAAAGCGGGCTATCTCTGGACATACTGCCTTCGTGAACTCGCTGTTATAGACATCGACAGTAACGTCATCACCGTTTACTTTTATGACACTCTTCTGTATCCACTCATCACCTACACGTGGAAGCCAGATAAAACCCTTTGATTTTCTTGAAGCTGTTCTTGGCATCTATACCAACCCATCACAGTTATCAGCATAGTCATCAGTCACAACACATGTACTGCACATAGAGAAATAGCAGAAATAAGGTATGATAAGCATGTTAGGATAGCCAGAACAGTTGATATCCGTGTATGTCCATATATCAGAAGGATGATATCTCCCAAGACCTTCAACTATCTTTACAGGTGAAGTGCTTATGGACCTGTTGTTCCCAGAGTAGAAGTCAAGTGAACTGTTGTATATCTGCTCAACTTCTGATATGGTAAGTGTCTTATTATAGAAAGCGAACTCGTCTATAGTGATATTTGATGCACGGCTTGCCTGCCTATAAGAACCTATGTAGATAGAATAAGCATTGTTCCTTAGCCCTTTTGATGGCATAGTATCGATAACTGTACTGTTTACATATAGTGTAGTGATATTGTCTGTAAAGTTATATGTTACAGCTACATGATACCACTTGCCAAAGCTGAAATATCTTGATGTTGTGAAGATAGTATTTCTCCATTCAGTTCCGTTTCCCTGTACATAGTTAAGCCTATATACACCAGCATCCTTGCTTGAGTTTACAAGATATAGTTCACCACCTTTAAACCCAGATGTTCCAGGATCAAATGCAAAACTATATACATAACTATTTCTGTTATAGTTGCTGCCTAAGCTGTTAAATGAAGCGTTTATCCATGCTACTACAGTATAAGATGCATTCTCAGAAGGTATGACAAGCGTGTCTACATTAGTATTTGGAGACCCATTAAAATACACTGCATAAGATCCGTTCCTTCCTACCTCTCCAAACATAGCTCTAGTAGATACGCCATCGTTTCCCTTGCCTGAATAGTCAGTAGCGTTGTTCTCATCGAAAGGATAGTAGCACATTAGCTCTTCAGGATAAGTAAAGTTCCATGATGCAAACCTGTTCTCTGTGACACATGTGTCTATGCTCTCGTTATACCTGACATAGATATCCTCTCCTTCATCGTGATATGACAGGTCAAATATTCTCCAGATGCCATCAGTAGCGTTCTGTCCGAATGGCTCTATCCCTGACTCATTCCTCTTCTTGGGAAATAGTTCCCAGTACTCCACAAGCGAAGGGAAAGTTAGGTTGAATATAGAATACACTGCCTTGATAGTCCAGTTGACTTCTTGCGAATGGTCATCATTATGCGCTGATACCGTGATGTTCTTGCTTCCTCTGTAGTCCACGAAGACGCTTGAGAAGTTCACGGATGTGCCACCATCAAAGTGTGTGGTTATGTTTATGGTGTCAAGCCCGTCTATCGCAGTAAGGTTTAGCCTTACTGGATTGATGTTCTCTGTGAGGTTAAGCTCGCTTATCTCCAGAGTGCCTCCTGAATCAAAATTGAAAGCTATAGGTATCATGCAGAACTGAGTCTGGTTGCAGTTTGTGAGGATATAGTTGTTCAGTATGGAATCGTTTCCAAGGTATGATGTAGGTGTTGATGTGCTGTTAAGCTCAAAGTCATACTCAACATCTACATCACCATCAGCTCCTACATCTATATCAAGGCCGTCTATGGCCTCAGAGGTTATCTCTATCTGATATCTCGTGACTATGGGGCTAGATTCGTTGGTTCCGTTAAGGACGAATCTAGCCATCAATTTGTTCCCGGAGGAGGTAAACAAATGAGAAGAACCGTTGACTACTGACTCCCATGTCACCCCTGCATCATTTGAGAGGTAATAAGCAACAGCAGTGTCTTCAGGGACAAAGGCATTAGCAGTAAGGGTAGCCCTGGATATGTCAGAAGCTGTTATGTTCAGGATATGCGTGGTATAGTTTCCTGTTATGGACTGTGTACCTTCATATCCAGTGAACGTAGTATTTGTCTTATTTAGATAGATTCCACCATAATTGATGTTCTTTAATATGCCTTGATGAACCGCTGTAGTTACACCTCCATTCCTAATCCTAAAATAATATGGCGGATCTAATGTATCTACTTCAACAGTAGCTCTACCAGTTGGACCAGAATAACAATCCTTATCCATGACCCATGTAGTATCAGCAGTCCTATTCATAGTGATATTACATTGGAGTACACCAGGGTTAGCTCCTCCGAATCCGCAGTTCTCATCTTGTACTTGGAATAGCTCTACAGTATTATCTCCATCAGTAAGTTCATAGAACACGGAATCACCACACCATACATATCCAGCAACCTGAAAATTAACATGATATAATGCATCCCAATCAACATAAGTAGAGAACAAGCTAGTTGATACTGTTTCGTTTCTAACACATTCTATATCTCCATTAAGTTCTGCAGTATAACAATTAGATGCACTTATTTGATAACCAGCGTTGGTCCATCTACCATTATTCCTAGCGAAAGTTTCATAGGTTTGATTTGTGCCATCTATAGACCCATAAGTAGCAGTACCTAGCTTAACTACAGTATCATTCTCTATCTCTGTAAAGTCATATGTGTTAGAGAATACGTTGTCAGCATCAAGCCCTGATGCTATGATAGTAAAGTTAAGGTAGCCTACCCTGCTTGAGAGGTTGCCTTGCGTAGAGAAGTTCACGAAGACAGTAGCTACTCCTGAAGCAGGAAGCGATAGGTTATGTACTGTAGACAAGTTATTATCGTACCAGAAGTTCTCCTGATAGAGGTTCTGTCCATATAGCATCCCTGGGAAATACAGGAAGTTTCCAGAGTAGTTAAGGGATATGTTCATTGGTCCACCTACTCCTTCTATGCCAAACTCTGCCCTGTATATCTCATCTCTTGAGTCCGGTGTGATGTTATAGCTTGTGCCGTCCGTGATGATCTTATCATCATTATCATATCTTAATGTGTCTATAGTATAATTGTATCTTGTAAGGAAATCATAGTATCTTCCTTCACCATTGTTATAAAGTAAAGATACTTCTTCACCACGGATACTCCTATTCCAGATAGCTATTTCATCGAGTCTCATTTGAGTACAAGGTGATGTACAACCAGTAAGGCATGCCTGAAACAATAATAGCTCTCCACCGTTTGTACTGTCCTGTGATACTGTATTATTAAGGACACCATCAATATAAAAAAGATAGTTAGTAGTGTTTTTAACCATGACAAAATGATAAGATTCACCGGATGTTATATTGTCTATAACATTAGTCACAAGACCGCCTGAATACTGATTAAGGACAAGCTTGTTTACACTACCTACTTTCTCTGCTCTTATATAAAAATCAAAATTACCATCTGATACACCATTACCAAACAAAGCCCTGTTAGTAAATTCAGATGCATTTAGCCATAATGATATTGAGCAGTTAGAGTGATCTCCTGCACAATCCCAGATATGTGTGTTTATGGAATATATGGAATCGGGGTTAGTATCACACTCAAGATTAAAATTACCTTCCCTCTTGCTCTTCCAGCTAGAGTTTATCCATGTAAACTTACCAGGTGTCTTATCACCTGCAGTTGACCAAAAAGAAGCGTTCCTGCCTACAAGATTGCTGAAATTATATGTCTGGTTATCATCTAACTTATAGTAAGCATCTAAGCCATTAGCAAGAACATAGTTTCCATTTATGCTGACATTTATAAATCTAGCTGTATCATCCCATATTGAGATATATGTTAAATTAGTTGAAATATTTGCCTTGGTCTCATATTCATAGTACCTATCAGAACTTATTCCATCAAGGTATAAGCAGCAATCCCCAGTGACAGGATCAAATAGCCTCACATCAAAGGTCTCATAGTCAGTAGGGATATCATACTGAGCAGAGACACTATCAGTTCCATAAGGCCATCCTATCCATGCCCACCTGTATCCTTCCTGCAGCTCTATCTTCACCCTTCCGAACTGCAGCACTGTCTCTCCAGCAAGCTTCTCCTTCTTGCTTATCTTAAGCTCATCTACGGTATAGCGATATAAATATCCGCTTCCGTTTATCACAGTGACCTTGTGCCTTACAGGGAAGAGCTCAGGGTTGTTTATGGCACCGTCAAAGTAGTACTCATCAACTATCACAGGGCCCCTTATGTAAGGCGTAGTCCTGACTATCTTCACAGAATCATCTGTTATGTTATGCGATATTTTTATCCCTGTACGCCGACGGTTCATTATGCTAGACCCGTCAAAGAGCCTGTTGTATTCTCTTCCTGCCACTATCCACCTATTGTTCTCGTTCAGGAGATATAGCGTGGTCTTGTCAGGATCGACCCTTATGCGTATGTTCTGGTTAAGCGTAAGATAGATCGCAGTGGACAATAGGACAAGAACGATGAGTCCTACTGTCTTGTATTGCGTGTTCATCCTTTGTGTTCACCTATGACAAACTGTACTGTTATCATAATGAATTTAGTATCATCATAATCACCATAAGTTCCAGCTTCTTCTGATATCTCAGATTTCACAACATTTACTGTATACCCAACCCATGAACCACTGTTTACTGCTCCACCAGACCACTGAGCAGGGTCATTAGAATCCCACTTAATTTGCATAGTTCCTTGAGTCTTAAGCATATTTCTAAACAGGTTTTTTTTATCCATATGGCTGTTGCCAGGACCTTCATCTAATAGTATTCCTTGTATGGTAATATATTCAACCAATCTTCCAAGGTCTATAAGATATGTTACTGGGATACCATCTTTTGTAGGCCTAGGAAGCTGACTAAGTTTCTTATCAAATTGATGCTTTATCGTCTTTGATTCCAAAGCTATTATTTCAAAAGACTGTCCTTCTTTACTAACTGTCATAACATAATCAGTTGTTGTTGGCATTACTCTTCACCTACAGTACGAATAGTACTATCCATATCAGAATTTATTGTTATAGATATACCTTGTGGAATATCTATAAACGTAGATTGATTGCCAATCTGTTGTTGATTGTTATAACCCTCTAACAAAGATCTCTCACCAGAAGGCAATCTTAATGATGTTAGATCATCAGATAATCCTGTAAGAACATCAGATAATTTTGCAAGTACTGCTCCACCAGCAGCAGCTACAAATGGATTACCAGTCAACGCACCAACACCTGTACCGACCAAAGCAGCTTCTGGATTCCTACCTACAACATTTAAAATATCTTTGATAAAATCAGTAAATCCTATCCTATCTGATAGATCTAGCAGTTTACCCAACCATTTAATAAGGGTATCTATAGCTGGAATTAATGTATCAGTAACAGCATTAGCCAGTTTTTTGATACTTTTCACTAATACAGCAAGATCTATATCCTTGATCTTATTCCAAAGTTCTGAAAAATTACTAGACATATCTTTTACATTCTTTTTAAATTCTTTCCACTCTTCTTCTATACCTAATCTTTCTGCAAGTTCATCAAATGCATCACCAACAGATTTTTCAAGCGTACTGAATGGATTCTTAAGATTTTCAACACTTATACCAAATTTATCCATCAGCTCTTTTATCTCAGGCACTTGGATAAGTTTGTTCCACAAATCACCTACTAGGTCTCTTATAGACTGAAATATCGGAACAAGAATATCTATTGCAGAAGAAACAGCCCCTATACCAACTATAGCTGCTGCAACATCACCTAATGGTTCAGGGAATAGTCTTTCTACTATACCTAACAATCCCCCGAAAGCATTTATCAAACCACCTATGCCAAGAGTAAGCACACCTACAGCAAGAAATGCAGTACCAAGACCCAATCCCAATAATATTAACTTTCCTATAAGAATCTTTGTCTCTTCAGGAAGATTAATAAAGAAGTCAAGTAATGCTAATAAAGGGTCCAGCAATGCCATAGCTATAGGAAGAAATACTAACTGAAGTATGGTGCTTATTATATCAAATATTCCTGCAACTTCAAATGCAGGTCTAAGCAATCCCATAAACATCCTCTGTAAAGCCATACCAAAGAAAAGTACAGATAGCATTTCCATCCTAAAGCCCCTCATCCCATGCATCATAAGTCTAAATCTTCCAGCAGCTTTTGCTCCTGCATTGCTCCACTGGTTCATAAATCTAGCCTGTTGCTTAAATTGAGGCATATTCTGCTTCATTACATGAGTAAATCCTAAGACATTATCCCTAAGTTTATTAAATCCCTTAGTAACTGCTTCAACAACAAGAGTCACTCTTTCATTAGTATCCATTATCGTCTTCCTCTTCTTGGCATTTTCAAACTCTTCTTCTCACGCTCATGGCGCTTCTTTATGCACTGGATAAGATTAAGCATAGTCGGAATGTAGAGCTCACGAAATTCTTTGACTGGTATCCATCCATACTCTACCATAAGAGCATCATGGATCTCGATGATGTCTTCTTCCTTGAACTCTCCTCCGCCATGTATCTTATTCCTTATCCGATCCCTTAGACTCAGCATTTCTCTTCTCTTTGATTCTCTTGATGATCTCGTCCTTTCTGGTCTGCTCTTTTGTCTGAAGGGTCTGCATGTTTATCTCTATGATCTTAGGCAGCAGTGTCATCATGTACTTAAGGCCAAATGTCTTCCTGTCACTCTCAGGCTCACCTGGAAGGCTTATGGCTAACGTGTCATCTATGAGCTTTCTTATGGCATTAAGCCCATCGTCATCAACGTTCTTTAGCATCTCTTCTACCGTAGCGTTCTCGTCCTGTGCTCCTGAAAATGCTTTCATGGCCTTTATGAAGTACGGTATGGCTTCAGTGCCTAAAGGCTTAAGCATTATCTCATCTTCCCCTATCTTAAGGGGCTCTCCAACACCTAGGTGCTTGCTTAAAATTCCCATCTTATTTACCTCTTCCTATTTGTTCTCCAAGAAGGTTAGTCCTTGGCTTATCCTCTGGTTTCTTGGCAACTGCCTGCTCAAGCACTGTCATCCTGTTATCAAGGTGCTCTACGGCTGCCTCCAGATGCTCTATTCCTGAAGGTATCAACCCCAGGTAAAAATCCAAAAGATGCTTAAGGAGCATGCCGAAATCCCCGCAGAAGTCTTCCTCTGCCATCTTCATGAAGATATCGTATGTCTTCTTAGGCACTCTCTTAAAAAATATGGAACTAGAAGAAGAGGTTATCTTCTCCTTTATTCCCTTGACTTTCTCGCTTAGCTCTACCATTGTCCGTTCTTGTCGTTTGCAGTAGCAGCAGCAGCACCTATCCCAGTCCCGCCTGCAGCAGAGTACTCTTCACTGACATTGGAGTCTCCATCCTTATTGAATGGTGTCCAAGTAAAAGTTACTTCTGCAGTCTTATGCTTATCAGTATAGTCAATTGTTACGTTAGTGCAGTAAGCGTTTATCACGGTAAGCCTGTATGCTTCCACTCCTGCCCCTACAGCTGCTCCTGCGGTTGCTGGTAGTGTAGATGCCCATAGCAGTATTATCCTGTTCTTTTTCCACGAATGCGTGTTGAGCACCGTATAAGGATCACTTGACCCTGCAGTACCTGCTAGATAACCACTAACACCAGAAGTTTTGCTATCAACTCCTACTGGAAACATCTTAAGGGTAAGCGTTCCGTCTGCCTGCTGTGTCTTTTTTACTATCCTTCCACCTGATAATGTAGGCCTTCCTTCTATAGCTTTTTCTCCAAGCTCAAGGCCAGTTATGTCTTCTGTCCTTGCAGCCCATTGCACCTCAGCAGAATCATCTTCTCCCTGGATGCCAATAAGAGCTACTTCATCCCATACTTCAGTTGTCATTCATATCATCCTCCTTAGACTTTTTCTTCTTTGATGCACTCCCTGGTGCATCCTGTACCTTTTCAATTATCTTTACGCCTGTCCCTTCACATTTCCTAGACAGGAGTATCTCCTGGCTTGGTCTAAGGAGCACTATATCTCCTTCATCATTCTCTATTCCGAGATCCATCTTTCCCATGTTCTTATGTAGATATTTCAAATTAACCACCTGTAATAGCTTTTTTTGATTTCCTTTTTATGATTTCAGGAAATCTTACTATGGCTTTGGAATATGCAGTGCTTATCCAGGGCCTAGGAGTCACATACAAGAATCCCTTTATACCGCCTTTATGTGTTCTAAACACCTTTGACTTTCCAGATACTACTTTAGCACCATGAGAATACTTTCTCTTGACCCATCCGATTATCTTTCTCCTTCTTTTAAGAGCAACATAATGCGGTCTCATTGTCTCAAGTTGAACACCATATAAAGCCATCTTTACTATGCTCCTAAACTTACTTTTCTTTTCAGCTTTTATGCTGTTGAATAGTGTCCAAGTATCAAGCATCTTTCTTCCAGTCAACTGCCAGATAAGCTGCCTTTTGTACTCCAAAGCAAACTCATGACCACTCTCGCCTACGATCATAGGATACTTAGTAACAATACCACTTAACTTATCAAGTGCCTTTCCATTCTTTACATCAACACTTACGACCATAACCATCAGGAGCTCACCGCCATCCTTTCTTGATACGACAGCTCAAAGACTGTCTCGTATATCCTTCTTTGGCTTATGATACCAGTATCAGAGTCTATCTTCTCAAGCTCAAGGTTGCCCATGCCAAGATCCCTTAACTGCTGCTTGATGGTCTCGTTGTTGCAGGTCTCATGGATATCATCTGTCATAGCAAGCATGTCAGTTCTTCCTGCATCAGTGCTTCCACCAGATGACCCGCCACGCACTGTCCTCACCACGACCCTATGTGTCCATGTTATCGTCTTTACCTTGCCATCAGAAGAGAACCTGGTATATGCAACAGTAGCCATGGGAAGAATGATATAAGGAAGGTTTCCGAAGTTAAGGCCCTTCTCGAAAGGGTCAGAGTCATAGATCATCTGTCTTTGTGACTCAGATGAAGAGCCTCTTGGGTCAGCTATGTTTGTCCGTGTGGAAAAGATTGAATAGATGTTAGCATAAGAATTTGATTCTAGTGTGGATTTTGTTAAGACCGCAGTCATGTTTTGCCTCAGCATAAGTTATGAAATGCAGGAAAGAGAAGTGATCTTCTCAAAACCTGCACATCACAAAGGGTATAGTTTTTGTGAATAAACATAGCTCTAAGCATCGAAGTATATAAAGTTTTCTAATATAGACAGTTCTTCCAGTTTTCTTCTAACTTTATTCCAACTTTATTCCAACTTTATTTTAGAACTTACACGTCGTTGACTACCTTGATATTGACATGGCGGTCTATGGCTTCCTGTATGAACTTCTCATCAACATTGAGCATCGCAGGATTGAACTCGTTCTGGCCTAGCAGAGTATTACGACGGACAACAGTGTTCATGAGATCACGTGAAGCCATCATGAGTACCGCATGCTTTACATCATCAGGTATGGTCTCGTTTCCCCATAGGTATGTCACCCTGACACGGTTAGGCACCTGTTTTGGTGGGTTAGAATATGTCAAGACATCAAGCAGTATGTCATCGTTATATAGGTAGAACCTTCCGCTCTTGATGTCCATGTCGTAATCAGAGTCCTCGTCTATCGTAGTGAATGCTGGCTCTGAACCCTGGGCTGTCGTGCTTATCTCAACGACATAAGGCTTAATTAGGACACCAGTGCTTCCACCAGTGACAACTGTACCGCTTGTCACTGCGGTACCTCCGATAAAAGATGTAGAGGTCTTGGACCCATATTGGAACTTATTAGAGCCGAAGCCTATGTATGCAGTATCAGGGAACCCTGCTGTCGAATCTACATAAAGAGTGGTCCCGCCTGCAGGAGCGTCGCTTGTAAGCTCTGCAGTTATGTTGGCTATCGGATACTTCTCGGTGTAATACTGCCTAAGATACCTTCCTTTCCCACGCTGTTTCTCTTCTATTATAGCATTCCATGCAGGGGTAGCAGTGCCTCCATTGACAAAGTGGTTGTTGGTATCATCATCGAATGCTGCCTGTGCCCTGTCAAGAGCACCCTGCAGCTTGTCATCATCAAGGTTAAGTGCGTCCTGCTGGTCCTCAAGGTTAAGGAACCTCAAGAGTTCATCTGGTGTTGCGTATGTAGCGGTCATCTTAGTCACCTCCAGGCATCTCTTCCACGATTTCTATCCTGTCATCTGAGGAAGGGGTTGCGGTTATAAGCTTTGTTGGGTACTCTATCTGGACCTCATACTTAAATGTTCCTGTCGTATGCATGTCACCGTTCTTGACATTGTAGTGGCATGTCCCGCCAGTAGGGTTGTTCACGACGCATGTCCCGCTGATAAAGATATTATCAGAACCAGGAAGGGCCATCTTGAACAATGCTGTCCCTGATGTAAGGTCTATCGCTGCTGAATTAGCATCTGTCAAAGTCAGTTCTATATCATATCCATAATCTCCTTTTACTACGGTTACCATTTTAGCTCACCTGTGCAGTTACATTGTTTACGATTACGGAGCTACTTACTGAAGTAGACTCCCCATGATTAGCAGATACTCTTATGGGAAACGGATTTACACCTGCGACAAGGTTGCTTGTTTCGGTTCCTGTTCCTGAGTTATAGAGCTCTGTCACCTCTGCTGTTGACAGGAGCCTGTTGTATATCCTGACATCATCAAGCTTTCCTGTCCACTTGTGCCATACATCATCCCTATAGGCACCGATATAGATGTCTTTTCCATCTGTCTCAGGCTTCTTTGCAGTTGCTACCAATGCCTCTTCTGATTCGCTTGAGCCATCAATAAAAAGCTCTCCAGTAAGGTTCTCCCAATCTACTACTATAACATAATGATGCCAATCGGTATCCGTGATAGTACCTGGCCAAGCAAGATTAGTCCCGTACTGCCCACCTACACCATCAGCATAGTTCAGTGTGATAGCATTGTAAGATGCGAATATCCAAAAGAACCCAGTAGGTGTTCCTACAACCTGCGAAGGATCACCGATTATTGAATATGTTCCATGGCCTGTCATGTCCCTATCTGTCTGTGCCCAGAAACAGAAAGTCATCCTGTTGTTATCAGGAAGGGTAAATGGGTCTATCTGGATAGAGAACCCAAGCCCATCGAACTGATGTGCCTGGTTTATCTTACCAGCGACAAAGCCCGGTGGATCGTTCTCATATCCGTTTCCTTCGTTATATATGTCCTTGATGCTCTTTAGCCTTAAGTCATCATTGCATATTCTTAAGTCATCTATGTACCCCTCAAAAAATTCACCAGAGCCAAAATGAGAACCTATATCAGAGCTTCTCTCATCTTCTGTGAAAGTGGAAGGCACACCAGTAGTAATGACCTTATCTTGGGCACCATCATAATAAAACCTCAAAGTAGTCGTAAGTTTTGTTATGGCTATGTGATGCCAGGCATCCGTACCTACAACTTGGTCTGACTTAAAGTAAGTGAAGTTAGAGCTGTCTCCAAGACCTATAGCAAATGTACCATCGGACTCAATATCGAACCTGTATCCTTTCTTTGACCCTGTAGTAGCCCTGCTGAATATGGTCCTTCTGCCGCTGCTTCCTGATGCTACATATACCCATGCAGCCAAAGTGAAGCTTGTTGATGCAAGATTAAAGATAGAACTGTTAGGTATATCTATGTTAGAACTGGTACCATTAAAAGAAGCTGCCTGGTTTATCTTTCCTGTGACCCAGGATATATCGGTATCAGTAGTGCCATCATTTGTGCCAGCAGAATCAGTAGAGTCCCCATTGAACTTATAATGCGCTATGAGATATGGGTCATCATATATCGCAACACCATGCTTATAAAAAGAAGAAGAGTCGTTATAGTTATTGTTAAGTTTCCAATGTCCTATAAGACCTAAGTTTAAGCTTGCGCCTGTTTTCGCTGTAGCTGATGGCATTATGAATTAGCATAATTATTTATGCACCCTATAAGCATAGGCCCTTCCGCCTTGCCTGTATGCGATAACGACATCATCCTGATCCGGAGCAAGAGCTCCTATGGCAGCAGTTCCAGCAGCTACATCGCTGGCATCCCAGCTAGTTCCGCTTACTGTAGTCATTTCTTCTTACCCTTTTTCTTATGCCTTTGATTAGCCATGACCTTTCCAGCAAGAGATGCATCTTTTTCATCTACCTTGCCATCATTGTTGATATCTAGATCAGACTTTGGATCTTCTTGTGTCTTTACCACATCTTCGCCACAATTAGGGCATTTGCCCGGCAGTGGCTTCGTGCTGAGCACGCTTCCTTCCCATTTGCAGTTTTTACATTTGTATTGGATCATGATTATCTACCTCGTATATTAAAAAAAAATAAAGAATAGAAGGCTTATAGCCTTCCTCTTATTGTCACGAACGCAGTCCCACCAGTTGCTAAGTTAGTCACCCAAGTCAATGTCCTTCCAGAAACTGAATAGCCAAAGTTTGCAGTTCCACCTGGACTTGCTACTGGTGTGATATTTGCACCTTTGACTTCTGAAAGTTTGCTAACATATGTGTGGCCATTTACCACATGAAGCTGAACACATTCTTCGGCTAAAAGCTCTGAATAATTTGTAGTCATTCAGATCACCTACTTCATCTTTACGGAAATCCAAACCTTCATCTTGCCTGCATTAGCAGATTTCAATGTCAATGAAGTTCCACTATATGCTGCAGCAGTGGTTCCTGCCATTGGTTCACCGAGCATATCAACTGACTTGATACCCTCAACAGAACTTATGTTGTCGTCTACTGTAGCACTTAGGTCTATAGTATCCGAAGCTCCTTGACTAAAGAACTCAAGGTATATGTCCTTCCTTCTTCCTGGTGTTGCTGTGCCTATGCTAGTATCCGATGTAGGATAGTCTATCTCGCTTACTTCAGCGAATGCGGTTATTGCGGTCATTTTACATCATCCTCCTAAGTTGCGTTCCCATAGATCATCACCATCCTCCTTGGAGCCCTGTTATAAGTGCACCAATAAGTCTTGATGAAGCCTTTTTCTGCGTCACTATCTTTGCCAAGTCTCTCTAGCGTAGGAGGTACCCATATACCGATCCTGTGTGTCTCAAGGTCTACTAGGAACCAGTCATCATCGTTGCAGTCCTTATCCTCAAAGATAGGTATGCCATCAAATTCAGGTCGGCCTTCAAAGCCAAATCTGCTTGATGTAGGGACAGTCCTCTGCTGGGAATCGAAGATACCTCTGAACTTGTCACCTTGGATATGGTCGCATACGAAGAACAGGTTTTCAAGCATAGCGCCTTCCTTAAGTGCCTGCCTTTTAGCCTGCCTCAAGTTGCTAAGCGTGATATCCTGGCTGCTTCCGTTGATGTAAGTGTCCGTGTTGCTATCCGGAGCAAGGAGGTTTGTGGTGTTCCTTGTCAGGTTATACAATGTTGCGTTTCCTGCGTTGTCGCAGATGTACTCAAAGCCGATAACACCAGATGCTGTTTCAAGACCTACTTCTGCAAATAGGTCCTGGTTCATTGCCTGTAATAGGTCAACAGTTGAATCCTGGACTTCTCTTGCGAAGACATCACCGATCGGTCCGCCTCTTGCAGCAGCGATCATGTCACCGTCAACTGCAACACCAACCTGGTACTTCTTGAACTTAGTCTGGAACTTTAGCCTTGTTACGTTTCCTGTAGTCACAGCATTGCCAGTATAGGCACATGCTGTTGAGTTAGCTGCGGTCTTTCCTGTGAACTGTGCAAGGTTGTTTCCCTTGTTGCTCATGTCATCCTTCTGCAAGACATTCCATGTCACAGTAGGCTGGTACAGCATGTTGAAGATCAGTGGATCAAAAACATCTGATAGCTCTGCAGCACTCAATAAGTAGTCCGTGTCAGTATTCTGGTTTGTGGTTATCCCAAGGTTCTTGTACTCAAGAACATGCTTGCATCCGACCTGCTTTATCTCAAAGTCATAGCTTCTTGATTCAACGCTTCTTGTCTTACCGTTAATTTCACCCTTATCGGTAAAACCGCACATGTCAGATATCTTACCTGCAATCCTTCTCATCTGTGCAGGAGATGCCTCTTTGCCTTTTATCATCTCGCTGAACTCTTTCAGCTCTTTAGATTCGATCTTATCAGTGTTCTTCTGAACCTTTTCCTCTACTTCCTTCTCTTTTAATTCAAGCTCTTCTTTAAGCTTCTGCAGCTTCTTGTCAACAAGCCTCTCAACAGTCTTGATCTCCATTTCTTTTCGCATCTCAGCACGGTATGCTTCAAATTCTTTCCAGTCTTCTTTCGAGATCTCTTTCTTGTCTTTAGAAGTTACAACAGCTTCTTTAGCCTCTTCTTCAGGAGCCTCCTCTTTGGGTTCCTCTTCAGGGGCTGTCTCTTCTTCTTTCTTCTCGGTCATTTCTAATTTATCCTCCTTTTGTTTTTTAGGAATGATCTCCTTGATCCTCACAGCATGCTCGTTCATCGGCTGCGAGGCAAGAGTATAACCTTCCAGGATAGTTCCTGGCATAAGTGTCCTTATCACACCACCTTCAACATTGTTCTCAACGACAGCACCGTCAAAATAACTGTCGCTCATAGGGTCCCTTGTCGAGAACTCTATCGAAAAAGAGTCAAGAAGGTTGTTGTCTAGCCTGTATGATGTATCCTTGAAATTGTCCTTGGTGCAGTCTATAAGCGTATCCGTATAAAGCCCGAAGTTACCATCTGAAAGCTCCTCTACCTTTGCGCTGCCCTTGATAGCAACACCGGCTACATGAGGCTCACGGTTATGGTTTATGGATACCTTGTTAGCACGGGGGTTTCCAGAGTTTATCTCATCTGCCCATTTCTGCAGAGTATCTTTTGATATCTTGTCCCTTATCCATACTTCACGGTCAGCGTCATAGAATCCAGAATCAAGGTGTGTCGTGGCTATATAGCCACCGACTATAAGATTGTCATCTTCAGACTCCTTCATCTCGAACCTTGAGATAAAGTACATCGACTCCTTCTTCCGTTTCCTCCACTTAGAATAAGCTACGGCAAGCCTCTGGTCCTTCTCAGGAAACTCCTTTTTAGCAGCTTCATTAGACATAAACCTAGACACGAAAGCATCTTGAGTCTCGCCTTTGTTTGGAGTAGGAAGTGGGATATTAGGTCACCTTACCAGAGACACTGGAAACGAACTATTTAAATTTTTCTATTTTCCTTTTGAATTGACAACTACCTTGCTATCTTTCAAGTCGCTATTCTTGATGTTTACAGCAGGATTATTCTTCTGCTGCATCTTCTGAGACTCTTGTATAATGGCTCTTTTGATCTCCATTATCCTATTGTTCAGCATCTCAGACTGCAACATAAGTCTGCCATATTCAGCTTCTAGTTCTTTTAGTTCCATGTTCAAAACCTCTTCGTTATTCTACAATCGTATCATCTGTCTCGACTATAGCACCTTCATTTGCTATTAGCTGAAGACCACGATGAATCTGTCTTATGACCAATCTTCTTATATGCTCCTTAACCCATTGAGCATCTGTGTACTTTAGTGTCTCACCATCCTCTTCTTTCTCTAGATTAGGATACACCTTTAAATATCCTTCCATCGCTGTCGATACCTTTGCTTCAGGTATTGTATAACTTAAAACTATATCTGCCATTTTATGTTCCTCCTTTTATGATGCTTCTCCTAATTTATCTACTAGATATTCTAAATGATATACACCTATCAATACATCACCAGTATAATCATCAGCATAAGGTGGATTTCCACCTGTATAAGTATCGTCTACATCTCTGAAAAACCTGAATACTATAATATCTCCACTTGCCCAATTAGTAGTATCGCAAGTACCAGTAGCACTCTCATGCCATACATAGTTCCCTTCCCCGTTTGCTATTGTTATGTTTACAGCACCCCCACCATCAGCAGCA
>Ga0180438_10005354_pt1 | contig 17902 bp, 17 predicted proteins | sample SS_ome_12_FD_132455 | JGI IMG/M metagenome (GOLD analysis project Ga0180438, IMG submission 132455) | Hypersaline lake sediment archaeal communities from the Salton Sea, California, USA - SS_3_D_2 metaG | ecosystem: Environmental > Aquatic > Non-marine Saline and Alkaline > Hypersaline >...
CTATTTTAACAAATATCCTCATGTATTAACTGCATATTTTCCAAAGTTTGTGATAAACCAACTTCAATTTTTTCAAATTTTCCATTTATCCAATTTATTTCCAAATTTGGCGCATTTTAAGCCGTTATACCACTATTTTTTAACTATCGAAATTTAATAATAAACAATTTTTTAACTAAGAAATAAAAAGGAAATTTATTATATTAATTAAAAGAAACAATGAAAATTTAGTATGAAATCATGGAAGATCAAGCAAAATATTCTCAAGAAGAATTAAAATTAAAAGATAAAGAGATTGAGAATCTGCAAAAAGAAATTGAGAATTTAAAAGAACAACTTGCCATTAAAAATGAAGAATTAAAAAAGTTAACGAATCTAAGCGATCAGATAAAGGTTAAAGACGAACAACTAAAAACAAAAGATGAATTAATTAGTAATTTACAGAGGGCGATGAATCTAAAAGAGGATCAAATTAAAACCCTTAAAGATTCGATGAGTTTGAAAAGCGAGCAAGTTGAAACATTAGATAGTTCTCTGAAAATAAAAGATGAAAAGGTTAAAACTCTAGAAAAATCAATAGAATTAAAAGAAAAGCAAATTAGTGTTTTATTGGATACAAGGGTAGAAAAGGCAAATTTAGATGAAAAAGATGAGGAAATCGAGGAAATTAAAGAGAAACTCGAAATTCTTAAGGGAGAGCTAACTAAAGCTGATGAGGATTTAGAATTACTAGAAAAAGAAAACGAAAAACTAAGAAATCAGTTAGCAGCCGCCTCTGGCTCAAAAATTATTGACTGGACTAATATTGACATTCCGAAAAGTAAAATCCTAGCAAAAATGAAAGAGATATTAATGAATGCTCTTCATAATGTTACTATTGCGGTTCCAAATATCAAAGATCTTCAATCATTAACATTATATGAGGTTCGTTCTTCAGTGAATATGAAAATATCCTGCTATATTGATCCCGTATTAGAAGAGGATGCTGAATTGTTGGAAGAATTTGAAAGTCTCGATAATATCTCGATCAGAATGTATGAAGCAGAAGATCGATATATTCTTGATAGAGACGGGGAAGAACTCCTTTTCGCGGTTATTGGCAATCAAGATGAAAATCATTTAGTTATTCATACTAAAGATTCAAAACATGTTAAATTCTTTAAAAGCATAGTGATGGAAGGCTGGTTACGTTCCAGAAAAATTGAATAAGAGTGCGTTTTTGAATTAATAAATTGGACAATTAATTTTTTCACATTTATCATTATATTTTGAGAATTTGCATTTCTTAGGGCTATAGTTCAAATTGGTTAAATATTTCTCGTTCAAAAGATCCAAAGTCTCACATATTGCGATTCTAACCGATCTTTTACAACAATGTTCCAAATTATCTGCAATTTTATTTAAAGCTCTTGAAGTAACCTGATTTGCTAAGGTTCGGGGTACATTTTTGGAGGGGGTAGCTCCCGTAAATACACTTATTGCTACACCAGAGCCCATTCCAGCACCACATGATCCATAAAAGCCACACCATCCTCCAGGTATTTTTGAGGCTCTTTTTATCGCCTCTCTGATATCATTAAATGTAATTTCTTGTCCATCCGGTTTCTTTATATTATTATTTTTCAAGCTAGTTAAAATTACAGCAGGAGTTAAAACATGATGCTCTGGTCCATACATCTTAAATTTAGGATGATTCATGATTTTATCAGCTAATATGAAAGGATCTTTAATCTTAGTTTTTTCACAAATTTCTTCGATAAGTTGAATGGGTCCTTTCATGTGGCAAGAGTCGCAAATATAATGACCATCCTCACAATATGTATTAGTTGCAAATATATTTCCACAGAATTCGCACGACAGCTTCTTATATTGACCTACCTGGGTTGCATATACTAATTTCTTACCGCATATTTCACATTTATCTTTTTTTACTTCCATTAACTACTTCCCTATTTATTCATTTAATTTCAATAAAACTTCTCTTCCTCTTATCAAAATAAGCCAATTGATTATAGCCCATTTCCTGAACTAAATTAAGGGCTACTTTAAAGCGATATCCTACTTCTTCTGGTTGATGGGCATCAGAACCGAGTAAAATTGGTATATCCAAATCATACATTTTTTTAATAATCTCTTTACTTGGATATTGTTCTTTAACTTCTTTTCGCCATCCACTGGTATTTATTTCTATGGTTAAATTCTTCTTTTTTATAAGTTCTAAAGTTTTGTCTATATAGTCAGCGATTAGCTCTGGATCTTCGGGGTGCTTATTATACTTTTTAGGTAAATCAAAATGGCTTACAATATCAAAAGAAAAATCTGAACTAGATATCATATTTTGCATGATTTTATAGTAATCGATATAAATGTCATTTATACTATCGTAGAGTGTATAGTTTTTTAGGAATCGATTATCATCAAACGCGAACATTTTTCCTTTTCTCAGTAAAATATGGATCGAGCCCAAAATATAGTCTAAATCTTCATAATACTTTTTTAAATATGGTTTATGCACTCTAACTTGTGGTTTAATAAAGTCTAATTCAAATGCCAGCTTGATTTCAATTTCATTTTGATATTTTTCTCTCAATTGTTTTGCTGTTGATGTATATAAATCGAGCTCTCCAAGTTTCATTGCATATTCTTCGTATGGTATCGCTTCAATTCCCTCTAAACATTCATAAGGAAAGTGGTCGCTCAATCCAATAAGATTTAAGTCTTTTCCAATGGCTTTTTTTACGTATTCTTCAATGGAACCTGACGCATGTTTACATAAAAAGTTGTGAGTATGCCAATCTTGAAATAACATGAGATCTATATATAAATAACTGTTTAATTTAGTCTATAAATTAAAACAGATAAAATTTTTCCTTATATCAAATTAATGTGCTAAAATTCATGGAATTTAAAAAAAAACAATATGATGGACCATATGAAGTTTCCGCACTCGAATTAGATATTGAAGGACAACTTTTACGAGGTTTACTATATTTTCCCAGAGAATATTATATAAAACCGTATAAGTTTATCATTTATTTCCATGATTTCCCACAATTATTTGATCTACACCAGATAGTTAAAAACTTAGAATTTCTATTAGATCTAGGGTATAGTTTATTAGTGTTTAACTTTCGAGGATATAGAAATAGTCAAGGCGAACTATCTCTTCATTCACAGCTTCAAGATGCTTTAGAACTTGCTAGATTTATTCAACTTATGGCAGAGAAAGAGATCTTTAAGCAGCAGGATATTAATATCGTAGCTCACGGTTTTGGATGTTATATTGCCTTGTTATTATGTTCTATGAGAAATTTTTTTAATAAAATTCTACTAATTTCACCTATTTTAAATTTAAAGCACCTTATTAATCAAGATATGTTTGTTAAAACCCTTGATTACATAAATCGATATCTCCCTGGATATGTCCACGGTATAGAAAATGTTCCTGAATTTCTAACAAAAACTAGACGGGAATTAACCCATAATGAATTTCAAATTGAAAATGTATTAATTAAGATGAACTATAACGATATAAAAATCATTTTAGGTAGTAAAAATAAATTAATTAATATTTCAGAATTAAAATCAACTTTTCACAAAATACCTAGACTTGAAATTGCTTCGATTGATGACATGGATCACGATTGGGTCGAGGAGGAAAGTTTGTGTTCATTTCAGGAAGAAATTATCTCATTCTTCATTTCTTAATAATTTAATCGTGTCTTTGAGAATCATTATCGCAAACATTTTTATAATCATAATGCAAAATTATTTAAGATTAGCAAGTAATCCTCTTCTTATATCGAAATACATAATATTTAAGGGTGCGAATTTAATTGAGTTCAATTAAAAAACTATCCGATTTAGATATCACTCATATAATGAATGAAGCCGAGGGGCTCACTTTTCTTGTTGGCGCAGGTATATCTACAAGACCTCCTTCACGTTTACCTACGGCACAAAGTATGATGAATGAATTAATCAAGCTCGTCTGTACACCTTCAGAAATTAATAATATTTTAAAGATCGAAACTCTGAAGTTTGAAACATTCCTAGGAATTCTACATGATGTTTTGGATGAGAATCTCCATCTAATTGATTACTATCTTGAGTGCGATAAACCTAATCTCCTTCATATTTTCCTATCAGAAATGATGAAGAAAGGCAATTTTGTCATCTCGAGCAATTTTGATTATCTTATTGAACAAGCCTTATTGAAACTGGAAGTACCCAAAAAAAAGCTTATACCTGTTATCACAGAAAAGGATTTTAGTAAATATGATGATCCTGAGAAGTTAATGAAGAGTGGGAAAGTACCGGTTTATAAAATTCATGGTTCGCCAAAGAATGTAATAACAGGAGAAGATACGAGAGAATCCTTTGTAAATACTATCGAACTAATTAGCCTTAACCATGATAAAAATAATATTATTCAATTAGAGCCATATAAATCATCTGTACTTGCGAATCTTACAAAAGGACGTACACTAATCGTTATGGGGTATTCAGGTAATAATGATTCTGATATCTTACCAAGTTTAAAAGTATTAAATGAACTAGAGAATATCATATGGATAAATCATATTGAGGATACTCGAAAGAAATTAGAAATATTTGAATATACTCTACAAAATATTCAAAACTCAGACCAATTAAAAGGATTAGATCAAATTCTCTTTGACTTGAAACATATTAATCCATCTAAAGGAGTCTATAGAATCGATATTAATACTCCTAATTTCATTGAAAATTTTATTTCATCAAAAGAAGTCTTAGACACTGAAGAATTCCAATTAGATATGAAAAAATGGATTCAAAATATTTTAGAAGAACCCAATGAAATACAGAAATTATATGTTTCATACAAGATATATTATGAAACTAATAAATATACTGAGGCTTTAAGATGTTTAGAAAGAATTTATCGCCTAGCTGATGAGTCAAATGATAATATTTGGAAATCGAGGGCACTAACGGAGATGGGAAAAATTAATTATGATCAAGGGAATTATGAAAAATCTTTAGATTGGTTCCAAAAAGCAGGAAAAGCTCTGATTAAGGTGAAAGATTACACTCAGAGAAGTATCATTTTCAAATATATCGGTTTAATTAATCAAAAACAAAATAAATTTACTGAAGCAATTAAATACTTTGATTTAGCATCTAAAGAAATTGAAAAAGCAAGGAATTTGAGCGAAAAATCAAAAATCGTAAAAACATATGCCAAAACGTATCGAATGCAAGAAAAATATGAAGAGGCCATCAAATATTATGAAAACGCGATTAAATTCAATGAAAAAGCAGATAATCTTCAAGAAAAGGCCGACAATCTTAAAGCAATAGGAAAAATCTACTTAAATAAGAAAAACTATGAAAAAGCGATCGAATATCTTGAAGAATCTTTAGAGATTAATGATTCATTGGAAAATGTAAGAGAAAAAGCCGCGATTTATAATGTTTTAGGGATGGTTTATCATCAAAACGGTGATTCTGTAAAAGGAATTGAGTTATGTAATAATGCTTTCGAAATTTATGAACGATATCAGAATGTAAAAGGTAAGTTAAAAACAATTAGAAACATGGGATTAATTTATTTAGATCAATGGAATTATCCTAAAGCACTTGAATTATTTGAAGAGGGTTATACTGCTTCAGAAGAGATGGATTTGAAAGAACAGAAAGCAGACTTTTCTGTTCAAATTGGAAATATTTACTATATTCAAGACAAATATAACGAAGCATTGCGTTGGTTTGAAGAATCCTATCAATTATATGAAGAACTTGGAGGATTAAAAGGAAAAGTAAATGTACAAGTATATATCGGTTTAATCTATAAAAAACAGAGAAATTATGAAAAGGCGTTGGACAAGCTTGAAAGTTCGTTAAAAATGTATGATCAAATCCAAGACAAAAGAGGTAGGGCTGAAGTACTGAATATTATTGGAGAAATTTATTTAGAAAAACGTAATTTTGGTGAGGCATTAAAGAGCTATCAAGAAGCACTAGAGATATATGAAAATTTACAAAGTCTTGAGGGAAGTGCGGAGAGTTTAAAAAATATCGGATTTTATTATCAAGAACAAGCAAATTTTGTTGAAGCCTTAAAACGATATGAAGATGCGCTTTCAATTTTTACTAATTTAAACTTAGTAGAAAAAAAAGCAGATATATTAAATAAGATCGGTTCTATACATCAAGATCAAGGCGAATATGATAAAGCATTCGATAAATTTGAGGATGCTCTTGAAATTTTTACAGAAGAGGGTAATATGGAGGGGAAAATTGATAGTCTTCATTATTTGGGTTTAAATTATAATTATCAAGGGGAATCAGAGGAAGCCCTTAAAAAATTCGAGCAGGCAGTTGAGATCGCAGAGCAAATAGGAAACCTTACAAAAAAATCCCACTGTTTAAACATAATTGGAAGTATTTATCGTGAGCAATGGGATCTATTAGAAGCATTAAAACACTATGAGGAATCTCTTATTATTGCTGATCAACTAGGGAATTATGAGGATCAAGTTGAAATTTTAAATATCATTGGAAAAATCTATCAATCCCAAAAACATTATCCCGAAGCAATCCGAAGATTTAACGAAGCAATTTATATTGCAGAAAAGTTAGGCAATCTTGAAACAAAAGCAGATATCTATAATAGCATCGGGGATATTTATTATGACGAAGAAACCTATACTGAAGCCTTAAAATGGTATGAAGAGGCATTAAAAATAGATGAACAATTAGCTAATATGAAAGGAAAGGCAGTTCGACTCAGAAATATCGCGGCGATATTTCTTATTCATGAACGATATGATGAAGTCCTTAAGAGATATCGGGAGGCTTTAGAGATCGAAGAACAATTAGGAAACCTTACTAATCAAGCAATTATTATAAGAAAAATTGGAGAATTATATCAAGAACAAAAATTATATCCTGAAGCCTTAAAATGGTATGAAGAAGCATATAAAATATTTGTTGAGATTGAAAATTATGAAGGAATCTATGCGTGTTTTGACAGTATCGGTTCGATCTATGATGAATCAAGAGATTTTTCTGAAGCCTTAAAGTGGTATAATGAAGCCTTGAAGGTAGCAAAGCAACTAGATGATATAGATATGAAAGCCGTCACTCTCAATGAAATTGGAAGCGTGTATTATAAACTCGGTATTTATAAAGATGCTTTAAAACGATATAACCGAGCATTAGATTTATTTGAAAAACGGGGAGATCTTATTGGAAAGACTGAATGTCTGAACAATATTGCATTAGTATACCAAGACCAAGGTAATTTGGATACTTCGCTTAAGTGGTTTGATAAAGCAGTAAAAATTTTTAAAGTATTAGGCCCATCAGGAGAAAAAGCAATCAATTATTTCAATACTGCATTGATTTATCGAGATAAAGGAGAATATTTGCAAGCCTTAAAGTCGTTTGAGGAAGCATTGAAAGTCGATGAAGAGTTAGACAATCCCGCAAGAAAAGCTGAAAGTCTCAATCAGATTGGCTTAATATATCTAGATGAGGGAAAATATGATATCGCCTTAAAGAGATTTGAGGAAGCAGCAAAAATTGCGGAAAAATTAAATAACAATGCGAAGAAGGCAGAATATCTCAATAATCTCACGTTAGTGTACTTAAATCAGAAGGATTATACTGATGCGTGGAAGACGTGTAATGAAGCACTTTCCTTATATAAGGAGTTAGATGACAAAATGGGGCTTGCCGATACTAATTATAAAATGGGGTTAATCTATTTAGATCAGAAAAGCTATGCTGAAGCGATGAGTCGCCACGAAGATGCCCTCGAAATTCTGAGTTCTAGCGGTTTTAATAAACATCCTCTCGCTAAGGTTGTAAAAAACAATATTAAATTGATTAAAAATAATTTAAAATAAGTTTTTCTTTTTATACTTTTTAATAATTCACTACAAGAGGAAGTTCTGTTTTTTTTGAAAATATTTCTCTCATCAGCGTTATCACTTTTGGAATTACAATATCATAAGCTATAAACAGATAAGGTGCTCCTTGGTTAAACAAAATGAAAATTTCAAAAATAAGAAATTCAACACCTGTGGGACGTATGCCAGTAAGGAATAGTGGAAATTCCATAAAAAAAGAACCTAAACTTCCAATAATAAAGACATATAAGATAAATTTCAAATTCTTTTTACCAAATTTATTAGTGCCATAAATTAAGGTGAGAATACTATATCCAACTATAACATTCACAATCCATACTATCATTTGAGTATCCATATGGCGTACCGTTTCCACGATGGTATCATTAATTGGAAGCCAGAATGAAATGAAGGGAATTAATAACCATGCGAAAAAGAAGAATCCGGTAAACAGGAGAATTTCTTTACGATTTTTCTTTACAAAATTCTCAAATACAATCCATAACCAGGGAAAAATAAACATGGAATAACTTATGCACATCATAAAATCTGCCCCGGCTTTAGCCCAGAAATATTGACTATATGTTTTAGGAACCTCTACCCCACCAATCCAGTATTGCCGAATGGTGGTTCCTAAAGTATAATTTGCATTAGCCGGTAAATTCCACCAAAATACGGCATCAATTAAATATACTAAAATGCTAGTGATAATCCCAAATTTGATTGGTTTCCATTTTTTCTTTTTAAAGAGAAGGCCAAGCCATACTATAAAGAATATACCATCAATGAAAATATAATCATATTGAAATCGACGCCATGCTTCATTAAATCCTTGAAAAATTTGCTGTAGCATATTATCACTTTAAGTTCCAATAGCATAATTTGGTCTTATTTATATATAAAATTTTTTAAAATTATCCCATTCTTAATGATCTTAATCAAATTTATGGCTGATTGAGATACATATGCCTTTTGATGTATTTATAAACTTCTTCTGAAGGTTGAAAAATCCCGTAATGACCTTCGAATAAAATATCTATCTCTAAATTTAATAACTTTTTCATGGATTTTTGGTAATCATCCAAATTAGATCCGAATGCAGGATAAAAAGGACCGTGTATATCTTGTCCAAACAAACATTTTTTATTGTCTATATCAACATAGACGCAAATTGAGCCGGGAGTGTGACCGGGGGTATGAATACATTGAAAGTCATAATTTCCAAAACGTAAAATCTTCTTATCCCCTGTTAATTTTTTCTCCAATTTAATAGGTATATAATCAACATTGTACCAAGATGCTGCTGTTTTAGAATCATGTCCTTTCTCTTCGATAGCTTCTGCGTCCATTTCATGTGCATAAAATCTAATTTGTGGATTAAATTCTTTTAACTCATGACAAGCACCAATATGATCAATATGGAAATGGGTTATGATACAATGCTTTATTTTTTTGGGGCTCAACCCGACTCTTTTAATATTTTTTATCATTTCTAAACTCATCCCACAATCAATTAGTACTAAGCCATCTTCGGAATGAGTATCAACTAAAAAAACGGAACAGCCCGAGTCTCCTACGTGATATATGTGTTCGGTGACTTGTTTCACTTTTAGGTTCACTCTTCAATGTTATTTTTCCTTGCTAAGAAAAAACCTATGATATAAGAGCAATGTTGCAATGGCCGCTACACCCGTTGAAAAAAGCACATCTGAAGCGTAATGAGCCCCTACCACAATGCGTGAAAGTCCGACAAATAAGCCCCACCCTAACACTGAGATCACCGTGATGATTTTTATGGGATTTTTCCATTCTTTTTTTTCCACACCGACTAAAAGAGGTAGAAACATCCAGCCCATTGCAGTATGTCCTGAGGGAAAGCTAGAATTACCCGTAATTCCTTGAGGGATAAACCAAGGAGTAAAGTTCGTATATCCTGGTGCTAAATCTCTAAATCGTACTCTCCCCCAAAATAATTTAACCAATTGAACAAATAATAAAGGGTTTATGATAGCTAGAAAGGAAATTATACCGCTTATTTTTCTATATTTACGTAAATCTGTGTTCCAATTAACTATTATAAATATAACCACAGATAAGACGATCATCAGATACTCAATAATTTTTCTTTCATTTAGATCGAGGAGAGAAATAACCAACATGATTCCTCCGTATAGAATTGCGAGATAGGCGGGTATTTTTTGCGTTTTAAGGTTTTTTATATAACCACCAATATACGCTGAAAGCCCCAATGCAATAAATGCATATCCGGGATATTCTCCATAATCCGCTCCAAAGTTTCCCCATAAAGAATTCTCATTTACCCAAAAAATTGAAATTTGTAAATCGTAAATTCCAAAAATAATGGCTAATATAACCCAAGCGATTATTATAATCCATAAATATGTGTAAAACGATTTTCGATTCATTTTAAAACCTCTTAAATTACTTATATTTTCTTAGGTTTCATAATATTTTAATGTATCTTCTAGAATTTGGGTTCTTATCATCAGTGCGATATCTGGATAATCGGTGTATATTGCGCTTACGCTTTTATCTTGGTATCTAAATGAAAATATCCGTTTCATTCTAATTTTACGATTAACTCCCCATACATAGCACTTAAAATCGTTATCAATTATACATTTCAGATTTTGTGGATTGGCTCGCCATGAAACAATATTTAGCGTTGTAATATTTAAGTTCTTTAAATAATCAAAATCCAATTTCTTATCATCGAAATGTTTAATTTTTTCAGGTACTGTATGTACCAATTTTGCATGACCTTGATACGTTCTCAAATTTTTAAGGACTAATAACCGTCTATCGGTGATTTCTACTCGACGTGATAGATTATGTTCTAAAATCAGATCAATCAATTTCACACCTACTTTCTCACTTCGAATGTCAAAACTAAATCTTAGGTTTGGATTTATATCATTAAAGGTTTCTAATACCTCTCTTAATGTTGGAATTATCCTTTTATCGAGAAAATTTAGGTTTCTTAACTCCTCTAAAGTTAAGTTAGAAATATCATACCATTTTCCTTCGAGTTTGAAGGATTTATCATGAAAACATACTAAAATGTTATCTTTCGTGAGTTGCACATCAGATTCTATACCCACTCCCAAATTTACAGCGTGTTTAAATCCTTCTATGGTGTTTTCAGGGTGTCTACCCATAAATCCACGATGTCCAAAAATATAAGGTAAGATAAATCACCCGCGTTTAACTTACAATTCTTGAAAAAGATAGTTTTTATACCTATTTAAATTAAATAAATTACCCATACCTTTGAATATAACTGATTGTAATGGAAGAAAATAAAACTGAAAATCCATCAAAAGAATCATTCTCTCTAAAATTGAAGGCTTATCTTAAAAATCTATTTAACTTTTCTCAATATAATAAAAAGACCATTATTTACATTATAATCTTTATAGCTCTTGTTGTGTTTTCCGTTTTTCTGCTTTATTATAACTATTTTGTTGATAGTCAATTCCTTTATAGACTGGTTATTAATTGGTTTGTAAACCCTGTATTTGAATTAGGCATTTTTGGTATCTTACTTTTTATTTTAATTATGGCTTTTCAAGGATTACTCGTTCCTATACCTTCGGAGTTAGTGTTATTGGCTACCGGTATGATTTGGGGGGTATTTGGGGGAGGCATTTTTGGAGTTATTGGCTCGATGGCTGCTGCTATTCTATGCTTTTATGTTAGTAAAAAGGGAGGTCGTCCAATAGCTGAGAAATTAGTAGGGAAGAGCGCGATTAATATGGCAGACCATTTTATTCATAAATATGGGATGAGTGCTATAATCATCGCAAGATTCTTACCCTTTGTGGCCTTTGACCCTATATCATATGCTTCAGGATTAGTAGATATGGATGTTAAAAAATATAGTATAGGATCTTTAATTGGGTCCATTCCCCGAGCATTTTTCTATTCATGGTTAGGTTCGGCATTAATCATTTCCTATGGTGTAGAACCTCCAATTAATCTTGAGGAACTGCCTTTTGCGGTTATAGATAGCCTCTCATCGACCTTTAATGCTATATTACTCATTATTCTTGGAATCTTGGTGTTAATGTTTGTTATCTACTATGTCATAGGAAAGTTTTATGAAAAAAAGAGAAAGGACCAAACATAACATTGTGATAATATTTGATTTTTTAAATTCTAATGATATTTTTTCGAGTATGAGTGAATATAATGAATATATTTCTAATTTTAATATCGTGAAATATGAAAAATTAAATCTTTCGCAGTTATACCAAGAATTAAACAAAGCTCTACACTCAAATAATGTTCAATCTATTTGGGAACTAAGTAAAGTAATTACACGAATCCATTTCAAAGAATCTGAAGAATAATCGCAAGTTATATATTTCGTGATATTTGAAAAGATCATTTTGTGTTTTAGATAATTTTTTATTGCCTCATTTTTATTAGGTGATTATACTAAAAATTAGCAATTAGGGGTTTTTCGAGTGGAATATTGTAATAATTTGGATTTTCAAGATTTATTGGATGATTATTTGTTTGATGAATTAGAATGGTTAACTAATGAATTTAACTATTTATTTAAGGGAAAAGAGTCAAATTATAGCAAAGCAGATTTAGATATCGCCAATTATATAATTAAAAAGATATCTGAAATTAATCTTATTTCGAATAATGAAAGAGCTGTTGAATTAATTTCTTGGACTATAGAAAAAATTAAATTAGAATACACCGAATTATTTTCCAGCTAATTTGTTTTAATATCTTTTTTTATTTATTTCATTATGTTTAGTAATGGAAAAAATCAATATAATTAATTACCTAACTTACCTAATTTATAATATAATTAAAATTAAACTTGGATTAGCTTATAATTAGAGTATTTTTGCTATGGAGCGCCTAATCATAATTCATTGGAATAAAAGCACTGGCCCAGAACCGATAATCCAATATCCTCCGCAGAGCTCATATCCTTCAAAAGAACTAATGCTGAAAATATGGGCTCAACATGAACTAAATATGGATAAAAGTATGATTGAATTAGAGCGATTTCCTGGAGATGAGGATAAGAAATATATTTCTCTAATTCAAGATTTTGAGAATGAATTATATTTTTTAGTATTAATCTTTGATGTTCAAAAAAAAGATGTAGATATCATTACACCTGATATTTTGGCGACGATTAATAAAAATCTGCTTGAACTAATGAATACCAATAAAATTAATAGAGCAATCTCTGAGGCATTTTACACAATTAAAAATTTTAATCAGCTGGAAAGCGAAAATTTGATTAACTTTTTCCATGATAAAATTAAATACACAATTTTAGAAATTTTGCGTGAGGGAATTATTTCTAAAGATGAATTAACTCATAAATTGCGTGAGGAATATGGCTTTTCAACCGTTAATATCGATTTATTACTGATTTCTTTTCTGCGAGAAAATCTAATTAAGAAGCAATTGGTTGCGGGAAGTAAAGAATGTTTTTTATTAATAAAAGATCTTTCATTTATTCGGGTACCACCTAAATCTCTTCCGAAAGATACTACTGACGAGAAAATAATTAAACGCTATAAAAAAGAATATGCTAAATTTTATGCTAATTATGATAGTGGTAAAGAAATTGAAAGCAAAAGGCTTTTCAACTTTTTACTCGATAAAGAGGTCTTTGAACTTATTAAAGCATTACGGAAAACTGATTTATCTGTAAATGATTGCCTTATCATATTAAATAATAAAGAAGAATTATTTTCTGAATTATTGGAAGAAAATGTAATATTTGAATCAAAGAGTTTGGTTTTTCTTTTTTCAGATATTCGATTCATAAAATTCGTACCTTATTATATCATGAAGAAATTAAATCTGAGATATGAAAAACAAGAAATTTCACTTAATCAATATATATCACACCTGCAGTATTTCTTAAGTACTTTAGAATCTGAACCGAATCACTTGAATTATTCTATTATTTAAATACTCACTAATTAACTCCATGAGAATAATTTGATAAAACTTTATATTCTTTAAAATCAAATCTTATACATTAATATCAAAGGTGTAATTATTGGTTTTAGAATTAGTTGATTTCTTACAAGGTTTATTTAGCCTCTTATTTGTTATAATTTCATTAATACTTGGATTTAAGATTCTCTCGAAATATTTTAAGTACAAATCAAAACTCTATATCCTCGTTGGACTTTCATGGATTGGTGTTGCAAATCCTTGGTTTCCCGATTCCATTAGTTTTATTATGAATTTGATTATAGAACAATCTTTACCTGTAGAGTTGTACTTTATTATTGGAAATGCATTTATTCCATTAGCGCTACTCTGTTGGTTAGTTGCCTACACAAACATGATAAGTAAAAAAGGAAAAAGTCTTGTTCTTGGGCTTACCATCATTCTCTCAATCATATTTGAAGTTGCGTTCTTTTATTTGCTCTTAACTGACATTGATTTAATTGGAACTATTAATCCTGCAAGGCCTTTTACTGTGGATTTTGGGCTCTTTATCACCATATATTTACTTATCGTAATCTTAATCATGTTCCTAACAGGAATAAAGTTCGCTCAAAGATCAGTTAAATCCGAAGAGAAAGATCTTAGACTTAAAGGTAAATTACTTCGCGCTGCGTTCATAACATTTACAGTTGCAGCAATTCTAGATTCTCTATTAGGTGCAATTTTCGAGGATCCTACGGATCCCATACTTTCAGTCATGGTTGTTGCAACGAGAATACTTTTAATCATTGCGGCTTTTGAATTTTATGGTGGATTTATTCTCCCTAAATGGATGCATGATCTGTTTAGACGAGAATAATTTTTATTATTTTTAAAATAAGTCATTAAGAGGTTAATAAGGAAGGATCTGAAAAATCTCCTTCAAGAGGTGCTTTACCATCACCGTAGATTTGATATAGAGCAGTTCTTCTACAGCATTCATGAAAACTACGATAAATATCTTTTTGCTGGTCATAAAGTGCACAAGTATTATAGATCAATGGATTCCAAATATGTAATTTATTTTTAGTAGTATACCAGAGTTTTTCATTCTTCAATACTTGAATAAAACTATCTGAATTGATGGTATCCTTTAAATCTTGTTTGTTTAGCATTATAATTAAGGGAATTTCATTAATCAATCGCTCACCAGCAATGCTTTTTAATTCTAAAAGAGATTCTACGTTATCCTCAAGAAATTTAGTTTGAGAGTCAGCAACAAAAATTACAGCGTCAGTTTTATCATCATCGCGATTGAAAATTTTAATTCTGAGAGGAGAGAAGCTGGTTTGGCCTGCTACAGTAAAAACTCTATAGTAAACCTGTCTTTGTTTTGTAGATTGAAATAATCCCCTATCAAAATAGAGGGTTGCTCCACTTTCCTTTTGTATAATTTGTAAATTACCTATAGGAACAATCTCTTTTTTATTTTCTTTAGTAAGAGTGTATAACGTTTTTAAAATAGTGGTCTTTCCGGAACTTGCCATCCCCCAATATACAATTTTTAAATAAACTTTTCCGTCTTTATATAAAACCATATAAAAACCACCAAATAATCGCTTTAGTGACTTAAGTTCTTATCCCTCTAATTTAATGCTATATATTCTGCTTTTTATCTTTATTGGGTAAAATATTAATAATATTATTAAATAATAAATATTTTTGTTTTCCTTAAATATTATTCTTCAAAACTATATAGATGCGAATTAACCTAAATTTGACTCAAAGATTATCAAAGTAAATACTATAGTTTTTTTACAATGAATTATGTTTCTTTCATAAGCTTAAAGTGATCAAGGAAGAAAAATAATTTAGATATTTTATGGACGAATCTTCTAATTCAGAATGGAACTGGGAATTTTTCGAGGAACTTGTAGATGATGTAGAGGAAAATAAGAACATCATACAATGTATTAGCTGTGGTAAATGCGTTGGTGATTGTCCAGCTTCTAAAGTTTCAAGTTTTAATGTGAGGAAGGTTATCGCGAAGGTTCTACGAGGAGATAAAAGCGTTTTAAAAGATTCAGATATTTGGTATTGCTATTTATGTGAACGATGTAAAAGAGTATGCCCTAAAGACCATATAAATATCCCATTACTTATTATAAATTTACGAAATGAATCGTTCAAAAAAGGATACGGACCAAAATATAACGATCTTCGAAAATATGTGGAAATGTCTGAAAGATTTTTAAAAACAGGAGTAGTTTTAGATGAGCCTTTAGGTAAAAAATTACCTGACGAGCGAATTAACGAATTAAACGAAATATGTAATTTTGCTCGAATTAAATATGTATTTAAAGCCAGTAAAATTGATAAAAAGGCAAAAAAAAAGTAATGATACCTTAAAGAATATGAATACTACAAATCTTGCTTTAAATTTAAAAGAAATTGAAGAATTGTATCCGGAAAATCCTATAGAATTCTTCAGAGATAAGAAATTATGTTTATTTAAAGCTTGTTTAGAAAAATATTTTCCCGGAGTAAGATTTGGCATAGACGATTTCTTAAAAGACCTTGGGCTAAATGTGATGACTTGCGTTAATCAATCCTGTTGCAGTGGAACTTTTTTTCAAAGAAATTTAATTACAAGAGCTCAATTTGGTGCAATTAATGAGCGAAATCTTAGTGAAATAAATAGAATAGCCGATATTCTTCTATTTTCATGCAATGGTTGTTACAATTCCTTAATTAGAGGACGAGAATTTCTAAACAGTCCTGATGTAAGAAGAAAAACCCAAGAGATATTGAATCAACTCCAGAATAAAAGTAGTGGTGACAATTATCCCGGAAAATATAAAATTGTGGATGATTTAAAATTAAAACTCGTCCATGATCTAGACTTCTTTTATTTAATCAAAAATAGCGTATTCAATGCACTTAAATATGATTTGAAAAACATGAAGGTTGCAGTGCATTATGGATGTCATTACCTAAATTTATCGCGAGATAAAGACTCGGTCGAAGATTATTTAAGACCAAAAACAAAATTAGAAGAATTAATCACGCTTTTTGGGGGAAACCCTGTAGATTATCAAGAACGAGAAAGTTGCTGTGGGTGGGGCGCTAGTCAAGTAGTTATTCACCCTAAAGAAGCTTTAAAAATCACCTTTAATAAGTTGAAGAGTGCTGAAAATGTGGGGGCTGATTTCATGGTAACCCCTTGTCCAACATGTTTATATACGCTAAGCAAACCGGAATACCGAGAAAAAATGCGGAAATGGTATGGTGAGAAATTAGATATCCCCACCATTCATCTTAATGAATTAATCGCAATACTGCGTGGCTGTGAAGAGGAAAGATGTATAACTCTCCGAAGAAAAACACCCCGAATCGAGGAAATATTTGAAATCATCACGCAGTAACTGTATTAATTATTATTACTCCTTTTTTACAAACTTTTCTAATCGTTCTTTTAAATTTTCAGATTTTCCCGTCATAATCATCGCAATTGATTCTCTCGCAAGCACAGATTCAATACTAAGATCTTGGTTCTCATTTATGAACGACTTTGTATACTTTAGGGCGGTATGATCTTTTGAAACTATCATATTAGCAGTTTTTGTTAAAATTCTATTCAAACTAGAGGGTTTGCATACTTTATTGACTAAACCAATTCTAAAGGCATCATCGGCACTTAATTCTTCTCCAAGTATCATGAGCTCTTTTGCTCTTGCCTCTCCTATAATTCTAGGTAGTAATTTGGTTGAAGCGTTAGAGAAAAAGAGTCCCACTCCTAACTCGGGGAGCATTATTTTCGTATCCTCCGCAGCAATACGTAAATCACAAAATAGCGTATGTTCGAATCCCCCTCCTATGACCCATCCATGAAGTCCTGCGATTATAATTCCTGGGTGAGCAATCATAGCCCGAGTTAAGATTTGCCATGATTCCAGAAATTGAACTGCCTCTTTCATTCGATCTTCATTAGTAAGGAGTTCATATCCATATTTTAAATCAGCTCCTACAGTAAAATGTTTCCCTTCAGCTCCATAAATAAC
>Ga0180438_10005355_pt1 | contig 17901 bp, 17 predicted proteins | sample SS_ome_12_FD_132455 | JGI IMG/M metagenome (GOLD analysis project Ga0180438, IMG submission 132455) | Hypersaline lake sediment archaeal communities from the Salton Sea, California, USA - SS_3_D_2 metaG | ecosystem: Environmental > Aquatic > Non-marine Saline and Alkaline > Hypersaline >...
ACCATGGTGGGGCTGGTGAAGAACATTTTGAGACCGAAGGCTTCTGCTGCTCCTGTTTCCAGTTCAGGATCGGCAGATCGTAGCAGCAGCATGGCTGAGGGAGTAGAACCTGTTCCCTGTCCCCATTCTGAAAGTGCTTTCTCGAACCAGGCACCGGGGAGAACCCGGGGTGCAAGCCACATCATCTGCCAGAGATTGAATCCAGTACCCAGAATGAGCATCGCTACCAGGGGAACTGCATACATCACAATGAGATTGGGTTGTATGCTGATCAATGCAGTGACAATGAGGACATCCAGTGCTACAGAAGATATCGATCCTACAGTACCTCTGTCCACGTATCCATCCAGTCCTGTTTTTTGCAGAAATACCTGAACGATGATACCTCCTACCAGTACGAAGGGAAACAGTGGTATGAATCGCAGTTGTGGGAAATTAGCTACCAATATCTGCTGTACAACTTTTCCTCCTAAAATTGCCAGTGCCATGAAGGCAAAGTTGAATCCCAGAGTACTCAGGGCTTCCGGATTGGTGATTCCCTTTCCTATAGATTGCCGCTTCTCTGGTTCCACAAAGGTCTTAGATTCAACTCTCTTGCCTGCTTCATGGAATTTTTTCTGGGTAAAGTTCCGCACTGCTCCAATATTGAGGATAATGAATCCTATCAGAATGGAGAGCACCAGTCCAGTAATAGCACAGGTTTCTCCCACTGCAGAAGCAGCTTCTGAAGACCACCCTAATCCTTCATACATGGGGGCAAAGGCAGATGGGACTCCCACTCCTCCCTGGAATGCGAGAATGAGCTGCATTCCGAATGTAGAGTGAAGAGTGATTCCTATAGCGGTGAATATGATGACCACTAACATTCCAATGGCTAATTGACCAAAATTATTAAAGACAGCATACAGGGTCTGAGCTCCTGCAGTCTCACCAAGTTTTTTCAAGGGGGGGATAGTCCTTCCAATGAAAATCCCTGCAAATACAATGTTAATGAGTGTTGCTGCATAGCTGGCATAATGATCTCCTGTGGGCAGGACACCTGCAATATTATGTCCCAGAATCAATCCCACAATTCCTGCTAAAACAGAGGCAGGTATGACAAATCTCTGGAATATACGTATTTTGGCTCTGAGTATAGTACCTATTAAGAGCAGCGCTGCTACAATTGAAATATCGATCATTGTTGTCGCAAAATCCAATTATGTCACCTCCTTGTATATTTTTCCGTTTTTCATGAGGAAGTCAATATGTTTCAGGGCTGTAATATCAGAAAGAGGATCTTTTTTGACTGCGATGATATCTGCCCATTTTCCAGGTTCAAGAGTACCGACCTGAGCATCCAATCCCACACATTCACTGGAGGTCCTGGTGGCAGCCACAATGGCCTGCATCTCGGTCATGCCAGCCTTGACCAGCATTTCCAGTTCTTCAGCATTTTCTCCATGTCTGTTTCCTGGTGATCCAGCATCTGTTCCTGCTGCAATTTTCACTCCTGCCTTCATGGCATACTGGACACTCTTCATGGCGTACCCCTGTGCTTCTCTGCTTTTCCGCACATAGAAATCGGGAAGCTGGTCAATATTCTCTTCGGGAAGCAGTGTGGCCTTGAGGGTGGGTACCAGAAAGGCTCCTTTTTCAGCCATTAAATCGATGACTTCTGGTTCTGTGCTGAGATATGTTCCATGTTCGATGGTGTCTACACCCTGTTCCACTGAAATCCGTGCTCCTGTTGCACCGTGACAGTGAGCAGCTACCTTTTTACCCAATCGATGGGCTTCTCTCACTGCTGCCCTGATCTCCTCTGGACTGTGGTAGGGCATGCCTGGATCACCACCTGTAGACATGATGCCGCCGGTGACCACCAGTTTTATCACATCTGCACCATATTTGAGCTGGATTCGTGCTGCTTTTCTGAATCCTTCCGGTCCATCCGTGATGATTCCGCCCAATCCCTGTTCATATTTGATATCCGGTGCCAGCCACAAATCTGCGTGTCCACCAGTCACCGTGATATTCTGACCTGAGGCTACGATTCGGGGTCCTGCTACAATACCCTCCTGTATTGCATTTTTGAGGGCAATATCCAGGTGGGATTTCTCTCCCATCACCCGAATGGTGGTGAATCCTGCATGAAGATCATTCTGAACATTGTGCAAAGAAGTTAATGTTCGATATGCAGTAGATTGTTTCAGTACGACATCATAATAATTAGGTTCTCCATTGAAGCTGGTGTGGACATGACAGTCCATCAACCCGGGAAGTACGGTGTATGCAGAAAGATCGAGTACAGAATCGGGGATATCCTTCAATTCACTTTCTTCACCGCAGAAGGTAATGGTGTTTCCTTCCACTACAATGACCCTGTTCCGGAGGGGTTCTCCTCCAGTCCCGTCTATGAGTGTACCTGTTCTGATCATTTTTTTCTGGGGATTCATAAAAAATCACACTCTGTGCAATATCAATTTCTTTTTAATTACCTTTCATGCAGTAACTTTTTAAAGGTTTGTTGAACTGATTTGTTACAAGGTGATGAAAAATGATTGAAAACCATTTGGAATGTGACACAACACTCTATAAGAATGAAGACTTTATCAATGAATTACTCATCGATCCCCGCAGATCTCTTTCCAAAATTGCTGATGTCCTGCACACCTATCGTCAGAAAGTCTGGCGGTGCATAAAAAAATGTGAGCAGGATACTGTTATCTGGGGATATACTGCTGTAGTGGACGAAGAAAAGATGGGATGGAAATCCTTCATTCTCCTCATGAAAATGGAGCCAATCTCCAATGAACTGGCTGACCTACTCATTGGTAGGGTATTGAATCATGCTGCAGGGAAATTGAGAGCCCGGGTCATCGATAGTTTCTATATGAATGGAAAATACGACTGGATCATCGTATTTGCAGCAGATTCATGGGCTACTGCACGAAAGTATTATGATTCTATTCGAAAAGAATACAAGAAATACCTCACCGAAAAACCTGAATTGATAGATATTGTATTTCCCATTACACGCTATGGAAAAATCAATCCCCAGATAGAAAAAATCAGGGATTTTATTCCTCCCTGAAGATGAATCGTGTGTGTGCAAAACACACTGTACCGGAATGACAAAGGGTGAGGAGTATATTCATAAAGGATACGTGCAGCATGAATAGTATGAAAGAACCTATTGATGGCTTCATAATCCGGCCCTATACTGCTGCAGACCAATCAGATGTTATCAATGTATGGCAGGCCTGCCACCTGATTGTCCCCTGGAATGATCCTGTACGAGACATTGATACGAAAATGAATGTCCAACCTGATCTCTTTTTAGTAGGGCTTCTCCATGAAGACATTGTATCCACCATCATGATAGGATATGAGGGTCACCGGGGGTGGATCAACTATCTCGCAGTGTCGCCACAGGTTCAACGGAAGGGAATTGGGACATACATGATGAAGAAAGCAGAATCTCTCCTGAAAGAAAGAGGATGCCCAAAAATCAATCTCCAGATACGGAAAAACAACACAGCAGTTATCTCATTTTATGAATCACTGGGATATTCGTTTGATGATGTGGTCAGCATGGGTAAGCGATTAATCAGTCATGTCTGATGCTTCTCAGGATGTCCTGCAATTGTTTCATTTTATCTTTCATCTCATTCATCTGGTTCACCGAAACCTTTATATATAGGTGTTAGAATTATATAACATTATGTTAGAAATAAATAATAAAATGTTAGGAAAAACTAACATCAGTGAAGGGATCATGGATATTCTCTGGATACGGTATGGTGATATTGTATGAAATCATCGACTGTGGTGTGGATCATGGTGGCTCTCATTCTGGGGTGTATTACCTGTGCTGTGTCTCTGTCAGTAGGATGGGAGATACATTCAGTAGAACGATCTCTCGCCCTTTCTGTATTGACCATGGTTTTGGTTGCTGTATGTGCTCAGGTGTGGGTATATTACCAGAGAAAGGCATCAGGCATTCTGGAAACCGATGAAAGAATAGATACAATCAATCTCCATGCATTCTCCTATTCTTACCGAATTGGTATCATCTTCATAATTGGTCTGACCTGGGCCGCGCTTTTCTTCAAGAATGCAGCCATGTTCTATTCCCTGACTGTATCTGTTTTCATCATGGCCGGTTCATTTCTTTTTTTCCGCTGGTACCTGATGAATAAAGGTGATAATCCATGAATCTTGATTCCATGGTAATCGTAATACATCGAGGTGAAAAAAAATGAAAAATGCATTCTGGTATCTCGGGTTTCTCTCTCTTTTAAGTTTACTGTACTTTAAGGAGGGGAAAACAGCATTTCTGTGGTCACTAGGATTCATTCCCTATTTCTCGCTATATAGAGTATCTGATGAACGGTTGGAAGCACTGGTGGGAAAAGCAGCCAGAAATGCTTTCCTGTATACCATGTTTTCCGGTGCAGCCATCATAGTCTACATCTATCTCTTTGATACCATAGAATTCTTTGCCACAGGATTTGTCCTCATGTTTGGGGGCACACTGCTCATATGCATACTCTCTCTGCTATATTACAACAGTAAAGGAGAAAGGAGGTGAAAAGATGAAGAATGTTCTGTGGTATCTTGGATTCATGTCGGTGTTGAGTCTGCTCTATTTCATCCATTCAGATCCTGGATATTTACTCTACATTTCCTTTGCCATGTTTTTCTTCACATACAATGCGAAAGACGAACGTGTGCACATTAATGAGGGGAAGGCATCCAGAAATGCCTTCCTGTATATGATGACTGCTGCAGCTGTAAGTCTTGCCTATGTCAGCTACACTGGGAATATCCACTTCTATCAGTGGGCTTTTGCCCTGGTCATCGCCGGTGCCCTGGCTGTATGTGTGCTGTCCTTCAAATACTACGAGAACGCGGGGGATTAGGATGAAAACCAGGATAAAAGAATACAGGGCACGACGAGACATGACCCAGGAAGAACTGGCTCAAAAAGTAGGAGTGAGAAGGGAAACTATTGTCTTTTTAGAGAAGGGAAAATACAATCCTTCTCTTAAATTAGCATATCAGGTGGCCCAGGTCTTTGATACATCTATAGAAGAACTCTTCACCTTCGATGAAGAAGATTTCACTAATTGATCTGAGATCTGAGATCTGAGATTGGGGTAATACCACTAGTGTCTGGACATCCATTCATCTACGAGGATGCCATATACAACTTTGTCCCGCCATTCTCCTTTTTCTAACCGATGATGCACAAAATGAGCTTCTCTTCTCATTCCAATTTTTTCCATCAATTTCCAGGAAGGAACATTTTGAGCATCGCTTCTGGCCATGATTTTATGCAGATGCAGACATGTGAATCCAAAAGTAATGATTGCACATGCAGCCTCGGTGGCATATCCCTTACACCGGTAATGAACCCCTACTCCCCATCCAATAACCCCCTGCTGGTGATCTCTACTGACAATACCAATTCCGATAGTTCCTATGACTTTATGTTCTGTTTTTAATTCCATGGCTAAATCCAGCCATTTAGGGTCATCTTCTGGAAGAATAGACTCCTGTTTATGAATATATTTCTCTACACTGGTGTGGGTGGGATTCCAGTTCACTTCTGCTGCTATAGAAGGATGAGAAGAGTACTCTATAATATCAGAAATATCTGTATTCTTGTATTTTCTGAGTATGAGTCTCTCAGTTTCCAGCGGTAATATAGGGTGAGCATTCATAGTAATCATCTTCATCCATGTGATATAATCCTGAAATAGAAGATGGTATACTGATATCTTAATAAATCTTTACCGGGAAATACCAGCTGATACAGAGAGGAACGGTATATCATGAGGATAGAAACCCTCTTATAGTGAGACCAAAGAATGCCAGCATGGACCACTTTCACCGTGAAAAGCATACACTGTTCTCCTACAGTCAGCTCATCAGCGGATTATTCCTCCTGGCTCTGGGAATAGTCTGTATTCTCAAATCCAATCTGGGTATGAGTCCATGGAATGTATTTCATATGGGAACAATTAATTATCTCCCTCTCTCCTTAGGAAGAATTACCCAGATTACAGGATTCATACTCATCATTCTATCATATTTTCTGGGAATTATGCCTGGTATAGGTACAATACTCAATATGATACTGATAGGTGTTTTCATTGATTTTCTAACGCCCTTCTTTTCCTCCATAGATCTTCTCCCTTTCCGATTCGTATTTCTGGCTACAGGCATTGTTCTCATAGCAATAGGGACAGGATTATATATCAATTCTGATCTGGGAGCAGGTCCACGGGACAGTCTGATGCTGGGATTGAGCAAAAAAACTGGAAAGAGTATTCGATTCATACGGGCGAGTATAGAAATCACCGTACTGATCATAGGATTTCTGCTGGGGGGACCTGTGGGTATTGGAACCGTGGCCTTTTCCCTTTCCATAGGACCTTCTGTACAATTCTTTTTGAAAATTATACCAAAACAGGGGAGAAAAGGATGATTCTCTGTGAATTCAGTGGTATGATGGGCTCACAGAAAGGCTATGAATACCTCCGGTACTATATCTGGGATTTCATCTTTTTAATGTATAAACGAGCCCAGATAAATGCAATTACAGATCCTGAAACATTTCCAATGACTATTCCCCACCACACACCAGGAAGACCCATATCCAATGTCAGGGCAAGGCCATAGGTGAGAGGTACTGTCAATATAAGGGCCCGTACGATGGTGGCAATCAGCGAATTGATCCCCTTTGCTGTTCCCTGAAACATGGCAGAAGAGAGCATTCCAATAGATACGGTGGGAAAATAAAAGACCATTGTCCGTAAAAATACAATGAGGTCCCCTGATATTCTGGCTGCATCTTCGGATAGGGTGAACAACAACGTAATTTGGGGAGCCAGCAGGAAAATGACCAGTGCAACAACTATCTCAATTTTAATACCGGTTTTAACTGCATATGAGAATGCGGTGTCCAGTTTTTCATAGGCTCTACTCCCATATGCTGCTCCAGTCACCGCAGTCACTGCTGTAGCGATTCCAATTAACGGAAGAGAACCAAAGGTGGCCACCCGCCATCCTGTGGAATATACCGCAATGCCATCGGTTCCCCCTGCCTGTACCACGATCATATTAAGAATAAGCATGGAAAAGGACATGGAAAGCTGCATGATTGCAGATGGTAATCCTACCTGGAGAATTTCCTTGAGGATTGCACCATCAAAGGTGAAATTACGAAAATGTATGGAAATATAGGTATCTTTTTTGATAAATATCCAGTAAAAGAGAATGATACTGGCAGTACAGATCGAGGCCACCGTGGCCCATGCTGCACCGGCTACTCCCAGGTCCAATCCATAAATAAATATTGGATCGAGGACAATGTTCAGACCAGCCCCAATCATCAGGGCGTACATGGCCCTGGTGGCATCACCTTCTCCTCTGAGCAAAGCATTGCTCACATTTGAGAAAAAAATAATGATGGCTCCTGCAAAGATTATACGGGAATATTCGGTGGCAATGCCTGTAATATCTCCTGCCCCCATGCTGTAAAAAATAGTATCGATGAAGAAAAAGAGGGGTACTGCAAAAGCAATTGCCAAAATTATCATGATGATGAGGGTATGAGCTGCCACTGAATCGGCACCTCTCTTATCCTTTGCCCCGATTCTTCGGGAAACAGCAGATCCTCCGCCCACACCAAGACCTGTGGAAAGAGCCATGATCATGAAAAAGAAAGGAAAGAAAAATCCCACTGCAGATAATGCATCTGCTCCAATTCCTGATACCCAAATGGCATCCACCACATTATAAATTGTCTGCACCGACATGGCCACTATCATGGGCAGGGAAAGTTTCAAAATAGCTTTTTTTGGATCCCCCCTGAGAATTTTCACTCCTTTGGTAGGTTCTTCTCCTGGAATAGTATCATTCATGAAGGCACCTTTTTTCTGCTGTAGCATTATTCATTACTGCAGTCAACATAGTGAATAATTGCTGTTTTCCCTCTTCTGAAATCCCCTCCAATAGGAGATCGGTCCATTCAGCAGATATTTTCAAGAGTACTGGATACATATCCCTTCCCTTTTCTGTTAAATATACATTATATCTTCTTTTATCGGCTGTATCTTTCTGTCTTGAAATATATCCTGCTTTTTCCAATTTCTTGAGAGCCCTGGTAGTGGTAGCTTTATCGATATGCAGTGCCTGTGCAATATGATCCTGGCTTACCCCTTCATTATTCTGGAGAACCATGAGAAAGGAAAACTGTCCACTTCCAATGCCATAGTCCATTAATTCCCTGGATAGATAGGTTTGCGTATGTCTGTAAATACATGAAATTAACCGTCCAAGAGAGGGAGTGGGGTTCATGATATCATCCTGTTATTCGTTGCATATGCAACTAATTTATTTAAAAAGGTTTCGGATTTCACTGCAAGATAATGGTTCAATCATACCTTTAGAATAGAATTATCTTTCTGGGGGTACCTATTTTTCATTATTGGACCGATCCGAATTTCTGTATATTATACCATTGCCCAGAGTTCATGGGAGCATTACACCGATTATACGTTTGGATACTGGGTTCTCAGGTTCATGTATGTCAATACAGATACAAATGCAGTCTATACCGGTGAGTATTATCCACTCCAATCCCAATGAATGCAACTTCAACTGCATTTTTTGAACATGATAAAAATTCTTTCTCGGAAATCAGGGTGTGAAATCCCAGAAAATCAGCTACTTTATGAATGCAGGAAAGTGCTTTGTGAATATCGAGATTCAGGATCCTGTTAGAAATGTCTATTTTTATATCGGCAATTTTTCCAGTCTTCAGATCAATCCCAACAGAGAAGGTGAGAGCCGAAAGGGTAAAAAAATAGTCCTTGAGTATCGTGCCGATACAATGCAGTATGTTATCATCTGTATAGAGAGGTATGTTAAAATCATGAAAAGCAGTTGGACTGGACATTCTCCAGTACAATTTTAATCGAGCATCATGCAAAGAACTCCCTTCTATTCCTACTGAAGCAAGTCGGCACACCGGTGCTAAAGAGGATAATATATGATGCATTTCTTCTGAATTTGAGAGAAGTGTTTGTGCTGCTGTGTGTGCCTGGTACCAGGCAGTCTTAGTATCCAGGACAGAAAGAATATACACAGCTGCTCCCGGTCGGGTGAGAGATACTCCCAGCCACATGACACCATAGGTGTATTCTTCCAGTCCAGTATCTGTTTGGGGGAGGGTGGCATGGATTGCATCCACACACCTATCATAGAGTGCATACGCCTGTCCCATCTTCAAAACATGGGGAAGTGCTTTCATGCTTTGCTCATATCGTAAAAGTGGATCAGAGATATAGAAGGCTGGATCGCCTATGAGCTTATGGTGTATCTCTTCTTTTTGTTGAGAAACAACATATTGAATCGGGAATTGGTTCCAGTTGAGTCCAGATGCTCTCTTCATTTCATGAGCCTGGGAGGGAGGATTGGAGAGTAACTCCTCACAAATGTGAACCAGATATTCAGGTGATTTTCTGGTGAGACGGTGAGCTACCTGTATGATGTGTGCACAATGAGTCCTGACATATCCTGGGTCGGGGGAAATATTCGTATCGTCCAGCCTCATGATGATCATTCCTCTGGTTCATATTAGAGTGATGATCATTATTAAGAGTATTTAATTATTATGATTTTTATAGAAAATGTATACATTTATCAAGTTAAAATATAACTTTTATATGCATAAATGTTTTTATAAATCGATATGTTTATATGCTATATAATTACATTAGATTGAAAAACTAATATGGAGGTGAAACACATGGCTGATAAAGTTCCTGAATTGGTAGATAGAAAGAGAGGAGAAGAATTTGTCAATCATATGAAGGAATCGCTTGACAAAGCCGGTGTATCGGTGGATGCAAAAACACTGGCACAGGCAATGGAAGATTCATATAAACATATGGTTGGATGTGATCAGTGTGCTAATGGTTGGAGATGGTAATTTTTCCTGAATGAACAGAAAATGGAGCATACTGAAAAGAAAATAGATTTTTTTTAGAGGATCATCATGAAATTTGAAGATATATGTGAAACACACTCCCCACCATGTGATCTCACACAGGTCCCTCGTGTTTCAGATTCCTGGAGAATACGAAACGATGGAAGGAATATTGTTGCATATAAATGTTCGGTTCTCGGTCACAAATTTAAAGTATTGAGTCCTTTTGAAGCTGCATGTATCCCCTTGTTCGATGGCACTCTGGCCTTTGCCGAGATAACAGAAAAATGCATTGAATTATTCGATCCCCCGGAAAGGGTTCAGGAAGAATTCATAATCAGGTTGCACAAAATTTTCGAAGGACTTCTTTCTATCGAAGGATTTATCACACTGGAAGGGGGTATCAGTCCATCTTTGCGTAAGAAAACTGATTTAATCCCTGATTTCATCGACTATCGATTCCCGGCACCCCGTCTAGAACGTCCGCTTTCTGTAATGATTGCCTTCACCAACAGATGTTCCTGTAATTGCCGTTACTGTTATGCACAAAAGAAAGTATGTGAAGAAGCAGACATTGCACAATGGAGAGAGGTGTTTGATGAATGTGCAGCCAATGAAATCTACCTGGTGGATATTGCAGGAGGGGATATTTTCACTAGAGAGGATTGCCTGGACATATTACACGAAATGGTATCCAGAGATTTTACATTTTTTGTTTCCACTAAAAGTTATCTCAGTGATGGTGATGCTGAACAACTGGCTGAAATGGGAATAGGGATAAAGGAAAAAATAGCGCCCACTCTTTATCGAAAAGTGCAGGTGAGTGTGGACAGTGCAGATGATTCCATTGCTTCCTATCTGGTTCGAAAGCCTGGATATCTGGATATTGCTACACAGACTACTGAGAATCTCATTTCAGCAGGTATTTATCCCCGTATCAAGAGTGTACTCACATCCTACAATGCTACTGCACCCGCTGATATAGTACATCATTTCACAGAATTAGGAGTAAAAGAATTCGATTTTGTGCTGTACAGCAGAAGCTATTATTGTCATGATGATTCCCTTTTCTTGTCCATGGAACAGAAAATAGAGCTCCACCGCATGGCAGAAGCCCTCACAAAAGTATTCCCTTCACTTCACATGACATTTCAGGATGAAACTACATCTGGAAAACCACTCAATATGACCTGTGAACAATGGGAGGAGAGAGCAGTCTGTTCGGGTGGACGATCTAACATGATTATCCAGCCTAACGGGGATGTCACGCTCTGTGATCAGATACCCCATGAAGCTCCTTTTATTGTGGGAAATGTTTTTTCACAGAGTATTATAGGCGTGTGGAAATCCCGGAAGCTGGAGGAATTCCTATATCCAGACAGGAAAAAATTTTCAGGATCTGTGTGTTATGATTGCCCTGAATTTGATAGGTGCATGCAATTCAGGGGATATTGTTACCGGGATTCCCTCTTTTATTATGGATCAATCTATGACGCTCCTCCTGAATGTCCCTGGCAGGAGAAAAAGGCTCCTCGTAAAACCTGATGTATTCTCTCTGTATATAATTCTTTTTGAGTGCATAAATCTGTATTATATAATTTAACTCCTATTCATCTGTATTTTCCTTTTCTGCAATGATACCAGCAAGTACCAGTATTGCCAGAATAAGCGAACCTGTGCATATTCCATTCTCTTTTTCTCCAGACGCTGTATCACTGCCCTGAGGTGCTGTAGATTCCTCTAATTGTATCCCCTCTCTTTCCATTTCTTTTTCTATATTTTCCTTGTAGGACCGTGCTCTTTCATGTTCAGGGTCTTGTTCCAGCGCTCTTTCGAGGCATGTGAGCGCTTCTCCATATCGGGCCAAATTCATGAGAGCATGTGCTTTTTCAACCCATGCTTCCACAAATTCCTCATTCAACTGTAATGCTTCATCGTAGGTGAGAACTGCTTCCTCATATCGTGAAAGAATTTTCAATGCATCTGCTTTCATGAAATACATCCAGGGGTCTGATGGATCCACTGCTATGGCTTCATCATAACAATCGAGAGCTGCATCATATTCCTGTAAGAGCATGAGAGAGAATCCCTTCTCATACCATGCACACTTGAATGAAGGATTGAGTTCTAGGGCTTTCTCCAGAGAAGATACCGCTTCTGTGGGTCTATCCAGCATATTCAATGTTAATCCCATATAATACCAGTGATATGCTTTTTCAGGTTGAAGCTGTGTAGTTTTCTCAAAATAGTGCAAAGCTTTTTCATAGCGTTCTGTTTCAGAGTATATAATTCCCAGAAGAGTTACAGCATCTATATGAACAGGATCCAGTACCAAGGCTCTTTCCAGATAGGCAATTGCTTCATCATAGTTCTCCTGAGAATACAGTGTCTGCGCCCGGGAATAACAGTCTTCTGCAGAGGTACATTCCTGTCCTGAAATGAGTGAGATCATAACCAATATACTGCACAATACTACAATCATTATTTTCATTCTCATGTTCATTCTCATGTTCATGTTCTCACCTACCAGATTACAAAGGACATGCTGTAGCAGGGCTTGCCCTGTACTATCACTTTCACCGTACAGGTGCCTGGTTTGATATAATTAGTGAATCCTATACTGAGATTGGTCATGGAGACAGAATCATTGAACCATTCCTGGGTAGTTGAAAGTTGCATTTTTCTAAAGACAGATGCACTATTGGTTTTTTTCCCTACACGGGTATTAGCAGTAATAGTGGCTGTTACTCCCTTGATTTCATCCATGTCTCTCCATGTTTTGCAACAGGTGATTTCTTTGATGCTCACCGTCGCATTGATTGATGCCAGATTTTTCCCTCCTTTTGCTAAAAAATTCGGAGGGACATCATAAGAATAATATCGATATCCAAAGACACCGAATAGATCCCACCAGTAGTGTTCTATGTATCTCACAGTAACCTTCACATCGACGCAGCTACAGAGATCTAAATCTTCGTGTTCAATTTCCTGCCTGAGTATGATAACCTCTTCTTTTTTCTGGAATTCTTTTTCAGGGCTGGATATGTGAATGCTGCCATATAGTATGGTGAACATTTTTTCATATTCTATCGAATAATCGTTTTCATCAGTAGAATGAAATGGTATTTCTAGTTCTACAGTAGTTTCATCGGTAGACTCATCATATATTCCCTTTCCTACTATGTCTTGCTGTTGGTCTTTTTTCATGACTTGAAAGGCTTCATAGTAATAATCTTCTCCTTGGTAGTCCTGCAATTTGAGCATTCGCTTTATATCTGAGCCTGTTTGCCAGGCCTGGGAATCATCGTCACCCAGCCATAAGAAAATCTCTTCACTCCTCCCCTCCACAATCAATGCAAAATAAAGCATCTCATTAGTATGCTTGTAGAACCTCGTTGCCTTTTTTTGTGTATTGTCCACACTCTCTAATTCTACTGTCTGAATATGTGCATCAACCCATTCTCCTGAAGAAATGATTCCATCTATCTGTGGTCTATGCCCTCTGGGAATAGTATCTATAGACTGCAATCGAGGAGATAAAAGGAACATTCCCAGTGAGAAAATAGCGATACACAATACTTTTTGCTTCCTTTTCATATTGTTACCTCCATCGTATACAATTAATTATATCCTGAAAATATAAATAATTTTCTCTTTTTTTTTGTAATTGTTTTCTATTTAATTAAAATTTTTTTGAATATATATTATAAAATAATAAAATAATCAACAGTTTTATTAAATAGACTAAAAAATTAAATAAATAAAATATTTAAGTCTATTATTTATATATATTCTTATTTAATAAAATTTAAACAGATATTTTCCTCTTTTCTCCATCTTTAACAAAGTAAAATCCCAGAAGGGCACAACACCCCACCGCTGCCCAAAACACAAAGGGTAGTCCTGCATTGAGAACAGCAAGGCTATTTCCTACAGGAGGGGTAGTTAATCCTGCCAGACGGTAATATACCATGATCATGCCCATGGCAGTTCCTGCGAAGTGCTGTCCCACTCCTTCTGTTTCCATGATCATGGTCATAAAAATGGCCATGAATCCATCACGGCTGATACCTGAAATCAGTACTGCTATCCATACCAGGAGGCCATGAGCTACAGAGAGGAGACCAACACCCAGAATGGTCATGATTGTGGTAATTATAAGGAGGTTTTTACGGGACCCTAACCTATCTGAAAGTAATGCCATGGGTATGGTGAATATCATGCTGACTCCATGAAATGTAGCCAGTGCACCATCTGCCTGAGCTGCTGACCATCCGATATCCCGTAAATACAGGGGGAGATATCCCAGCATGCCCTGAATGCAACCCCCTATGCCCACCATGACCAGACCAAAATAAAAAATGCTTCTGAGACGGATTACATGAGAGAATGTTTTTCTCACAGATATACTCTGAATTGATGGAGATGATTGTGTTTTGTCGGGACCCTGTTTGATGATCAGCCAGGGAATGCTCATACTTATAGAGATAATTCCCAGGAAAAAGAGGACATTCCTCCATCCTCCCAGCAGGGGGGATAACAGGGTAGCACTGATCATGGACCCCAACATGAATCCCAATGCCATACCTGCCGATACAACACCATTAGCAAGTCCCAATCGCTTCCCCGAAAACCAAATACCACATACCTTGTGGACATTTGGGGGAATGGCTGGAAGCAGAAATCCAAACAGAAAGGCTGTGGCTGCCAGAGTTATAAAATCATTGGATAATCCTCTAAAGGCACCGGAAAGGCCCGCCAGCAAACAGGCCATGCTGAGGACCCGATTTGTTCCAAATCGATCTCCCAGAGACCCACCAATTAAGCCAGTGACTATGCCAGACATGGAACCAAATCCCCATACTGTCCCGATCTGAACGAGACTGAGACCCAGATCCTGGGATATCTCCTTAAAAAGAACTGGCATACACATCAAAGGCATACCCGATACCAGTGTATGGGTCAGTGCTCCCAGAGCCAGGACATACCATCGGTAAGCATGATTATTGATCTTCAAGGTGTATTGAGACATGGGACTCACATAGTAAGGGTTAGGTCCGATACAATCCAATTGCAAAAGGACCTGTATAATATCAGAAATTCATATGAAATACACCTGTATTCATCCTGAATGCATTTAAAAACTTATCTTTCTAGTGTTTCCGAGTATGAGTGACCATTGAATTAATCAGTAATATGGAAAATTATAGTAGAACCCATATGGAAATGAAGATACGCTGTGAGAATACGCTTCAGTGAAGGATACTCTCATTCGATATAGATGTTCTCTATAGAAATTTTTTCAAAACTAAATCTATTTTCTAATTATCTTCAAAAAATCGATTGTAATGCCATTTATAATTTTATTTAATTTTCTAATGATAAAATATCTACATTAGATGATTAATTTCCAAAAAAATTTTTCTATTTTTAAAGGATGCTTGATATAACGTTGCAGGAGAAAAAAAACTATTTCTATAAATTTTGCATGTATATAAATACTATTCGTATCTTTTTATTATATAATAAATGAAATTTATTATAAAAGAAATTATTTAATCATATTTTTCTTATTATACATAAGATCAAAAAATGATAGGATTTTACGCAATATTTATAAAGGTAAAAATAATCTTGAGTACATCATACATACTCACAGGAGGATATACTATGAGATATGGATATGTTGGGTTAATAGTAGGTATTATATTATTAGGATTTTTTGGAAGTTGTGTACAGGTGGCTGGAATAGTGATGAGACCACCTGAAAAAATAATACCAGATGTGTCACTGGATGAATTGCATTATTTCCATCCAGAAAAAAATACAATCCCTTACACAAAATCTGAAGAGCAATATGGCAACACTCCGGTACCTGAACATGAGGCTCTGGAAGTGCATGATAGCACAGATTCTGCTTTTTCCTATATGGCTCAGTCACCGTATTATAAAATATTCCTTAAGGAAAATAAGACTAAAATTGTCATTAATAATTCATGGGTTGAATTTGAATTGATAGATCAACAATTAGGGAAAAAAATTACATCTTTATCTCATAAAGAGCAAAATGCAGTCTATATATCGAATATTTTTGAGAATGTCGATATACATTTCAGTATGCATACATCAAGAATCACTGAGATTTTGACAGTGAAAGAACAAAAGCATTTTGACCGGATTATCTATTCATTGATTGGGGAGGGAATGAAGCCTCAATATGAAGATGATGGATCCATCTGTTTTTTCAGTGAGTCAAACACGGCCCTCTTGAAAATACTTCCTCCTTTCATGAAAGATTCCAGTGGATCTATCTGTTATAATATGCATTATGCATTAGTAACGACAGAATCAGGATTTGAACTCCACAAAATCATCGATGAACAGGGAAAAAAATGGCTGGAAACTGCCATATATCCTGTATATATCGACCCCTCTATAGAAACCTTTGAGGATGCCTGGGAATCCTCGGGATTACAACCCTATGGCCAGTATTTCCAGAACGTGGAAGAGCATGTCAATCCTGCCAATGGGCAGGTAACCATCACCCAGACCGATTTGACTATTCCCGGGAGGGGTCTTGATCTCACCCTATCTAGAGTCTATGAATCACCTGTTATAATGTATGGCTCTGATCCCTACGAGGTTGAGGAACCACCAGTTGACATTGGTAAAGGATGGTATCTGGACCTCCCATATATTGGAACTACCTATGTGCATCTATGGAGAGGCACACAATTCAAGATCTTCTGGTCTGATAATCAGTATGTGAATGTGAAGGGAAAAAATTTCATCCTGAAAAAAAATGTAGACAATACCTATACATTGACCACTACAGGTGGATTGACATATGAATTCAATACTTCAGGTCTACTCACTCATTTACGAGATGTAGATCAAAATACCATCACCTTTTCCTATACCGAGGGGATGCTGACCTCTATCACCGATACTATTGGACGAACTGTGACACTTATCTATTCTGAAGATCGACTGTGGAAGATCACCTATAATGGAAATGACCTCGAATATTCGTATGATACAAATGGCTGTCTCATTTGGATGGAAGATTTCTTGAACAGACGTACAGCTTATTATTATAATTCTGGATATAACAATTGGTTGCTATCCAAAATAGAATATCCCACTGGGGGATACACCACCTATACCTATGAACGATTCTCAGATGGTGACTACTACAAATACCATGTCACAGACCAGAGAGTCTTCGATATCAATCAGGTACGGCACCTTGCTTTTTCCTATACAGGGGATTTCACTGGAATTACTGCTTCAATAATTACCATACAGGATGAATCTGATACCACTCAAGGGAGTTATCAAATGACTATCGCCGATAAATTGATCAGTGAAATACTTATCAAAAATTCAGCGGGAACACCTGTGAGAAAATATGCCTATACCTACAACAATGTATATGATCTCATTGAAGAAAAGGTATACAACGATGGTACCACCCTTTCATTTACCAAATCCTATGCCTATGATAATTATGGAAATCTCATCTACATGAAAAATGCTGAAGGACACGAACAATTCTTCTCCTATGCAAACACAGATACTTCTGGATTTTTTGTAGATAATACGGGATCTGTGATAAAGACCTTCACCAATGCCTTTTCCAATGCACTCGTACCTTCTTCCGTACACAATGCAATCCTGGGAATGGCAGAACGGCAGGATTCCACGTTTATACGGGAAATGTACATTTCCTATGATGTAAAAGGACATCCCACACAGACTGTAAGTCTCTTTGGTACTGCCACCCCATATCAAACCTATTCGGGAACCTTCAACGAGAAGACAGGAGATACCTCCTTTTCTGTGGATATATCGGGACATACGATAGCTGGAAACGCAATCTTACAAATATCGGGATTACCCTCCGATGATAATTACCT
>Ga0180438_10005356_pt1 | contig 17897 bp, 9 predicted proteins | sample SS_ome_12_FD_132455 | JGI IMG/M metagenome (GOLD analysis project Ga0180438, IMG submission 132455) | Hypersaline lake sediment archaeal communities from the Salton Sea, California, USA - SS_3_D_2 metaG | ecosystem: Environmental > Aquatic > Non-marine Saline and Alkaline > Hypersaline >...
CCAGCGAGACTTTGACCCGGCACCCGTCCGGGACGGGCCGGCCGAGGTCGTCCTTGCCGTCCCATTCGATGCGCTGCGCGAGCGTGCCTTGCTCGAAAGGCCACGGGGCATTCTTACCCAATACGCCGCTGGCCAGGTGCCTTACGATCTTGTCGTCCTTGTCGAGGACGGCCACGGTCGCATCGCACTTGCCCTTGCTGGCGAAGGTGATGACGTACTTGTCGCCCTCCTTCTTCACCGCGGGTTTCTCGGCGAACTCGAAAACCTCCTGGCGCTGTTCCATCCCCTGGTAAGGGTTGACCGGGACGGATTCGTCGCCGTGCAGATCTCCAGCGGTGAACAACACGGCAGCAACAAACGCTGCCGTAATCACGTGCCACGTTCGAGTTCCTTTGCGCATGATCATCTCCTTCAGTTGTCCAAGGAGCCACTTTCTAGGAGGCGGAAAACAGGAGGGTGAGAGTCCGTTCCTGGATTGTCTGTCTCTCGTACTGTTGAGTTTTCAAAGCACTACCTCCCGCCGGATTCCCCGCACGTCCATCTCGAAGTCGATACCGATGATCGGAGGGCGGCTGTAGTGCCAGGTGACGCCGTGTCGCGCGGCCGGCCCCGACGGCCCGAGGAGGTGACGGACCAACAAAGGCTCGAGCGGATGGACCGTGTAAACGTCCACGGCCGTCACTTCCTCCCAGCTCGCTCCAAGCCCCCGGAGCCTTGCGGACATGGTTCGCATCACATGGGCTGCCTTCTGTTTCATCGCTTCCTCGGAGGTCTCGTTCTTCCTCACGATATCCTTGCTCGTGAGCCTGCCTTCGCGAAGCTCCCCTGCCCCCGCCACCACGAACGTCGTCCCTCCTTCAGGCGTCTCGGAGGGCATCGTGTACGAAAAGGCGTGGAGCGACGGCTCTTCCGGCGGCTGGATCGCGGGAGCCACATTGGTGCGAGCGATTGGATTGTGCGCTTCTACCAGAAGGTCCCATTCCGCGAGCAGACGCCGGTAGTCTTCGTTGAACTCGGCAAATCCCTGGAAGGTGAAAGGCACGGGTGAACGAAGCTCGATGGCGCACAGGGCCTGCCTCGTTCGGCCCACGTCTTGGAGATGCTGTTCGATGAGTTCGAATCCCAGGCGATAGGGGAGCAGTCCGCGGGGCGTCGCGCGGACGATCTCGTATCCAGGAGAAGCGACCACCCCGGAGGAGTAGGGAGCGATTCCCGTAAGGAACCGATAGCTGCCTCGCGGATTATTGATCAGTTCCACGTCCGGTCCCTTCAAATGAGAACGCCTCTTCCATATCTGCAATCAGATCCTCCGGGTCTTCGATACCGGCCGACAACCTGAGGAGGCTGTCGGAGATGCCCATCCGGCCGCGTTCCGCGCTGCTTACCTTGGCATGCGACGTGTCCTTCGGCGCGCATACGATCGTTTCGACGCCGCCCAGGCTCAGCGCCGGTGTGATCAAGCGCAGTCGCCTGAGAAATGGCTCCAGTTGGGCGCGATCCTCGTTCAGCTCGAACGAGAGCATGCCGCCGAAACCGGACATTTGGGCGGCGGCGACCGCGTGGTCCGGGTGGCTTTCCAAACCGGGATAGTACACGGCCGATACTTCAGGACGTGTCTGGAGGTATTGCGCCAGCCGCCCGGCGTTTTGGGTCTGTTTCGCGACCCTCAGGGCCAGGGTCTTGAGACTCCTTTCAAGCATTGAGCAGGTCAGCGCATTCAAACTGCCTCCGAAATCGACGGCAGAGGATCGGATACGGCGGATAAGTGCACGCGAAGCCAAGGCCGCCCCGCAGCAAAGATCGCTGTGCCCGCCCAGGTACTTGGTGCCGCTGTGGATGACCACGTCGATTCCCAGCGCCAGCGGGTTCTGGTGGACCGGCGTGGCAAACGTGTTGTCGATCACACTGGTCACCCGGCTGTCGCGGGCCGCAGCCGCCACGGCTTTGATGTCGGTAATCGCCAGCAGGGGGTTCGAGGGGGTTTCGATGTAGACCAACCTGGTGTTGTCTCGAAAGGCGGCGGCGATATCCCGGCTGCGGTTGGAAACGAACGTGAACTGGATGCCGAAGCGTTCGAACTGGGCGGTAATGAAATGGTGGGTGCCGCCGTAGATATCGCGCTGTAGGACGGCGTGGTCGCCCCGGCTCAGAAACGACAGCAGCACCGACGAGATGGCCGCCATTCCGGAGCTGAACACCAGTCCGTCCTCAGCGCGCTCCAGCGCGCACAGCTTTCTCACCACCGCCGTCTGGTTGGGGGTATTGAAGTAGCGCGGATAGATGGTTTCGGCGCCATCCAGATAGGCAAAGGAGGAAGAGGTGTAAATGGGGGTGTTGATTCCGCGCGTGCTCGGATCGACGGCGGTGCCGCCGTGGACACACAGAGTATCCTTCTTCATGGTGTTCTCCGACTCATTTCTTGGTTTTCCCAGCGCCATCGGTGATTCACTCATGGCAGGGCGATTTCGTGCTCCGTCTCGTAGCCTAGGCGGGCATGCAGGATGCGGCAGTTGGGGCCGTCGAGGATGTAAAGCGAGCGGTCCGATACGGTCACGTAGCAGGGTCCGCCCAGGCCGATCTCCGGCTCGGGACAAACGCCGCCCGGCCCGTTGTTGTCGCGGTTGCCGTAATCACCCATTTCGCGCCCTGCCTGGTCACCTTGGGCTTCTCCGCGAACTCAAAGACCTCTTCGCGGTCCACGGGCCCGTTGACCTTGCTTTCGCCGACTCTCGGCGCCCGAGCGCCGCTCAACAGACCTTCCGCCGCGACGGCCACACCCCCGCCGTATCCCCCACCCCGGAACAGCGCGCACGCCAGCACACTGATTGCGGGAATCTTCACAGACGATTTCATGGTCGTTCTTCCTCACGGGCATTCACTGCTTCTTCAGGTCGAACACGCACAGTGCCGAGGGTCGGCCCGGCTTGTCCCCCTTGCGCTGCGCGTAGATCGAGAGTACTCCTTCCTCCCGCCAGCGGTAGACATCGATCAGCGGCTGGCTCAGAAACTCGCCCGGCTCGGCAAACGCGGCAGCCCAGTCCTTCCACCCCTTCGCGCCCGTGGCCACGGCGACCGAGACCGAGAACACGAGGTACAGGTTGTCCTGCTCGTCGAACAGGATCTTGGGCCGCGATCCGGCCCCCACGACCTTCGGATCGATCGGCTGTTGATGCCACTTCCCTTCGGTGTCGCGCCGGTAGTGATAGTAACGCCGGCGCCGGTTGGCGTCCTTCCAGGACTTGGCCCGCGGCCCGTCCGGAGGGACGTGCCAAGTGACGACGTGCACACACTCCTTGCCGTCGACGGCCTGGCACGTCGTGTTGATGAGTCCGCGGTTCCGGCCGATCTCCCACACGGTGACGCCGGGCGTGTCGAACCGCATAGGCGTCTTGCCGGTTTGGCCGACCGGCTTGCCCGCGTTGTTGAACCACGTGCGGCCGCGATCGTCGCTGTAGGCATAACAGATGTCGTGGTTGGTCATCGGGTCTCCGCTCTCACGCCAGCACCAAGTCAGGTGCAGGCGGCTCTCCTTGTCGTAGTCGGCACCGTTCATGTACGCGCTTCGCGACCCGCTCCCCTGGTAGTCGCCTTTGCGTGTGGTGACGGCGCCCAGCGTTGTCCATCGGCCGGTCACGCCGTCGTACTCGTATAGCATCAACTCCCCGTTCCCGCAGCCACCGAGACGCCGGAATAGCTGAAGCTTGCCCTCGGGCGAGACGAGGAAGCGGGGATACGTGACCTGCCCGAGCGGTTTTCCGTCCGCGTTCAGCTTCGAGGTGACCGGGCCGAACAGCCCGGCCGTCCATTGCACCGTGTCCGCCTCCGAGGCCGCGCCCTTCCTGGAAACCCGGTAGTGGAGCGGATGCACATGGTGGTCGAAGGCTAGGTGGATGGTGCCGTCCTTCGGGCAGATGCCCAGCACCGTGACGTTGTGGGTGTCGGTGCTCTTGTGCCTGTAGTCATCGAAGCGGATCGTCTCCCAAGCGCCGTCCGGCATCTTGCGCCGGCCGATACAGAGACGCCGCTGGCCGTCCCACCACGTGATGTATTGCCGGCCGGCGTCTGATGCGATGCCGTCCTGCTGGAACGCCTTGCCGTTCGGGCAGGTGCCCCATGCGCCATTCTCATACACGAGCGCCGCGGGATCTACAACGCTCTCGCCGATCTTCTTCATCCGAACCGATGGTCCTTCCACCGCGACGGCTGTTGGCACGGCCGTCAAGAGCAACGCTGCGTACGCTACGTTCCGGGCGTTCATCTTCGGCCTCTCCTTCCTGTTCAGCCGTTCAGTCGGATGTCCTCTCGTTTGTCCGCGTCATTTGAGTTCCAGGGTTTCCTCGGCGTGATAGCCCAGCGCGGCGCGGAGGATGCGGCGGTTGCCGGCGTCGGCCACGTAGAGCGCCGCGTCGCTGACGGGGCTGCCCTCGCCGAGGCGGCCGTCAGCCGCGGGGCTCTTCGAGGTCCGCTCTCGGCGGGCTTGTCAGTAGCTCTTCCGCGGCGTCGAACGTCTTCAGGATGGCCTGGTAATCGGGGTCGTCGGTATCTGCAAACACGGCCCGGCCGCACCGCTCGGTGCCGCCGGCGCGCTTGGCTAGCGGGGCCAGGAGAAAATCGTTCAGGTGGGGATTGGTCACGCGCACCCAACGTTTGCGAGGGATGTCCGGCCTGCCGTTTTTCGAGTGGCACGAGACGCACCGCCGCTTGGCCACTTCCCCGAGCAGCCAGTCCAGCCCCGGTGGGTACACGCGGCGGCAGCCCGGCCGGTCGTGGCTCTGCGACACGCTGGTGGCGTAATAGGGCACGTTCAGGTCGATCCAGGTCAGCACGCGCTGGCGGCTGGCCCTGTCCATTTTCACCCGGGGCCGGCCCTGCTCGTCCGGGTGGCCGGAGACGATCACGTCGGCCAGCTTGCTCGCCGGAGAGCCCCAGACCTTCGGCGTGATCTCGAGGATGTTGCGGTCCTGGCCGTCCAGGGTGCAGATCCACTTCGTATAGGGATTCGCCCGGCCGCCCTCTCGGGCCAGGTGCTCGTAGGAGACGTTGAAGTAGTCGGTCTTGTCGCCGCTAAGGTCCAGGCCGCCCGCGGCGTCGCGCGGCTGGTGGCACTCGACGCAGTGGCGGTCGAGCACGGGCTGGACCACGTGGGGATAGCTGAAACCGGCCAGCCCCCACTCGGGTGTTCTCAGCTCCAGAGGTTCGCCGTCAAGCGTCTTGGGCAGAGCGGAGACGGCCGCAGTCTCGCGGCGCGGCTCATGGCATCCCACGCAGCCCTGCACCTCGCCGGGCATCAGATGGGCGAAGCTCCGCATCCGCTGCACGGCCCGGCCCTCGGCGTCCAAGGCCATGAAGTAAACGGGCACGCCGGCCGGGACCTGGAAATACGCGGAGCCGTCCTCGGCCACCGGCACGAACCCCCAGACCTTCTTCGGCGCGAACGTCGCCCCGCACGAGACGACCGGCGACTGCGGCCCGAACTCGGAGTGGTTCCAGAACCGTGCCGGCTCGGGCTTGGGCACTTCCTGAACCACGCAGAGCCGCTTCACCTCGCCCCGTTTCACGTGCGGCTCCAAACCGCGGTAGACGTCCTGGAGGTAGAGCGTGGCCCAAGGACCGGCCTCGGACGGAAGGTCGGAGGGGACGACCGGCCGGCCCATCCGCGGGCGAAGCGGCTGCGGGCTATAGAAGCCCAGCCCGTCGCGCGGCTCCAGAACCTCCACGCACCTCGTCCCCTCGTAGTCGCGCAACAGGATCGTGCCGTACCGGCTGACCAGGAACAGCTCTTCGTCGATCGGGAAGGGCCGCTCGTAGGGTCCTCGCGGGCCGTAGCCGATCCCCGTGCTCTCCACGCGCCCGATGTCGATCTCCGGCGTGAGGTTTCGGATCGACGCCTGGGCGTTGTTGCCGCGGGCGGGATCGACGATGCCCACGGCCCCGCCCAGCTCGCCGTCGTGGCTCGTCAGCGTGCAGAGGACTTTCGTCGTGCCGGGGATGGGCTGCGCCTCGATGAACGTGCTGGGGTTGAGCACCCGGTTGCCGTAGAAGACGCGGAGCTGGGTGCCGTCCGGGTTGATGGTCCAAAGCCCCTGGATGACCGAGACCGAACGGTCGACGTACTCCCAGCGGGTGTAGATGATCTTGCCGTCGGCGGTCACCGAGGGCGTGAAGTCGTTCACGTAGTTGGCCGACAACCTGCGCACGTTCCCGCCGTCGCGGTCCATGCGGTGCAGCACGCCCACGACCGAGACCCAGCAGTAGGCCACCTGCGGATCGCGCGTCGAGACGAAGGCGATGCCTCCATCCGGCAGCCAGCAGGCGTCGTAGTTGTACGAAGGATGCGCCGTGAGCTGCTTCAGCCCGGTGCCGTCGACGTTGATGCGATAGACCTGGTAGAAGTCGCTTTCGCTGCGCCGCCAGCTAAAGAGGATCTCCCGGCCGTCGAACGAGAGATCGGCGCTGAGGATCTGTCCCTCCGGCGAGTCGACGAGCTTTTCCAGGCGTCCGCCGTCACCGCCCGGCGTGAACAAGAAAAGCCCACCGCCGGGCCGGAAGCCCTCGTTGTGGTAGGTATAGACGTGGGAGCAGCGGACCCGCTGCCGCTGCACCACCACGATCTTGCGGAACCCCAGCTTGCCGGCCAGGAGGTCGCCGGCGAGCCCGCGCGACTCCGGCTTGCGGGCCAGCTCGTCGAGCCGCGTGTCGCGCGCGTAGGCATCGGCCCGGATCGCCTCCTTGTCGTGGAGGCTCTTGACCCATCGCAGGCAGCTTGGCCCGAGCAGCGGGTCGGCCTCGGGCGAGCAGACGGCCGGGTTGACGGGTGAGCCGTCGCCCGGTGCCGACCCACCCTCGGCCCCCGATGCCCCACGGCAAGTCACCGCGAGACAGCAAACGGCCGAGACCGCAACTGCCGCTGTCCACCGCGCGTTCATGACGTTGTCTCCCGCACATCGGACCCGGACAGCCAGGAGAGACAAACCCGCCATCATCCCCGCTCTCGCGCCTGCAGATTAGCACGCCGTCCGTTGGCGTGCAACACGCCACCTGCCAACACTGGCCGCGTGGTAAGATTGTGGGTGTGGGCCCCACAGTGGGGCCACCGAATGCGCGCCCACCGTTCGTGTTGCGCGCGTGTGAGCCGCGGTGAGTAATTGCTGATTGTTGGCAGACCTCTTACCCCCGTGCGAAGGTAGGCAAGTCATGAAACGCGCTTCAACTGTCTTCGGTCTCTGCGTAGGTGCCCTCCTGGCTGTACCGGAGAACCTCGACGCCGACTTCTTCGACGGGCCGCACGCGTGGAGCAACAACAAGACGCTGGCGTTTCTCGAGCGGCATTTTGGCCGCTGAGCGGGGGCTTCCTGCCGGCCGTGATAGCTGGTGACGACATCATCGGGCCCCCAGCCACGAAGGTGGTTCCGTCGTACTCCAACGTGGAAACCCATACGCCACGAGCCGATCGACTGGAAGGATCACCTCGTGTGGTTCGGGAAGTTCGAGATGGTCTTGCCAATACTCTGCGAACTCGCCGACTGGCTGGCGATAGTAGCCGGTGGATGGTCTGCTCCACCGATCGCTTGCCGGCTTCCGCATCCGTCTTCTCGCGGGTTTTGAGCGACCGCTTGTACTCTGTTTCTTCAAAGCGGAAGCGGACGTGGTAGATACCGTCCTTCTGGCCGAGGTTTGCCATGTTGATTGCCCCGTGTGGCGACGGACATCTGGTCGTCCGAGAACCCGGCCGGACCACCCGATCGGGTTTGCCACACGGTGCAACACGACTGCCAGATGAGGCACTTATGAGGCACCGGCGTCTTATTATAGGGGTGCCTCGCGAGACAAGGAGTTGACGTAAGTGCTTTGGTGGCAAGGTGCCGAAGGCGAGACTCGAACTCGCACGGGGTTAACCCCCACTAGGTCCTGAACCTAGCGCGTCTGCCAATTCCGCCACTTCGGCTGCAAAAGAGGGCCGCTCGAGGTTTCGGAAAAAGGGCAAAGGGAAAGAAGGGAAAACACGACTCTCTCTTTTTTTCCTTCTTCCGTCTTTCCCATTTTTCCCTCCCAAACGTTCCCGACTTCCCTTGGCTGGACTACTTCGATAGACAATGCCCCGCTTTCGTTGAGGGAAACAGGAAACGCGACCCTAATCCTCGAGGGGCGGAGTCGGGTCGCCGTTGCCCCGGGTGATGATAAACATGTAGAACGCGGCGTCGACCTCGCGGGCGATGCCGTGGACGCTCCCGTCGCCGAACAAGTGGTTCACGGTGGCGGGGTGGTCGCTGCCCGGGCCTGCGGTGGGCCAGGGCGCCGTCCACGCGGGGTCCGGCGCGCCTCCGTCATAGGGGCCGTCCGTGTTGTACTTCCAGGCAATGTACGTGCGGTTGTAGTCAGCGGGAATTTGGCTGTCTTCCCAGAACTGGCCCGACGGCATGAACTGCTTCGGGTAGTAGTAGGGGGTGTTGCTGTCCGTCTGAAAGTAATCGGTCAAAGGGCTGCCCGACGGCCCGGGGCTCCGGCAGGGGAGCCCGACCACCTGGCATTCCAGGCCCACGGTCCAGCGCGAGGCGACCTGCTCGGTCGTCTCCACGGCGATGGCGGTGTTGGCCGTGCCGTCGCTGAAGTCGCGCATCTTGGGCTTGGCCCCGGCGTAGATCATCCCGTCCGGGTGACGGCCGGGGTATTTCGGCGCGGGGGGCGAGGACATGGCCGAAGCGGCCAGCAGGCTCTCCTTATGCGTGGCAGCCAGAACCTTGTAGTTGGTAATCGCCCGGGTCTCGGCCGCGTCGGCATACTCGCTGCCCGCGTAAGTGGGGCAGTGCAGGTCGGGGATCACGGCCGCCAGGGCCTCGGCAGCGGGTCCCGGGGTCACCACGGTGCCGCTGGCGTTAACCGGCGTGCCGTTGACGATGTCTAGCCGGTCGTAGAGGGGCTTCTCCTCCATGTAGGCCAGGATGTGGACGATCCAGCTCCAGCCGTTCATGGCCGTGATGTTCCCGCTTGAGTTTCGGGTGACGTCGCAGGCGCCGGGGAGCCTCTGGCGTCCGCTCTCCATGTTCAGGGCGGCCAGGCCGAGCTGTTTCATGTGGTTGACGCACTGGGTGCGCCGGGCCGCCTCGCGGGCGGCCTGGATGGCCGGCAGGAGCAGGGCGATGAGGATGCCGATGATGGCGATGACCACCAGCAGCTCGACGAGCGTAAAGCCCCGCCTTCGAGATTTTCGAGCCATGGGACCTCTCCTCTGTGGACTGGGCCGGGCGGACTTGCCCCGGGCCGAGTCGGCCCCGCCCGGCGAGCCGGTTTCTCCAATTCATTATGCCGCGCCGGCGCTGGGAAGGCAACCCATCCCGCAGCCGTCACGCCCCGTATAACGAAGCCCTGTGGGCCACGGCAGCCGCCACGTTCCGCGTGAACGCGCCACCCGGCCGCAAGGGCCCCCGCCCCCGGTAAGCATGATCAAGCAGCATCACGCGAAGCGTGATGGCTACTGCGGGGCCGGGGAACACGAAAACTGCTGCCCGCAGGAGCCTGCGGGCAGCAGTCTTGAGCGTAATCCTGCGCGTGCGCCAGACCACGGCGGGCCCGAGCGACGCATGAGTCTTTCACGGGCGCTTAGTTGCTCCCGTACAGATTGAAGTACTCGCTGCTCGGATCGGCCCCCTGCCGCGTGATGATGAAGAAGTACACGGCGACGTCCGTGTCCTTGGCCAGGGTCCGCACCGTACCGTCAGCGAACAAGTGGTTGACTCCGGCGGGGTGGTCGCTCGACGGCCCCCGCTCACACACCGAAGTGCTGTAGGTGCTGCTGATGTACTGCGGGTCCTGGTACGCCGGATCGACGCCGTCGGGCGGCCAGTCCCAGCTCAGATAGGAGCGGTCGGTGACCGTGCTGTCGTCGCCGAACTGGTTTGCCGTAAAGCCGGCCGGCGCGTAGTAGGCGCCGTATCCGGAGGCCCCTGCCGAGCCAATCGGGATGAGACCCGTGTTCGGCGAGGTATCCGGCATTCCACACAGAACGGCCTCGACCCCAACGCACGGCCTGGCCGCGACCTGCTCGGTGGTCTCGGCCAGCATTAGGGTGTGTGAGCTGCCGTCCTGATTCATGATGTCGGCCAGCTTGAGCTGCTCGTTGACGATCAATCCGGCACCCGGAACATACAGGGGGGGCTGACCTGCCGCAGGCACTCTTCTGCCCTCGAGCTGGCCAAGGCCGTACTGGTGGTTCGCCCCGCCCCAGTAACCTCGAACGGTCTGGTCCCCGATCTCGATGTCCGACGGGGTGGCTCCGGCCATGGCCTTGTAGTTGGTGATGGCCATGGTCTCGGCCAGATCGGCGTACTCGCTGCCCCCGAACGTGGGGCAGAGCAGGTCGTCGATCACGGTGGCCATGAGCGTGGCGGTAGACGCGTCGCCGTCGAGTGGGTGGCCCATCCGGACGTGGTGACCGGGCGCGGAGCCCCCCAAACCGCGGTCCAGCTCGTCGTACGCGAGGGCCTGCTCGGCGAACGGCATGATGTAGACGTACCACGACCAGCCGTCCACCTGGGTGCCCCCGACGAGCTTCGTCTCACACGCGGAGGGGAACCTGTTCTTCGCGTCGTGGTGGTTCTGCAACCCCAGGCCAAGCTGCTTCATCTTGTTGACGCAGGCCGCGCGACGCGCTGCCTCACGCGCTGCCTGGATCGCCGGCAACAGCAGCGCGATGAGGATGCCGATGATGGCAATCACCACCAGCAGCTCGACGAGGGTAAACCCCCGTCTCTCGGTACGAGTGATCATGAGACCACCTCCTTTGAGAAAAAGATAGATAAAAACTCCGTGCGGTGAACACCACCGCACACGGAAACCCACGCGAGAACTAAGACGTAGATGAGTCAATGCCGCGGGCGATCGCCGACGGCCTTAACAGCCACTGGGCACCGGGGTCGCTCTCTCCACCCCCCCCGAGCGCACGTAATTTTAGCAGAACGCCAACACGACTGTCAAACACCTGGGCAAGAAAACCTGGGAGATCTCCTGCAAGCGCCCCCCCGAAAGGTGCGTTTCCGGGAAACATAGGTAATCTGGGAGGTTTGGAATGGTTTGCCGCCGTCCTGCCCCGTCTGTTGCACGCCGCCGAATCCCGCGAAAATCCGGGAAACCGGCTCCCCAACGGCGTACAACGGCCTTCCAAGGCCGTTGCTGTCCCGAGGAAACTCTCGACGGCCTTGGAAGGCCGTTGCTGTCCCGAGGAAACTCTCGAGGGCCTTGGAAGGCCGTTGCTGTCCCGAGGAAACTCTCGACGGCCTTGGAAGGCCGTCGTACTGGCGGCTCGCCGTTTGGCGGAAATGAAACGGGCCAGGCTTCAAGCTTGGACTCCAACGATCCAACCGATCCCGATGACGGCAAAGCTGACGCTGATCACCGGTCCGGCCGGAAGCGGCAAGAGCGAGCGATTGCTCGCGGCGTATCGGGCTGCGCTCCGGGAGGGGCCGCCGGGCGTCGGGCTCTGGCTGGCGCCCACATGGCGGGCAGCGGCCGCCGCCCGCGCCGCCCTGCTCCGGGGACTGCCCGACGGGTGCCTCGGCCCGGGCGTGATGACCTTCGCCAAGTTCGCCGAGGCCGTGCTCCAAGTGGCCCCGGACGTGATCCGGCCGCTGTCGCGCCTGATGAAGCGGCAGCTCGTGCACCAGCTTTTCACCGCCCAGCAGAAGGCCGGGCGCCTGGACCACTTTGCGCCCATCGCCGGCACATCCGGGCTGGTCGACCAGGTGTGCGAGTTCATCGGCGAGCTGAAGCGGCTCGAAATCTGGCCGGAGGAGTTTCTTCGCGGTTGTAAGGCTCGGGGGCTGCGGCCGAAGGACCGGGAGCTGTTCGAGCTCTACGACGCCTACCAACAGCACCTGCTGGAGCACAACCTGTACGACGCGGAGGGCCGGTTTTGGTCCGCCCGGGAGCTGCTCAAACGGGGGCAGCGCCGCCCTTTCGAGCGGCTCCGCCTGATCGTGGCCGACGGATTCACCGACTTCACGCGCACCCAGCACGAGATTCTCGAAATCCTTGCCGAGCGGGTGGAGGAGATTCACGTAACGCTTCCGCTGGAACGGGAGCCGCGGCGCGACGACCTGTTCACCAAGCCGCTGGCCACGCTGGCGGAGCTTCGTCGGCGGCACGCCCGGGTGCGCGTCGAGGAGCTTCCGCGCCAGGACGACGCCGAATGGCCGGCGATGGACCATCTCGAGCGCTTCGTCTTTCGTAATCCGCGGGAGGCGGCTACCGCAGACCAGGGCGACTCAAGTAGCACGGGCCCCCGGCCCGTGAGCGGGGGAAACACGGGCCAGGGGGCCCATGCTACAGGCAGAGGCATCGAGATTCTCGCCGCGGCCCGGGAGCTGGGCGAGATCGAGGCGGTGGCCGGGCGGATCAAGCGGCTGCTGACCGAGGGCGACGCAACGGACTCAAACAACGGCGCACGACCGGTGCGGCCCGGCGAGATCGCGGTGGTGTTCCGCTCGCCGCAGGACGCCGGCTCGCTGGCGGGCGAGGTCTTCGCGCGATTCGGAATCCCCTTTGCCTTGGAGCTGGGCCAAACGCTGGACCAGTCGCCGGCGCTAAAGGCCCTGGTCGGGCTGGTGCGCCTCGACGTGGAGGACTGGCCGTTTCGCGTGCTCCTGGGCGTGCTTTCGAGCAACTACTTCCGTCCGGCCTGGCCGGAATGGCACGAGGGTCGCACGGCCGCGGACGCGGTACGGACGCTCCGCCGGCTCCAGGTTCCCCGGGGACACGGGGAGATCCTTCGGGCGTTGAAAGGCGGTTGCCTGGCGGGTGGCAGCGGCAGCTTGCCTGCCGCTGGGAGTGCAAGGGCGGGCGAGCCGCCCATGCCACCCGACGCTGCAAGGGCGGGCGAGCCGCCCATGCCACCCGACGCTGCAAGGGCGGGCGAGCCGCCCATGCCACCCGACGCTGCGAGGGCGGGCAAGCCGCCCATGCCACCCGAAGTGGCCGGGGTGCTGGGACGCCTGGCCGCGACGCTGGACCGCTTGCCCGAGCGGGCCACGCCGGCCGGCTGGGCTACGGCATGGGAGCAGTTGGCCGCCGAGACCGGACTGCTGGCGGCGATGGACCGCCCGGGCGTCCTTCACGGGGACTGTCCCAGTTTTCGTGCAGCGGGGGACTGTCCCAATTTTCGTGCAGCGGGGGACTGTCCCAATTTTCGTGCAGCGAAAATGGGACTGTCCCCTTCCCCTACCCCCCAGTCGCCGCAAATCGCCGACCGCGTGGCCTGGGCCCGGCTGGTCGACGCGCTAACGGCGGCCGACCGTCTGGCCGCCTGGATGGACCGGCACCCCCCGGAGCTCGACCGCCGCGAGGCCCTGGCCGCCCTGTTGGACATCTTGGCGGGCGAGCGGGTCGGCTCGAGCGGCGACGAGTCGGGGCGGGTCCGCGTGCTCTCGGCCGCCAGCGTGCGGGGGCTGCGCATCCCGTACGTGTTCCTGGCCGGGCTGTCGGAAAAGGCATTTCCCCCGCCGGACCGGGACGACCGGCTCTACAGCGAGGCCGAGTACCTGCGCCTGATCGACGAGGGGCTGCCGCTGGTCGCCCGAACCGAGCGGAACCGCGAGGAGATGCTGCTGTTCTACGAGGCGATGACGCGGGCCACGCGGCGCCTGATCCTGAGCTATCCGGCCTGGGACGAGTCGGCCCAGCCGCTCTCGCCGAGCCCCTATCTGCACGCGGTGGAGCAGGCGTGCGGCCCGGGGCGGATTGCACGGACCGAGCTTGTCGACCTGACGCCGGTGCCGGTGCGGGGCGGGAAGGGGCCTAAGGCGAAGGGGACAGTCCCATTTTCGCTGCGCGAAAATTGGGACAGTCCCCCGCTGCGCGAAAATTGGGACAGTCCCCCTGACCCGCTCACGCCGGCCGAGTTTCGCGTGGCGTCGCTGGCCGAGGCGCTGGAGGGGGACGTGTCGCTGTTGGCCGGGCTGGTGCAATCGGAGCCGGCGCCGGGCCTCGCGGCAAACACCCTGGCAGGGCTGGAGACCACGCGCCTGCGGAGCGATCGCGAGCGGTTCGGCCCGGCCGAGGGCGTTTTCGAGGGCGAGGCGGCCAGGCGGCACCTGGCCGAGCGGTTCTCGGCCGAGCGGACGCTCAGCCCCACCATGCTGGAAGGCTATGCCACGTGTCCGTTCCGATTCTTCATGGAGCGCGTGCTCGGGATCGAGCCGCTCGAGGAGCTGGCCCTGACCGTGGATTTCATGGAGCGGGGGCGGCTTGCCCACGACGTGATGGCCGCGCTGCACCGCCGGGTGAACGAGGCGTTGGGCCGCCCGGGCTCGCCCTTGGAGTTGGACCCGGCGGAGTACGAGCCGCTGCTCGCGGCGGCGCTCGACGAGGTGCTGCCGCCGAAGGCCGCCGGGGGCGTGCGGGCCACGATGGTCGAGGTCGACCGGCGACTGCTCCGCTCCTGGTTGGCCGACTACCGACGCCAGCACGAGAAGTACGACGCGCTCTTCGAGGCGTGTGACGAGCCCCCGGTGCCCGAGCTGTTCGAGGTCTCGTTTGGCCGGCCCGGCTGCGGCGAAGGGCCCTCGATCGAGGAGCCGTTTGTGCTGGAGACGGAGGGGGGCCTCGTGCGCATCTCCGGCCGGGTCGACCGCATCGACGTGGGCCGGGTGGCCGGCACCGCGGTGTTCAACGTGATCGACTACAAGACCGGCTCGCCGCTTAAGTTCAGCGAAGAGACGATCCGGGCGGGCACGACGCTCCAGTTGCCGCTCTACGCCTTTGCGGTGGCCGAGGTCCTGCTGGCCGGGCGCAATCCGGTGCCCTGGACCGTGGGCTACTGGTATCTCCGCGATCGCGGCTTCAAGCCGGACAAGTGCGGCCGGTTGTACGAACCGAGCGACGCGGGCGTGGAGCCCAGCGAGTCGTGGGAGCAGATCCGCATGGAGCTGGCGGGGATCGTGGGCCGGCTGGTCCGCGGCATGCGGTGCGGCGAGTTCCCGGTAAGCAGCCAGGACGAGCGGTGCACTAGCTTTTGTCCGTTTTCCACGATTTGCCGCATCGGGCAGGTGCGGGCACTGGAGAAGACATGAGCGAAAAAGGGACGGGGCTAATTTGCCGGAACGGCCCGGAGGGTGCTTCGCACAAATTAGCCCCGTCCCCTTTTTCGCGGGAGAAGACATGGCCACCGGCGAGCGAAAAGCCGTAGAACGTCGGCAGCTTACCGACGAGCAGCACCGGGCCATCGCGGCCCGGGGCGTGTCGGTTGCGCTCTCGGCGGGGGCGGGCTGCGGCAAAACGTTCGTGCTCACCGAGCGGTTCCTCGCCGAGCTGGAGCCGGGCGCGAAAAAGGGACCAGGTTCATTTTGTGCGAAGCACCCTTCGGGCCGTTCCGGCAAAATGAACCTGGTCCCTTTTTCGCGTGTCCCCTTCTTCACGCTCGTGGCGATCACCTTCACCGAGCGGGCCGCCCGGGAGATGCGCGAGCGGATCCGCGCGGCCTGCGAATCGCGCCTTCTGCACTGCCCCGAGGAGCAAGTCGGTTACTGGCTGGAGCTCGTGCGCGAGCTCGATTCGGCGCGGATCAGCACGATCCACTCGTTTTGCGGTTCGCTGTTGCGGTCCCACGCGGTCGAGGCCGGGCTCGATCCCCGCTTCGGCGTGCTCGATCAGGGCCAGGCCGACACGCTGCTCTCGGAGCTGATCGACGAGCAGCTTCGCGAGCGGCTCGCCGAGCGCGACGAGCCGTCGATCGAGCTTCTGGTCGAGTTCGGCATCTCCGGGCTGAAGGACCGCATCGCCGCTTTGCTCCGGCGGCGGCAGGACGTGGATTGGCAGGCATGGGCAGACGAGACGCCCGAGGGGCTGGCGACCCGCTGGGAGCGGTTCGACCGCGAGGTGGCCCTGCCCGTGGCAGCCGGCGAGCTGGCCGCTTCGCCGGCGGCCCGCGACGTGCTCGACATTGCCCGGGCAAGGCCGTCGAGCAACGCGACGATGCTCGAGCGTTTCGACGTGCTGGCCGAGAAGCTGCCCGCGTTGGCCGAAAGCCGCGACCCGCTGGCCGACCTGGCGGCGATCAACGAGGCGGCCCGGGTCGTGGGCGGCGGGGGCAAAAAGGCGTGGGCCGAATCGAAAAAGGGGACGGGGCTAATTTGCCGGAACGGCCCGCAGGGTGCTTCGCACAAATTAGCCCCGTCCCCTTTTTCGTATGAGCGTTTCAAGACCGCCTGCGAGAAGCTCCGCAAGGACGTCAAGGACACGCAGGAGCGGGCCGAGTTCGACGCGGAAGCAGCCCGGCCCGCCGCCGAAACGGCCCTGCAGCTCCTCGCGATCACCGGAGAGGTCGCCGCCGCATACCAGGCACAGAAGCGGGAGCTGGGCGTGTTGGACTTCGACGACCTGTTGATCCACGCCCGCGACCTGCTCGTCGGCCCGGGGCGTGGGTCGCTCAGAAAACAGCTCGCCGGCCAGATCCACCTGCTGCTGGTCGACGAGTTCCAGGACACCGACCCCTTGCAGGTCGAGCTGGTCGAGGCACTCTGCGACCGGGCGGTGACCGGCGGCAAGCTGTTCTTCGTGGGCGACCAGAAGCAGTCGATCTATCGCTTCCGCGGGGCGGACCCGCGGGTCTTCCAGCGCCTGCGCCAGACCATTCCCGAGCAGGGTCGTCTGCCGCTGACGCTCAACTTCCGCAGCCAGCCGGCGGTGCTGGGGTTCGTCAACGCCCTGTTCGCCGAAGAGCTGGGGCCGGAGTACGAGCCGCTGCGCCCCTACCGCCCGCAGGTGGCCGCGCTGCCGTCGGTCGAGTTTCTCTGGGCCCCGGTCGAGCCGGAGGAGGGGAAGAAGCCCTCGGAGAACGAGCTGAGGGCTCGCGAAGCCGATTGGATCGCCCGGCGGATCCGCGCGATGCTCGACGCGGCCGAGCCCATCGTTCTCGACGAGGGGACTCTGAAGACCGGCGTCCCCTCGGCGCGGCCGGTTCGGCCCGGCGACGTGGCCCTGCTGTTCCGCGCGCTCTCGAACGTCGAGCTATACGAAGAGGCCCTGCGCCGCTACGGCATCGACTACTACCTGGTGGGCGGACACGCCTTCTATGCCCAGCAGGAGATCTACGACCTGGTGAACCTGCTTCGGACACTGGCCGGCGAGGCCGACGAGCTGAGCCTGGCCGGGGCGTTGCGTAGCCCGTTCTTTGGCCTGCACGACGAGACCCTGTTCTGGCTTGCCCAGCACCCCGACGGTTTGGGCGCAGGGCTCATGGCCGAGGCGCCGCCCGCGGAACTCGACGACGAGCAGCGCCGCCGCGTGCGTTTTGCGGCGGCCACGCTTCGGGAGCTGCGCGCGGTGAAGGACCGGCTGCCCGTGGCCCGGCTCATCCAGGAGGCCCTGGCGCGGACCGGCTACGACGCCGTGCTCTTGGGCGAGTTCCTGGGCGAGCGCAAGCTGGCCAATCTGCACAAGCTGATCGACCAGGCCCGGGGCTTCGACCGCTCGGGGGTATTTACCCTAGACGACTTCATCACGCAGCTCTCGGAGTTCGTGGCCCGGCAGCCCGACGAGCCGCTGGCGGCCACCTGCCCCGAGTCGACCGACGTGGTGCGCCTGATGACAATTCACCAGTCGAAGGGGCTGGAGTTCCCGGTGGTCTTCCTGCCCGATCTCGGGCGGCGGCCCCGCGGTTCGGCGACCACCGTGGCCTTCACGCCCGAGCTGGGGCCGATGGTCAAGAGGGCCGACGCGGTGACCGGGTTCGACCTCTACCGGGCCGTCGAAGAGGCCGAAGACCGGGCCGAGACGGTCCGCCTGCTCTACGTGGCCACGACCCGGGCGGCCGATTACCTCGTGTTCTCGGCTGGGGTGCCGGAACTGGGCGTGGCGCGGGGGCCGTGGATGGAGCTGCTCGCGCGGCGGTTCAGTCTTACGACGGGCGA
>Ga0180438_10005359_pt1 | contig 17890 bp, 22 predicted proteins | sample SS_ome_12_FD_132455 | JGI IMG/M metagenome (GOLD analysis project Ga0180438, IMG submission 132455) | Hypersaline lake sediment archaeal communities from the Salton Sea, California, USA - SS_3_D_2 metaG | ecosystem: Environmental > Aquatic > Non-marine Saline and Alkaline > Hypersaline >...
ATTTTGTTTTAATTTTTTCCCTCTTCTCAACTTTGAAGGTAAATCTTTATTTCGTGCCTTTATATCTATCACTTTTTTATTTTATATTTTTTCTTTCCAGTAGATGTTATTTTCTCTAATAATTTCTTAAAAGCTTTATCTTGTAATGGAGTAGATCCTTTCAATCTCCCTGCTTGGTAAAGTTGTATCAGTTGCAACTCAACTTGTTCAGCAAATTGTGGTTTAACCATTCTAATGTTTTCAAGTCTCTGTCGTGCTTCTTGAGATAAAATCAATCGCATGATCTGATACTTTTTATTCTCATATTGTTTCTGTTGTTGTTCTGCTATTTGTTGTTGCATCGCCTGTTGCTTTAATTCCTGTAGTTTTCTTTGTTTAATTCTTTCTAATTCTTCTTCATCACTCAAGATAATCGCCTACACAAATAAAAATACATTTTAATAGCTTATTTTCTCAATATATCATGAGAAGTTCTTTCTAAAAGGCTTATACCCTCATTAGAAAGTACTCTACCCTCTTTATCTAATTTCACAATTAAATTAGCATTTTCTAATTGTTGCAAAGCAACTCTTATTATCTTTCCACTACCCTTGCTGCTATGACTTAATCCAGAACCCTTCCTATTCCTTCCACCATAATGCTTTCTTAATCGATTTACACCTATAGGTCCAAACTTTCTAATTTTTCGTAATAAGGACGCACATCTAGTATACCAGAAGCTTTCTGAATCTGTTGGTGCTAACTCTTTAAAGTGTGCTGTTTTCCAAAATTCAATACCTTCGGGTGGTTTGATCTCTGGAAACTCTCTTAACTTTTCTGCGACTATTTTGATCAGTTTCTGTGGTTCAATGACATAAATAGACATGGTAATCTTTAATTTAGTAGTTCTATAATTTAATATATATTGCAAATTAAAAGATTGAATAAATTAAAAATTTTTTGGTATTTTTAGTATTCTACGACAATGGATTATCAAGATAAATATAAAAAAACAATATTATCATCCCCGCATTGCATTTTGGGTAAAAAAGGAATAACTGATGATTTTATTACTCATGTAGCTAAGCTGTTAAAGAGATATAAAATGATAAAGATTAAAGTCTTAAGATCTGCTATTGCTCAATCGAATATTAAAAATATAGCAGATCGAATCTCTGAAGCAACTAATTCCTATATTATTGATATGCGTGGGAAAAAAATTATACTTTCAAAAATTCCACCGAAAAATTAATTTCCTATTCTCCTTAACTCTTTGAAAAAATGACACGATATAATTCAAAAAATAAAAAACTTGTTAAACAAATCGCAAGCGTAAGAATGAATTATCTTTTTCGAAGAGCAGAAGATATTTTTATACAAGATAAAATGTTAGCAAATAGATATGTTGGTTTAGCAAGAAAATACGCTCAAAGGGCTAAAATAAAAATACCCGTCAAATGGAAAAGGAGGATCTGTCATAATTGTAAGAAATTTCTTTATCCCGGTGTTAATTGTAGATATAGATTGCATTCAAGAAATAAATACTCTCATGTCTCTATGACATGTTTAGAGTGTAATAAAACAACAAGGTATATTATTAAAAAAACAAAAGACTGAATTAACATGCCTTTAATTATTTTCCTCGTTGAATGTGGGTTAGAACTTATCCCTAAACAAATTAAAAATCATCCTGCTGTTAAGAAAAATATTATAAAGAATAATTTTTCTTCATTGCTTTTAGATAATGCAATACATCACTCTGCTATGGGTAAGCTCCAAAACAGAGAAAAAAGAGGACGTCCGGATATTGTTCATAATTGTTTACTTCATGCTTTAGGATCCCCTTGTAATAAAAATGGTTTGCTTTCCTTTTACATCCATACGATAAATGGCAGAATTTTTAAATTCAATCCCGAAATAAAAATCACCAGAAATTATAATCGATTTAAAGGATTAATGGCTAAACTCTTAATTGAACGTAGTATAGACTTTGAAGGAAAAAGTCTTATCTCAGAGACAAAGCAACCTCTGTCCACAGTCATCAAAAATATTAGAAAAAAGGATATTAAGTTATTAACCAAGAGAGGCACATTAATAAAACATCATCTAAGTATTTTTCCAGAAGACTCGTCGAAAAATGAAATAGCAATTATCGGTGGATTTCAAAAAGGTTTTTTCTCACAATCAATTTTGAATTTAGGAAAAGAATTAATTTCAATTTCGAAATATTCGTTAGATGCTTCAATAGTTGTGAATAAAATTATAAATTTCTATGAAATCATTAACAATATAATGTAAATTATAGAAAAATTGATTCAGATTTCTATTTTTCAAAATTAGATATAATTTTTAAAATAGGAGAAAGTTTTTTTTCAATAATATATTACAAATATATACTTCATTATTTTAGTAATAAACTCGCGCCGTTAGTCTAGTGGTAGGATTCCGGCCTTCCAAGCCGGTAACCCGGGTTCGATCCCCGGACGGCGCATTTTCTTAACGCTTCCAAATCCTCCATTCATTTAAAGCTACTGATAAAAAAATGATCGTAAAACGATTCTTTCACGATGAATCATATGTATAAAATAAAAGCTTAAATTCTTTTGAAAATGGTATTAAGGCATGGAACGCAAATTATATTCTAGTTTTCCTTCAAACTTTGATACTTTCACTATAATTTGGATTGAAACAAAAGAGAAAGTCCTAATTAAACGTATTTTTCTTAGTGATCCACGGGTTAATTCGGAGATTAAAGCGCAAAATACTTTTCCTAATCGAAAATTGAATACTTCACCAATAATAGACTCTTTTGGAATCAAAATTCAAGAATTTTTAAACGGGAATGCTGAGAAATTTGACAAAACCTATCTAGACTTTAGTGAATGTAATCCATTTCAAAAAAAAGTATTAGAAACAGAAGCGACAATACCAAGAGGAAAGATTAGTACCTACAAACGGATTGCGGTCAAAATAGGAACTCCTAAAGGTGCGAGAGCAGTTGGAAATGCACTCGCTAATAATCCCTTTCCAATAATCATTCCCTGCCATAGAGCGATCAAATCAAATGGTGAGATTGGTGGATTTCAAGGTGGAAATAAAATGAAACGCAAATTACTAGAATTCGAAGGATTACAATTTTCAAATACAGGAAAAGTTGTTTTAGATAAAATCTATTTTTGAAACTTTATTTTTTCAAGTTATTTTTATTAACCAATTATGAACTAAAAACAAAACAAATATATGTACAAAGTTGTATGTTATATTTGAAAAAACGCTCTAATAACAAATTTTTCCATTTCCATATTTTAATCACTTAAAATATTACTCAAGGGCGTTTTTTCATCTTAATTACTGTTTATATTTTAGCATTAATCTTAAAATTCTTCTAAACCTATTAGAGTCTATCAAATTTTAATATTCTAATGATTAATAACGTAAATATAAGATATAAGAAGTATAAGACAGCACTTAATAAGTTAAAGTACCCCGATTCATGGTTCTGGGGGCGTTACACAATCAATCCTTATTCTGGATGTGCTCATGCCTGTATTTATTGTGACGCTAGAAGTGAACGATACTATTTGGAGCATGATTTTGAAAATGAAGTTATCGTTAAGGTCGATATTGATAAGATTTTAGAGTCAAAAATAAAAAACTCTCGAACTTTGTTGCCCGATGTAGTTGCACCTGGTGGTGTAAATGATGCTTATCAACCGATAGAGCTTCAAGAAAAAAATACACTTAAGCTTCTTAAGATGTTTAAGAAATATAAATATCCAATCAATTTAGCTACTAAATCTAGTTTAATCACGCGAGATATACCGATTTTGAATGCAATCGCACAAGATACATGGTGTACTGTTGGTTTCTCTATTACAACTACCGACCAGAATCTAGCGAGTTTTTTAGAACCCTATTCATCCTCTCCCAAGGATCGTTTAAAAGCAATAAAGACAATAAAAGAAAAAAGTTCTAATATTCAAGTGGGGACCTATTTTATGCCAATTATTCCGTTTTTAGAGGATAATGATGAAAATTTAGAAGATGTGATCAGACAATCAAAGAACCACGGTGCCGAATTCCTGTTATTTTCACCTGGTTTAACGTTGCGCGACTCTCAAGCATTATTTTTTTTTAGTAAAGTAAAAAATAGTAGATATAAACATATCTTAACGCCTCTTAAGGAATTATTTAGAGGAAAAATGTATCCTCCTTCAAGCTATGTGAAAACAATTCATGAAAAGTTATTGATTCTATGCAATGAATACAAAATTCCTATAAGAGTTAAACGTTGGATTCCAAAAGATTATCGAAAATGGAATTATAAGATCTCTGAACTTCTTCTAAATAAGGAATATCTTGATTTTGTCACTACAGGAAAATCTGATAAAAATTTGAAATGGGCAGGATTAAACCTAAATAATCTTAATAAATCCATAGTTGAAGTCTGTAAAAGGAATAATTTATCAGATTTGCCAAATTTTACTTCTAAAATAATTGAAATGGTTGAACCAATCATAAAAAATAGTAAAGAATATAAAATGAAAAAGGGTATTGATAGTTTTTTGTAAAATATCTAATTAAATACATAAATATTAAAAAAGTTGAGCGTAAATGACCATAAACTCACAAATCATATTTAAAATTAAAGAAAACTTAGATAAAGTCAAACCTGAATTATCCAAAGAGAAAAAAGAGCGAATGTATAAAATATTAAATCCAGATATTGAAGATTATCTGATATTAGGAGTAAAAACAAAAGATATTGAAAAAATAGTTCGAGAGGTACAGAACAATTTTGATCCTCCATTCAAGCAAGTAAAAGAGGTTTTTAAGAGTTTAGCTCAGTCCAATGTGGAAGAGTACAAATTTGCTGCTTTCTTCTTTCTTAATCGATATAAAAAACAATTCAATCCTAAAATACCTTTTCTCTTTCGTGATGAATACTTCCCATATTGCCATACTTGGAGTACTTGTGATAGCTGCTGTATAAGAGTTTTAGGTCCATTTCTGGCAAAAGAGAAAAATTCACTACTGGCAATTAACACAATTAATAATTGGAGTTCTGATAATTCATTATGGATTAGAAGGGCATCTATTGTAATCCTTTTGAAAATTGTTATGGTTCATAAAGATTTTGATGAGTCATATATTTTTCAAAAAGTTGAAGAAATGCTTAATTATAAAGATGAAAATTATATTGAAAAGGCAATTGGTTGGCTCCTAAAAACATGCTCAAAATATAAACCAAATATTATTAAGGATTACTTAATTGAAAATAAAGTCAAATTTTCAAGGTTGATATTACGATATGCAAGTGAGAAATTGGCAAAAGAAGCTAGACAATCAATATTGAAAAAGTAAATTCCTTAAATATCTTCATTTTACACTAAAAAACTTTATATGATATTTTTTACTTTTTAAATCACGAATTTTGAAACATTCATAAGTTCAGAATTCTATTTAATGGCAAGATGGCGTAGTAAATATCTTATTCTAGATGTTTGCGAAACCCGGGAACGCACCAGACTGAAGATCTGGGTATCGGGGAAAAACAGAACGTGTCGAATGTTTTCCGAAAGTTCAAATCCCCCTCTTGCCATTTAATATTCTCTTTCTACTACACAATTAATTTCTACGAGGATCATTTTTTATGAATTCCTTGAACTCTTCATTTTTGTCATCAATATATTCCCAAAATTCCTCATAAATTTCCTTAAGAGTCTTTTCATTTGATTTTACTTGCGAATCTTTATCATTCATAGACTTCTTTCTCTTATTTGGATTGAATTCGACATAATTTCCTTCAACTATTAAATCTTCATAAAACTCCTTTTCCTTTTCCAGTTCCTTTGCTATTTCGGGATTTTTCTTTTTGAGAATATCATAGGCAAACTCAAAATCAACTTTTTGATAACCTCTAACTACAAAATTTTTATCAATGAATGCTTGAAAATGATGATTGCAAACCAAACCTTTCGGAAGAGAAATAGTTGTTAACTGTTTTGCCTTTTTAATAACTGACTTTGGAAATTTAAGTATTTTCTCTGTTTTGCAAACAGGGCAAGAAACCTTTACTTCAGAGTATTCATTTAAATCAATAAGATTCGCATCTAAATTCTCATTTATGACTGCCAAATTTTCTCACCTATAATGAATTTAATTTTAAGAATTTAAACTCCAACATAAAATTCCAAAGAAAATTTAAGATTTAAAGAAATGGGGTTGTTAGATTTAATAAATTGAATATAATTCTTGTTAAATAACAAAATTTTGATTCATATTATCCTTATTTAACTCAAAAATAAATTCCAGTACTGGAATAAGTTCAGACTCCAATCTAAATTTGTGTTCTCCTTCAGTAAATTTTTCCAAAGCATATTTATCTAACTTTATAATAACATCTACTGTATCTCCGAGTGCAATTAATCTTCCTCCTAATTTTCCTTCAATAATATCATCAATAGTAAATTTCTCACTATTATGATATATAATGAAACGTTCTTTTAGCTTGTCGATTTCAAAATCATCTTTAGAAACAGTGATGCGTTGATCATCAAGAAAAATCTTCCCATATTCGGATAAATCAAAAGTATTGAGATCAAAGTCTTTTGTAGTAAATCCTCCGATTTCTATCTCATCTGGAACTTCTATAGGCATAATTACGTTCAATGCTTTAATCATGATTGAATCCGCCTTATTGTCACCAGTAGTATCAATAGTATAAACTGACTTTTTTGGGGGAAAAATTTTCTTAATTAAAACTTTTAGAGCTGAAAGATCGTAAGACACTTTAAATCAACCTTATAATTCTAAGAAAGAGTTATAAATATTGCTTTATAATTTTTTTGCAACAATTAATCCTTGATTTGGTTTTATTGAAGGAATTGCCATATTTTTTTAATAAATTATTTCCGAAATCTTAACTGGTCGGTTCTTTTCAAATGATTTCTGAGCTGCTTTAGCTATTAGGACATTTTTTAAACTATCCTCTCCATTAGGTCTAGGTTCTTCGTTCTTCGTAATACATTCAAAAAAATATTTTAGTTCAGAGTAATATGAATCAACATAACGTTCCATGAAAAAAGATGGGATTTTATCGATTGTTGTACATTCTGCATTATAAATACTTACAGTATTAGTAGCCTCATTATCAGCTATTAAACATCCCTTTGAACCAAATACCTCCACTCGCTGGTCATATCCGTAAACTGCTTGACGTGTGTTATCTATTATGCCTAATGCACCATTCTCAAATCTTAAAATAGTTGCAGCAGTGTCGATATCCCCCACTTCCCCAATTTTTGGGTCAACGAGTACTGCTCCCGCTGCATAAACTTCTTTTACCTCACTACAACATTGAAATCTTGCCATATCCCAATCATGAATCGACATATCTAAAAAAAGCCCCCCAGAAATTTTAATATAATCGATTGAAGGAGGAGCAGGATCACGAGAGGTGATTTTGACAATTTGAGGAGTTCCAATCTCTCCAGACACAATTAATTCGTGAATTCGCTTAAAATTGCGATCAAAGCGTCGATTAAAACCAACCATTAATTTAACTCCCGAGTTGTTTACTATTGAAAGGGTTTCTTTGATTCGATTTATATCCGTGTCAATTGGTTTTTCACAAAAAATATGCTTATTTGTCCGAGCTGCTTGCTGAATATATTTTGCGTGAGTGTCTGTTGGTGAACATATTATTATAACTTGAATATCGGGATCTTCAAAGATTTCCTTAGGATCATTAGAAATATTTTCCACACCCCTTTTTACCGCCCATTTTTTCAAATCTTCATCAATATTAATATCTACGATGGTCTTTAATTTTACATTAGAGATTTTGTGAAGTATATTTTCAATATGTATTTTGCCAATCCTTCCTGCCCCAATCAAGCCAATCGAAAAAAAGTTTTCCAAATCCGATCACTTCATAAAATAATAATATTCCTAAATTTAACGAATTTAAAAATTAATTATAGATTTATATTTATCTAAGTCTAAATTGAATTAATTAATATAAATTTTATTAAAAGTGTTAACCTAATGAGTGAAGAAAAAATACAAGTCTATGGATATCGCTGGGTAGTATTAGTATTGTTTATGTTCACTAATATCACTCTACAAATCCTTTGGATAACATTTGCATCAATAACACTAGAAACTGCTGCTTTTTATGGGGTAGAAGAATTGGACATCCTTGTCCTATCATTGGTTTTCATGATAGCTTATATCCCAGTTACTTTTTTAGCTTCATGGCTAATTGACAAATATGATTTTAGAGTCGGAGCAGGAATTGGAGCAATATTAGCAGGAATTTTCGGCTTTCTACGTTTCTTTGCAGGCAATGACTATACATTGTTACTCATTTTTCAAATTGGAATTGCAATTGGCCAACCATTTGTTTTAAACAGTATAACTAGATTATCTGCAAATTGGTTTCCAGAATCTGAAAGAACATCTGCTACGGGATTATCTTTAATTTCTCAGTTTATTGGTATATTATTGGGGGTTTTAATTACTCCCTTTTTATATCAAGCGACAAGTATTCCTATAACGCTGCTGATCTATGGAATTTTAGCATTAATATCTGGAGTATTTTTTGTCATCTTAGTAAAAAATAAACCTCCGACTCCTCCATCAAAGGAAGAATTAAAAGAAAAAGTTTTAATGGGTAAGGGCTTAAAGTCTCTATTTAAAAATAAGCATTTCTTGATCCTTTTTATCACTTTCTTCTTTGGATTAGGAATTTTTAACTTCATTACTTCATATATTGAATTGATTTTAGATCCGAGAGGATTCGATGCTACTGACGCGGGTATTATAGGAGGACTTTTACTTATCGGTGGAATCGTTGGTTGTATAGTCATGTCCGCGTTATCTGATAAATATAAGAAAAGGAAACTATTGCTAATAATTTCAATTATTATAGCCACCATTTCCTTGTTCATCTTAACTCCACCTATCACAACAGATCCAATTCTTTTATATCTCTTTAATTTTCTCTTAGGATTTGGAATTCTCTCTGCTGGACCAGTAGCACTGGAGTATGCTGTTGATTTAACGAAACCTGTGCCTGAAGCGACATCAAATGGAATGCTGATGATGGTCGGTCAAATTGGTGGGATTATATTTATCCTCTTTTTTGAAGGATTTACTCTTGGAGGAGATTACTTTCCCGCCTTACTTCTAGAAGCAATATTTCTTTTAGCAACTCTAATTTTAGTATTTTTCTTGAAAGAAAACTCAAATTAATTTTTTTCTTTTTTTTATTTATTTCAACGTATTTAATTTAATAGAATGCTTAGTAAACATATATCAATCTCAAATGGAGATGAATAATATCAAAGCTGTAGAAATTACTGCAGAATGGAAACCAAAATCATCCTTTAAATTAGGCTCAAAAGACATAGAGGGAAAATTAACTTATTTAGGATCCCAAGTATGGTGTAATCCTGTAGTAAAATTAGTAGATAAAGAAAAGCCTAAAATTAAATCTAATGAAATTCTTATTAAAGTGAAGCGGTGTGGAATATGTGGTTCAGACGTACACATGAATCAGACATATCAAGATGGATATATTTATTATCCTGGTTTAACTGCTTTTCCTGTAACTCTTGGACACGAGTTTTCAGGTGAAATTGTAGAAGTGGGGGAAAATGCCATAAATAAGCGAACTGGGAAAAGATATGAAATAGGAGAACCAGTAACGGTTGAGGAAATGGTATGGTGCGGTGAATGTAAGCCTTGCTGCGATGGATATCCCAACCATTGTGAACGATTACAAGAGATTGGATTTTCTATCGATGGAGCATTTGCTGAATTTATCTCTGTTCCTGCAAAATTATGCTGGAGTCTCAAAAAATTAGAAGGGAGCTATAAAGATATCTATAAAATTGGTAGCTTAGTGGAACCCACATCGGTAGCATATAATGCTGTTATTGAAAGAGGAGGAGGTATACGTCCCGGAGAGAATGCTGTGATATTGGGAGCAGGTCCGATAGGATTAGCAGCAACTAAAATTTTAAAAATTGCTGGGGCAGCTATAGTGATTGTTTCAGAACCAGAACAAAATAGGGCAATTCTTGCTAAAAAAATGGGAGCTGATTATGTTATAAATCCATCTAAGGAAATATTTGTAGATCGAATAAAAGATATAACTGATAATGATGGAGCTGCGCTCTATTTAGAGGCGACGGGACTACCCGAAATAGTGACTTGTGACATCCAAAACAGCATCTGGGAATGTAAAGCTGTCAATAGTACCGTCGTTATTGTAGCAAGAGCGGAACAGAATATGCCCGTATGTGGAGAGTATTTTCAAGTGAGGAGAGCTCGGATTGTAGGAGCACAAGGCCATTCGGGACATGGTACCTTTCCAAATGTAATAAGTTCAATGGCTGCTGGCATGGATATGACACCTATGATAACCAAAGAAATAACTTTGGAGGAAGTGCCAGAAAACATAAGGCTTTTACAAACAGATCGCGAAAATTGTAAAATCTCAGCGAAATTATAGTTCCTCTACTTTTTCTTCCTTAAATCTTTCTTATGATTTACTAAAGTATTACACTTAGATAATAAGCGGTCTCTTTTGCAACTTCTTCAAAGGAAGGTTTCATGATAGTTTCAATTGAAACGTATTCATTGTATCCAGTATCTCTAAAAATATTTAGAAATGCACGAAAATCAAAATGACCTGTACCAGGAGCTCTTCTTGTACAATCAGCTAAATGAATATGAGCTACAGATGATGCTATTTGAGGAAGATAATCCCATATAAGCACTGGATCCTCTTCTAAATGAATATGGAACGTATCAATGAGCAATCGCAAATTTTCAGAGCCAATATCATCAATTAGTCTCAGAGAATCTGTGATCGTATTATAAGAATCGATTTCAAATCGGTTAATGGGTTCAAATAATAAATTAACATTGTTTTCCTCAGCAATCTGGCAACATACCTTTAAAGAAGTCTTGATATTCAATTTTTCTCTTTTTGGGTTACTTAGACTAGTATAGCGCCCTCGGATTAATCCAATTATTACTTTTGAATTTATTTTATTAGCAAATGTAATGTATTTATCTATTCTCTCAATTGCTTTCTTTCTCATGTATTCATCATGATGGCCTAATGAAAAGCCGAAACGTATGAATGTGCTTCCAGTCCCTATTGCAGAAATCTCCATATCATAGGATTGTCTGATTTCATTAATTCTTTTTGTATCAAGTTTTTCTGGTTCGAGTAGACTTAATTCTATACCATCATAATTAAAATCGGAAATAACTTCACAAATGCTAGAAAATTTATTGTAAATCTCTTCTTGCTTTATGTTGGATTCATTAAGCCCAGAAACTATACTTAATTTCATTATTTAGCAAAGTATTTTCAATCGTTAAAAAATTTAACATATATAGTGGCTTAATAATATTATTAATTAACAATTATTAAAATGAGATGATAAAATGACTGATTGGAATCTCCCCCCTAAATCTGGACATATGGATTTACCCGATGGAATTTATCTCCAAAATATGAGTATTGCGGAAATTAAAGTAAGAGTAACTAAAAATGATGTAATAATAATCCCCATCGGATCAACAGAGAATCATGGACCAGCAGCCTGTATTGGAGAAGACACTTTTTTAGTCACAAGAATGGCGGAATTGGTTGCTGAGAAGACTGGGTGCACAGTTTCGCAACCTTCATGGTACGGGTCCCATCCATATCATCATCTTGGGATGCCAGGGACAATTGTTGTACCTGAAGAACCATTCAAGGCATTATTACGGGCAATTATGGCTGGTTGCTGGAATATGGGCTTCAGAAAAATGATCTTGTTAAATGGCCATGGACATGAATATGTAATACCTAGCGCAATTCACGAATGGGCTAAAAATTATCAACTTCCCGCTGTAATTTGCAATGTTAATTGGTATCATGCCATTCCTGAATATTGTATGGATAAAGAGCATGGAGGACCTTTTGAGACTCCATTTATCCATGCTGATGAAGCTGAGACCTCTTTTTCAATGACTTTATTTCCAGAATTGCTTAAAGAAATCGATGCTTGTAATGATAATGAGGTTGTCGGTTGGATGCCAGAGGGTCATGTGGATAAAGCAGGAAATGTGTATCAAAAACCCATACGATGGTATGGGCAAGTAGGATTTGGACCAATTGAGTTGAGTGCTTATCCTGAAGGACATGTAGGATGTCCCAGCAAAGCAAGTTTTGAAAAAGGTCGTCCAGGAATGGAAGCATTTTTAGACTATTTAAAAAAATTAGTTGATGATATTTTAACTACTTTTCCTCCAGGTAAATTGCCTCCAATTGAAGGAATTACTCAAAGAGATCCAAAAGAGATCGAGCCATATATTAAAGGTCCATTAAATGGAGGAAAAAGTATATACGAATTGAGATATCCGCCTTAACCAATTTTTTTCTTATTTTATTATTATTATTTCATACCAAACCATTCTCCCTTGTTGAAATCTTCAAAGAAGTAATCTTTATCTCCTTTATCTTTTATTTTTTTCCCTGCTTCTTCTGCTAAATCATAATATTTCTTAAATTCCTTTTCTTCTCCCGCAGCGGCCATAGCTCTTGCCATTGCTTCATAAGCAAATCCAAGGTCAAAATCACTAATATTATTTTTTTTGGTTATTTTTAAACATCTCTCGGCATGAAAGAGTGCAGGTTCTGCTCTCTTTAAGACCGTATAAACCCGCGCGATTTGCCATTCTCCGCGCTGAAGATTCAAGGGACCCCCTTTTCCATTATCCACCAATACCCTCCAATGATATCTTGATGCATGGGCAGTATGAATCATCTCAATTTCTTCTTCCTCAGTTCTTTCTGATTTTTCTAAAAGATCCCAAGTTTTATTAAAACAGTCTTTTGCCATCTTTTCATGGGATTTTAGTTCTGATTCATTGAATTTTTTACTCATTTTTCATCACTATTTCTAATGAAACCATCATCATAATTTAAAATATTTTATTTCTCTTTATTTAAAAAAATTTGAAATTGATAATTCAATCCATAAATCAATGTAGAAAATTCATAGAAACAAAAAAACTGCTAAATTTTAAAAAGAAAAAGAATAGAAAAATTAAAATTAAGATTATATTTTTGCACCACAGTATGAGCAATATTCAGCGTTCTCTCTTTTTATTTCTGTTCCACAATTATGACAATACACCACTTTCTCTTGAATAGGTTGTTCTTTAACTATTTTAGATTCAACTATTTTTACAGATTCTCCTTCTCCTGTTATTCTGGAGAAACCTCCCCTTAATCTTCCGGCAGCTTTTAAATCTAATATTATAGCTCTTATATCTCTGACTGAAATTCCAGTATTAGCACTAATTTCTTCAACAGAAATATTCGGGTTTGACTTAAATTCATTAAGAACAACGTTTTTTAATTTACTCCTATTCACAATTGTGGCAATTTGGCTTGATAAGATTGCAGCTCCAATTCCTATCCATAAAAAGCTTAGCCAACTCACATTATAAGTCCAGAAATCATTAAAACCAAAATAAAAAAACATTCCCGCAATTATGAGGGCGCAAACAGAGAAGCCATTATTATATTGATCTCGTTTATACTTCATCTTACTTACTCTATTTAATTATTTATTTTATAAATAAGTAAGATTTTATATAACTATTTTAGAGTCCAATTTTTAAATTAATTTCATAAAAATTCTGATAGGTTATCAAATAAAAATAAAAAATTAAGAATTTCTAAATTATTATAACTTAGATCCACAATATGAACAATACATAGCGTCTCCCTTTTTGATGGGGGTTCCACAATTTGGGCAATATTGAGCTTCTTTCTTCTTCTCTTCCTCCACATCTGCTGCTACTGGTTGAGTAACTTGAGTATACTTCATCTCTCCAGTTTTTGAAGAGAATTTACCCTTTAACTCTCCGCGTGCCTTTAAATCTAAAATGATAGCGCGTACGTCCTTTACAGTAATACCTGTGTTAGTTGAGATTTCTCCAATAGAAGCATTAGGATTCTGTTCAAATTCATATTTTACTACATTTCTCAAGTTACTTCTATTTGCGAGAGCATAAATTTGCCCAGATATTATTGCAATCCCAATACCGATCCATATAAATCCTAACCACCATAAACCAAATAATCCAAAAAATCCAGATGTAAGCGTATTAAATCCCCAGTAAAGGAACATACCAGCAATAATCAACCCACAAATCGAAAATCCTTCTGAATACTGATTACGTTCGTAATGCATATATTTTCATCTCTTTACTTTTTTATTATGATTATTAATTAATATTTAATGATAAAATATAGTATTTATTGAGTCCAATATTTAATTGCTAAGCTTAAAAGTTTAGGATAATAATTTGCAAGATCAATTAAATATAAGAATTCTTAAAAATCTTCAACTTCTGTCCAAATTTATGGATTTATTTATAATTTCAAACACACTTTTTACTTCAATTTGGTCTACAGTTAATAGAATAATAATATTATCTAAAATTTTCATAGATAATATGTAATAGTTTTCAGAATGAATAATATTAAAATCTGGTTTATGAAGACCAATTGATTCGGCTGTCTCCTCTGCCAATTCATAAAGTTGAGAGATATTCAAGGATATAGCTGCTTTATTGAACTCTTCCTCATTAATATAAGACTTAATAACTGCTCCATTTTTACTTGTAATTAATATGAAATAAACTGATACCCCTAAAGATTCAATTAAATTATTCATAATTAAGTCCAAGTCTAATAAAACAGTCATTGCTAAATAATTATTAAATTTCAATAATAAATAATTTTGCAATTAATAATTCTCTCTTAAAATATTCTTGTTTTAAATAATTCAGTTAATTTCTGTTGAGAAAAATCAGTAAGATTTCAGATTATGAAATATTTATTTACCACATTCTTGAAGGAAGTAAAGGGTTCCAAACCACCATTGAAATTATTGATTTGATCATGATAGGAATCATAAAACTCTTCTGCAACTAATTCCATAAATCGTTTTGATTGTTTTAGATTCGTATTTCTCTCAAGCAAATAAGCAAAAATTAAGTTATATTTGATAATGAGAATGAATTGATGATTTTCAAAATTTATTGCCTCTATATTTTCACCTGATTCCTTTCCGATCACCTCCTGAGAGAATGCTGTAATCGCAGAAAGAAACCCTCCTATTTGAATGTAATTATCAACAAGATATTTCTTTTTCTTATTAATTTTGGTGAATAATGAATGGCCTGCTTTACTAATAATAAATAATGCTGAGATGTCAGAGACTTTAGGAATAATATCTTCACATAATTTATTTAGATCAGCATCCGACCGATTCATACAAAATGATTTTAGTAGTTTATTAGAAATTGAACACAAATTATCATATCTGACTAATTTATCCTTTTCATTCACATAGAAGATAGTAAAAATGTCTGGTTTCACATCAAAAAAGTGGATATAAATTGTATGGGAACCAAGTAAGTCGATTATTTTACCTTCTCGCTTCTCTATGATCTGTTCCTTATAAATTTTAACTAATGTTTTTAATAATCCATTACCAATTCCTTTCTTAAAAATTGTATGCGTTCTATTTCCAGATATTGAAACTAACCCTAATCCCAATAGTTCCGTACATTTCGGGCTTTTTATTTCCTCTTCATGAGGACAACTTTCTAATACAATCATTTTGTGGTAAAAAAGATTAGTAATGTTTTATTTGTGTATAAATTCAATAATTTGTACTAATAACTAAAATATTTCTGCATATATTTAAATGTTTACTTTTTCACGGGATTTCTTCGAATTTAAGATCTCATTCCCATAGCATTGAAGTCGATTAAAAGAAAAATTTCTTTCATTTTTGGTACAAAAATAAAACTTTTGACAAAAAAGATAATTAACATCATCAAAATAAAATGAAAGTGAAGTTGTTGAGATCTATTTTTTTAATTTTGGGTGTTGTTGTTCCTTTTTATTCTTCCTATTCTTAAAGAAAATAGCTTTATATTCTTCGAAATCGGGGTATGATTGAAGAATAGACTCTTTACCAGTATCAAGGCGATAATTTTTTATCATTACACCATCTTTTCGAAAGACCAACCATAAAAAAGAACTTTTTGATTTATAGACCACAAGTACATGCATATCTAAGCACCTTCAATATAGTATCTCAACATCTTCTATTTAAAAATTTATCCTAATTTTACATTTAAGTCTGATCTTTATAAGTTATTAATTAGCCATGACTAAGTCTTTTTTTACAATCATAAAACTATTAGATAGTTTATATATAATTCTAATAATTGATAGGTTGATTTTTATAAATGCATAGATTAGATAACAGCAATCTTTGAAAAAAAAATATAAAGATATAAAGGATTATGACGAAAAGGAAATAGATCTTTTAAAATAAGAAGTTATAGATAACTAATAAGTTGTTTACAGTTTTTAAGAGGAATTAAAATAAAAGTTTTCCTTACTCAATAATTCAATTTCTAAATTTTTCAAAATTCAGTTTCAATATTTATATATCTCTAAAACAAAAATAATTTAATGTCAATATCATATTATAAAAAACCTTTAATTATTCTTGCAATTACTTTCTTATTTGCAGCTTTGCTCCTATTGATATCTACTCCAGATTCGACACCTCAAACTCCATTAATAATATTCGATGATGCAAATATTGAAAATGATTTATTAATTATTATATATCCTCTTTCAGGGATTCTAGGTACTTTTATCTTGGGATATGTCTTAGCTCCCATATTCATGTTTATTCATGTAAAAATATTTGGACGAAAATTGGAATATGGATTTCAAGAAGTAGAAAAACCACCTAAATTCAACAAAACCTTTCGAGGTTTCTTTCCAATTTTACTCTCAATAAATATTACTCTTATTTTAGCATCAAATCAAGACCTCATGAATATCATTTTGTATCCCGACCATCAAGTAAGTGAAGGTATCAATTCTATTGGCGTAATATTTCTCTTGATGTTTACTATTGGAATTGGATTAGGTCTTTTTTCAGCTGTTTGGTTAATAAATGACGCAGGAATTGTATATTCAAATAGGAAGAAAATCAAAGGTACAGACAAAAATTTTGAAGTTCGCTCTATGAGTAGTTTTTTGCACAATATTATTAAAGGTTATGCAGGAATAAGCGTTATTATAAATTTCGCAGAGTACGTTTTTTTTTATGCAGTTAATTTTGAGACCGAAGGTTTGGTTGAAAATGTCATCTATCAAATTATAATTCCTTTCCTTCTTACTTTCATAAACCTTCTCCCCGTGATGCTTTTCGACATGAATAGAGACACAAATAAAAGATATATAAGGAAAATTGCACGAAAAGTAGGAATTGTAGACACTTTTGAAATTTCAATAACTAAAAAAAATCAATAATTTTCATTTTTAATTTTTTCTAAATCATTAGTAGTTCTAATACAAATTAAGAAATTAAAATCTTGATAAATAAGGGAGATCCTCCTAGTAGTTTAATGGTTATTAATTCATTTGTACCACATATTATAGTGTTATATATTGCTACTCCGATAATTTTTGTCATGTATCTGTTATTGGAACCTAATAACGAACGAACCAACAAAAATGATGATTAAGAAAAAATTGTAGTCTTAATCGGATTTATCCCACAAAGATTTTGGAAGCAAGAATCAGTGGAATATAATCTTCTTCCATTAAATGACAAAAATAGTGGATTGTAAAAAGTGGGCCTAGCAGGATTCGAACCTGCGACATCCCAGTCCGAAGCCGGGCACCCTATCCAGATTTTTTTTGAAAAAAATTATCCAGACTAGATTATAGGCCCAGAAAAAAATACTGGCTAATATATAGTATCTTATTATGACTCCTTCTATTAATAAA
>Ga0180438_10005360_pt1 | contig 17885 bp, 15 predicted proteins | sample SS_ome_12_FD_132455 | JGI IMG/M metagenome (GOLD analysis project Ga0180438, IMG submission 132455) | Hypersaline lake sediment archaeal communities from the Salton Sea, California, USA - SS_3_D_2 metaG | ecosystem: Environmental > Aquatic > Non-marine Saline and Alkaline > Hypersaline >...
TCCATCGAGCCCTTCAAATAAACTCCATAGTCAAACTCGTAGAAAATAACATCGGCTATTCCATTATTCCGATCGGGCCTAAAGCCGTGTTTAAAGAAAGCGTGAAGTTTTTCGAACTGAAAGGCTTTCCAGAGAGGGCCGAAATTTCGCTTGCCTATAATCCTGATTTGCTCGACGACATCTCGAGGAAAATCGTCGACTTAATCACAAGCCGCAAACATGGAAGATAGGGCCACCTCTTTGTCCGTCTAAAAAAAAGGGGTCTTACCGGGGAAAGATAGCGTCATTTCCCATAAATTGTTCTGCCGGGCAGGAATCGAGTCCTGCAGGGAAAGACCATGCTTTCACACCTCATTCCCGAGAAATCCGCGTTTCTTGCCGGGTTGAAGGCTCTTGGCAAGGTTTTTGCAATTCCGATGATGGAGGACTCGATGCGAAATCTTTCGAAAATAGTTTTATCTTCCTTTATCCTTGTGACTTCCCTGCTGTTCTTTCCCCTCCCGCACCACGCGCAGGAAGAGAGGGCGCGAGAGATCGTCAAAAAGGTAGACGAGCTGTACCGGGCCGATACGAGCGAGGCCCTGGTGGAAATGGAAATCGTCACTCCTCATTGGCAGCGGACTCTGAAAATGAGGGTCTGGAGCCAAGGAATGGATAAAACGTTTATCCGCATCCTCGAGCCGAAAAAGGAACGGGGCGTAGCAACCCTCCGGATCGGAAACGAAATGTGGAATTTTCTTCCAAAAACCAACAAAGTGATGAAAATCCCCCCCTCTATGATGATGAGCTCCTGGATGGGATCTGACTTCACGAACGATGATTTGGTTAAAGAATTCACCTTTCTCGAATCTTATGATTTCGAGATATTCTCTATCGACAATCCAAAGGAAGGTGAGCTCTACATCACATGCACGCCGAAAAAAGGCCTTCCCATAGTATGGGGATACATCATCGTTGCCGTAAAGGAGGAGGATTATATTCCTCTCTGGCAGAAATTTCACGATGAGAAGGGAAAGTTGATGAGAGAGATGATTTTCAAGGATATAAAGACTTTCGGAGATCGCAAAATCCCATCGGTTTTGGAATTGACTCCCAAAACCAAGGAAGGCCATAAAACTGTGCTGAAGTATCTGGAAGCCCGATTCGATATTCCGCTCGATGATGAGACCTTCACTCTCAGGAATCTTCGAAAAGGGATATAGCCGATGCTGATGCTCAAGATGGCCTGCCGCAATATTTTCAGGCACACGCGTCGCTCGATCCTGACATCGATGAGCATGATCGCAGGCTTTTCTCTGGCAGTAATCTTTATCGGATGGTCGGACGGGGCTTACAACAACATCATTGAAACCTTTACCGCCAATCGTCTCGGCCATATCCAGATCCACGAAAAAAATTATCTGGAACGGCCATCTCTATACAAAACCATAGAAGAGATTCCTCGGATAAAGGAGATCCTCAGTCAGATCGAAGAAGTCCAATCCTGGGCCCCAAGGCTATTCTCTTCCGGTCTGGTTTCCATAGAAGACAAAAGTGCCAGTGTCCGGATCATCGGGATCGATCCCCAAAAAGAAACGGCTACTACCCATTTTGATAAAAAAATCATCGAGGGGCGCAAGTTCTCTCCGTCTCCGTCCCATGAAGCCATCATCGGAAAAGGATTAGCTAAAATTCTGAAGGCCGAAATCGACGATGAGATCGTCATAATATCTCAAGCAGCCGATGGATCGATCGCAAACGACCTTTACACGATCATAGGTTTCTCCTCAAGCGGTGACGATGTCAGCGATCGGATCTCTTTCTATCTTCATTTGAAAGATGCGCAGGAGCTGCTCGTCCTGGATGGGCGGATTCATGAAATCGCCATAACCATCGATCACCTCAGCCAGGTTTCAAGAATCACAAGGCTTATCGAGATGAATCTGGATAATCCTGAATTGGAAGTGGAACCCTGGCAGGTCTTTGCCAAGTCTTTTTATCAAGCCATGCAGGCTGACAAACAAGGGATGTGGATCATGCTGGTCATCATCGTTGTGATCGTGGCAGTCGGGGTGTTAAACACTGTTTTGATGTCCGTTTTGGAAAGGCGCCGCGAATATGGATTATTGAAAGCCGTCGGCACAAAGCCAAAAGACATCATCCGGCTCGTTCTGCTGGAGGTCACCGTCCTGGCAGGCGCCTCCATCCTTCTGGGCGCCCTTCTGGGATTCGGGGCCAATACGTTGCTTTCCAACCACGGGATTAAGTTCGGCGAAGGATTCACTTACGGCGGGATGACGTTCGATACCATGTACTCAGAAGTCAACACAAGAAGTTTTCTCATCCCCGCTTTGACCGTGCTTTTATGCTCGACTTTGGTGAGCCTGTATCCTTCCCTCAAGGCTGCCAGAACAGACCCGGCAAAAACGATGAGGATGCATTAGGGGGAACGATGTGGTTCGATATGAAACTTGCCTGGAGAAATATCCTGAGGAATAAACGGAGGACCCTCATTGCCGGGATAGCCATCGGAGTAGGATTGGGGGCCATGATCTTCACCGATGCTCTGATGATAGGCATGAAGGACAACATGATCGAATCGGCTACCAAGTCTTTCCTCGGTGAAGGACAGATACACCGTCAGGGATTCCGTCTTACCCAGGAGGTCGAAAAAACGATCAACAACCTGGATGAGATCGTCTCCAATCTGGAAAAGGAAAAAGCTGTCGACCGGTATGCCCTCCGTACTGTCACGTTCGGGATGATCACATCTCCTGCCAATGTGAGTTCCGTCATGGTTTACGGGATACAGCCCCGTGCAGAGGTCTATCTCTCCCAGATCGACGACGTCATCGAAAGCGGAAATTACTTCGAAGGCGAGGAGGAAAGGGAAATCGTGATCGGAAGCGGTCTTGCCGAACTTCTGGAAGTAGGGCTCGGAGACCGAACGGTTATAACCGTCACTCAAGCACAAAGCGGGGATCTTGTCCAAGAAATGTTCCGTGTTTCCGGGATCTACCACTTCAATGTCAAAGAAATGGATACCGGGATGGCTTTTGTGAGGCTTTCCAAAGCCCAGCAAATGCTCGGGATAGGAAAGGAAGGTCATGAAATTGTTCTTAAATTCCAGGAAATCCGGTTCGCGACAAAAAAAAATAATCCCTTTTGGTCTAAATACAGCGGGGATCAAAATGAAGCTGTGAGCTGGACCGTCCTCCTTCCCCAGCTCGAGGCTATACTCGGCATTTTTTGGATATCCCTTCTGGTCATGGGAATAATCCTGTTCGGTATTGTCGCTTTCGGTATCGTCAACACCCTGTTCATGTCCCTTTACGAAAGGATGTTCGAGTTCGGCGTCATCAGGGCGATAGGAACCAGGCCTTCCGGAGTCAGGAGACTTATCCTGCTCGAGGCCGGGGCTCTATCAGTTTTGAGCATCACCCTGGGCGTCCTGCTCGGAACTGTCGTCACACTGATTTTTGCCAATGTGGGTATCGATTATAGGGGGATCGAGATTGCCGGAACATCCATCCACGAAATGCTCTATCCGGTGATTCACATCCAGCAATATGTCATCTATCCCGTCGCCGTCTTCTTTTTTACGTTATTTATCGGATTATACCCGGCTACAGTGGCTTCGAAAATACAGATATCCAGGGCCCTGAGGAAGAGCCTCTGAAGGAGAAAAACATGGAAAATAACAGCAGAAAAATTATCGTCACGGAGAATGTCAAAAAATACTACAAAGAAGAAGGCATTACTGTCAAAGCTGTCAGAGGAATCGACTTGACCATCGAAGCCGGAGAATTTTCAGCGGTCGTCGGCCCATCCGGTTCCGGGAAGACCACATTCCTGAATATCATATCAGGTCTCGACACACCGACCGATGGAAAGGTTTGGCTCGAGGACAAATTGTTGTCCGAAATGAGCGGGAAAGACCTATCCGACCTCAGGCGGGATCGTATCGGATTCATCTTCCAAGCCTACAACCTCATTCCGGTTTTAAGCGTAGAGGAAAACATCGAGTACGTCATGCTTCTTCAAGGCGTTTCCAAACAGGAAAGGCACCGCAAAGTTCTTGAAATCCTCGAGGAAATCGGCATGGAGGGCATGGAAAAGCGCACCCCACCTAAAATCTCGGGAGGGCAGCAGCAAAGGGTTGCCATCGCCAGGGCCATGGTCTCTCAGCCCAAGCTCATTCTCGCCGATGAGCCCACAGCCAACCTGGACCAGAATACAGGCGCTGAGCTCCTCGATATGATGAGGGAATTGAATAGAAAAACCGGAATGACCTTCCTCTTTTCCACCCACGACCGGATGGTGATGGATAGAGCGGACCGGGTGATAACTCTCAGAGATGGAAAAGTGGAAAAGGATGAGAGGAAAGGCCAAAATTGAAGGAAAAATTATTTCCCCTGAAAGGGATCCTCATCGGGATCTTTTTTCTCTCTGTGACAACACCGTCATGGGCAGAAAATCTTATCGGCCTGACTGGGTACTATAAAAATTTCTCGGTCTTCTTCGGCATGCCAGGATACGAAATCCAGGAATCGCATGCCAGCGAGCCCGATCTGGGTGCGGTCAATAACAGGCTGAGGCTCACATTGGATTTTCAGCCATCGGATCGGCTCTCTCTGCACCTGGCTTATGACTTTTCGGCAAAAATACAGGACCCCAGGCTCTTCGAAGAAAACGCATTTTTCAGCAGACTGACTCTGCCCGAATACCGTATCGACAACTTCCGGGACAGGCTTTATCCCAAACCCGGGAATCCGGTCTCAAGCTTCGGCCTTTACCAGAATCTGGATCGATTATATGTGAGTCTGAAAGCAGATTTCGCAGATGTCTATGTCGGAAGGCAACCGATCGCGTGGGGAAGCGCTCGTTTCATCAACCCTACGGACATCATCGCCCCTTTCGCCTTCAATGAGCTGGATAAAGAAGAACGATGGGGAGTGGATGCGATCCGTATGAGAATCCCCCTAGGCATGATGGATGAACTCGATCTGGGATTCATCGCAGGCAATAAATTCAGAAGCGGGAACAACGCCTATTTCATCCGGGGAAAAACTTACCAATTCCAGACAGATATATCCGGCCTCCTTCTGGGATTCCGAAGGCATCTTCTGATTGGCCTGGACATCGCACGGGCGATCGGGAGCGCTGGATTTTGGCTGGAGTCGGCCTTTGTGGTTCCTCACTTCTTCGGTGATAATAGAGACCTGACGGAAAAAAATTACTTCCGTGGTTCCATCGGAATGGACTATAACTTGAGCGGCAGAACCTATGGATTCATCGAGTACCACTTCAGCTCTCCAGGAAAAAACCGTCCTGAGGAATACACGGATATCTCCCATTCTTCGACGCTTCGAGATGGCTCGGTCTATTTGCTGGGAAAGCACTATCTGAACATAGGATGCCAATACCAGATCTCTCCCCTTCTGCCCTTTACAGGTATGATTATCATCAATCTCGGGGACTGGTCTTTAATCCTGTCCCCTGCTCTCGAATACAATATCTCTGAGAATATTTATCTGGCTGCCGGAGCCTACATCGGGATCGGGAAAGGTCCCTCACTCTCCATCGGCCCGCTCGAGTCCCCCCGCTTCCTCTATCGGTCAGAATTCGGGGCCTATCCGGATATGCTCCACACATCCTTCCGTATTTATTTCTGAATGGAATCGTAGATCTCGTCTGTTTTAGCCGCCATGATGAAGTCATTCCGGTGAAGACCATCGATTTTATGAGTCCACCAGGAAACTTTGGCCTTCCCCCACTGTAAGGTGATAACAGGATGATGCCCCTCTTCCTCCGCCGTGTCCCCTATTTTGTTAGCAAACCGGAGAGCCTCTATAAAATTCTTGAACTTGAATGTGCGTTCAAGCCTCTTGATGCCGCTTCGTTCTTTAACCTTCCAATGCGGGACCTGAGGGCTCAATTTTTGAATTTCCTTGAGAGCCGCGGGCGGCTCATCCCCTCTGCATGGCACGCATGCTTGGCTTTTCAAAGACTTCATCTCATTTCTCCTTGTTGTTGGCTGAGAAATCTACTTATTATATTTTATCAGTTTTGCGTTGATAGCCACGATCACCGTGCTCAAGGACATGACCAGAGCGCCTACGGCAGGAGCGAGGACGATTCCCTGATTGTACAGGATCCCGGCAGCCAGAGGAATGGCAATGACGTTGTAGCCGGTAGCCCAGGCCAGGTTCTGCTTCATTTTTCTTCTGGTAAGCCTCGAGAGGAAAATGATGTCCGCTGCGTCCTGAGGATCGCTCTCCACGAGGACCACATCTGCTGTCTCCGCGGCCACATCCGTTCCAGCACCGATAGCGATTCCCAGATCGGCCTGGGCAAGAGCCGGAGCATCGTTGACCCCATCCCCCACCATGGCGACTTTTTTTCCTTCTTTTTGAAGCTGCCTGATCTTCTCCGATTTTTCGTCGGGCAATACCCCTGCAAAATATTTATCGATGCCCAGTTCTTCAGCCACCGAACCGGCAGTCGCTGCATTGTCGCCCGTTATCATGGCAATCTCAAAGCCCATTCCTTTAAGAATTTTGATGGCGGACCTGGACTCCTCCCTGACGACATCGATAAGTCCGATAAGCCCCCGGACCTTTTCCTTCGAAACGACGACAACCGTCGTCATGCCCTTAGAGCTGACTTTTTCGATCTCTTCTCTTGTTCTGTCTGAGACACCTTTCAGATTCCTCAATAAAGATTTATTCCCGACCCAGACCTCGCCATTTCCCTGGAACATGGCCTTGGCCCCTCTGCCGGGAATGGCCTCGAAATTTTCACCATCTTCGAGATCCAGGCCCTCTTCTTCGGCCTTTTTGACAATCGCTTTGGCGATACTGTGTTCAGACTCTTTTTCGACCGATGCGGCCATCTTTAAAAGTTCTTCTTGATTCCAGCCTTCAAAGGCTATAATCTCAGCCACTCCGAATTTCCCTTCCGTCAAAGTTCCGGTCTTATCGAAGATGATCGTGTCGAGCCGAAAGGCGGATTCGAAAGCCGTTCTGTTTTTGATCAAAAGGCCGTTTTTGGCTGACAGTGAAGTGATAACGGCGATGACCAACGGAACGGCCAGGCCCAAAGCATGGGGACAGGTTATCACCATCACCGTGACCATCCGTTCGAGAGCAAAAACGAACTCTTTTCCATAGATCAACCAGGATGCCAGGGTTCCGAACCCTGAAGCCAAAGCGACGACCGTCAGCCAGAACGCCGCTTTGTTGGCGAAGTCCTGAGCTCTGGATTTGCTTTCTCCTGCTCTTTTTACCAGATCCACAACCTGCGAGAGATAAGAATCCTTCCCTGTCTTGGAAACTTCGACGGTCAGGGATCCCGTTCCGTTTATCGAACCCCCTATAACGTCATGGCCTGCCGATTTTTCCACAAGCCGGGACTCGCCCGTTATCATGGATACATCGATATCCGATTCCCCTTTTATGATCTTTCCATCTACAGGAATTTTTTCTCCTGGCTTGACGAGAACCCGGTCTTCTTTATTCAATTCCTCCAATCCGACATCTTTGAGCGATCCATCCGCAACGATCAAATGGGCCTCGGAGGGAAGCAGTTTTGCCAGTTCTTCGAGAGCCCGGGAGGCCCCCATGACCGAACGCATCTCGATCCAGTGGCCTAAAAGCATCACATCGATCAGGGTCACCAGCTCCCAGAAAAAGAATTTTCCTCTTGTTCCAAAAACAACGAGACCGCTGTATCCGAATGCAACCGTAATGGCCAGAGCTATAAGAGTCATCATCCCCGGTCGCTTCTCTTTGAACTCATCCAGCAATCCTTTGAGGAACGGCCATCCGCCGAAAAAATAGATGAACGCGGAGATGCCCAATAGGATGTACTTCTCACCAGGGAAGGTCAAACGGATGTCAAGAAACGACTGGATCATAGGGGAAAGGACCAAAACGGGCACACTTCCTGCCAGAGATACCCAAAATCGATTCCTGAAATCCCTGATCATATGGGCGTGATGAGAGGAGTGATTTCGATCCATGTTTCTCTTCCTTCCTTACATAAGTTTATTAAGAGACGCCCTCCAATAAGCCGGCAAATCTCCAGAAAGGCTACTGGAAATCATGTCGCCGTCTTCAGCTTTCCCCGGCCTTATGTTGTTCCTCTCTGGCGATCTTTTTCTGCTTGTCCACGGCAGCCTTATGTTCTCGATTTCCTTTTCTCCCTTTTTTTCTCTCATCCAGGTTTTCAAAATCCGAGGCCCGGCCATATAAAATCAGTGTGTCATCGGGCTTTATCTTCGTCGGGCCTTCAGGCGCTCCGATAAAAGTACCGTTCTCTCTCGTTATCCCCAACACCATCACTCCTTCATCGCTGAGCTTCAATTTTTTCAGGCTGCGGTTAGCCATCCAGTCTTCGGGGGCAACCCTCATCTCCGTTATCCTATATTCCCCGCTGAGATGCAAGAGACTGGCATAATCCTTAACATCGAGTCTCGAATAGCGGCTCAAAAATCTGCTGATGAGGTTCGAGAGATGTCGGTCGAACAACTTGCTGGAGGCGATGGCCCACAAAGCGATAATCCCGGCCATCAGTATTCCGATCTTCAAGGCTGCAGTTGAGGAACCCTTCAAATCGACGAATGTCAAAATCAAGCTGGTCACGGCGGTTATGATCCCTGCATTCCCGAGCAGCATCAAAAACAGGAGAATTTTCCGGCGTATAGGATGACTGACGACATGCTCGGATTCACTTTTGGTGAATCCAACTCCGGTGAACGCTGATCTGGCCTGGAATTTTGCCGATTGGCGGGAAAGCCCCGTATGGGTTAAGGCAACTGTGGCAATTCGTGTGATAAGGATAGATAAGGTGAGGATGAGCAAAAGTGAAACGACCGCAATCATAGTTTATGCTCGCATCTCCGTGAACTCACCACGCGTATTTGGAGACAACGGCTAAAAACAAAAGAATAATCAAAGCCCAAAAAAACGATCCAAAAACGGCTTCGGGATCGAGCTTCATGACTTCACCTTGTTGACTCCTCTCTTTTTTTGATCTCGGTTTGTATGAAGTCACTGCAGCCGCCAGAAAAAGGGCGATCAGGACACCCACGACCAAAAAGGGAACCAAATAAAATCCCTTGATCGACGGGCCAAAAGGCGTCAGCCAAATTCCCCCAGCCCAGGTAATCAGGAAAAAAATTGAAAAAAAGAAAAGAAAATTCAGCCACAATCTTTTTCCCCTGAGACCGATGGCGAAAATGAGGCTGATAATCAACGCTATGAAAAACGCCGTTAGAAATTGTAATATTGCCAGATTCATCTTCCTGTCTAAACCAATACAAGAAATATGCCAAGTGATGGTTTTCACATCCATAAGGAGTTCACAGGGAGGAAATAGAAAAAATAAAATGTGAAAATCCCGATTAGCGAACGAAACGTCCAAAGATCCGGGACATTTTCCTGCAGGATAAGACAACCTTCCCTAAGCTTTTTAGAATCGCCATCTTTCGATAATTCCCCCTTTACCTCTGTGGCCACTTTTTCAGAAAAAATCTGAGCAAGAGAGGCGATAGGATGCAAGTGGCAATAGATACCACCACCATTCCAGAATACACACGATCTGACACGATACTCATCCCCATCTCCCTGCCCCTCTGGATAACGACCAAAGCGATCTCGGCTCTCGGGATCATGCTCATGCTGAACAGAAGAGAAGAACGCCAGTTGATTATAGAGAGGGAGAGAACTCCATTCCCTATAAGTTTTCCTAGTATGGCTACGATTAGCAGAACGCTGCCCAGTCCCAGTGCGCTCGAAAGACTGCCGGGATGCACATGTAAACCGATATGAATGAAGAAAAAGGGCATAAAAAATTCGTATAAGCTGCTAAAAGAAGTATCCAGTTTTACAGCTTTCGGGTCACGGCTGAACACCAAGCCAGCGAAAAATGCCCCAATGGCTATGGAAAACCCAAGCAAACCCGCTATCGCAGCAATGCCAAAACCGACACCGGTAATCATGAGCATAGGGTCAGGAGATCTCTTCAATTTGCTGAAAAAATTCGTGATATGCTTCTCAATGTAGATAGAGAACAACAGGCAAAAAAGAGCGAAGCCGAAAAATTTCAGAAGGATAACGATCAGGATTTTCCCGACAGAGCTGGCAATAGCTGGCTGTATTCCGCTGTTCAGAGTAGGAATAACGGAAAAAAGGAGGGCTAGCAAAATGATGCCTGATATATCATCCATCTCGGCCACATCAAGCAGCAATTCGCCAGTAGGAGAATTCATGGCCTTCATTTCCTGCCAAACACTTATGGAAATCCCAACGCTTGTGGCAACCAAAGCCACCCCCAAAATAAGGCTGGGAACCAAGTCCAGGCCCAGAATAAAGCGAGACGCCACGAATCCTAGCGAGCCGCTGACCACGACATCGCCGGTCCATACGATACTCGCACGCCTGAATTGCCTGAGAAGCCCTTTTATATTGCTTTCGAGCCCAACTCGAAAAAGCAGAACAATCACACCGATCTGAGATAAAAATCTGAATATATCATATGCTTCATCGGACAAAAATCCCGCCTTCCCGTCCAGAAGACGAATGGCCACTCCAAGGATCAAATATCCAACCACGGAAGGAAGACCGAATTTTCCTAACTCAGAACGGAGAAATATGGAAAAGACAATAATCCCCCCTATAAGCAATATAAGAAGCGAATGTATTTGTATCAGGTCGCTCATCGATCCTATCCTATTAGATGCTGCTTCCGATCGCTATGTCCAATAATTCCTTGTGCCTTTGGCCCCCATTCGCCAGCAGTGAAGGGCCAGCTGCGGGCTAACTAGAACCCCGGTGTGAATACGAACTGGAACACCCATTCCTTTTGGGGCCTGTTCAGGGGATGCGTTGCGCTGACTCCTAAAATCGCATAACCGAACAAATTCATTCTGAGAGTGAACCCGGCGCTGAAAACCGGCTTGCGATTCCCTCCTAAAAACCACGCTTTATCGCCGTTACGCCAGGCCAGCCCGCCGTCGAAGAAAGCGGCCAGCTCGACGGGCAAAATACCGTAATAGCCTTTCCCAATGCCCAAGACATTGAATACAGGAAACCTGAGTTCTGCGTTGAACACGATCATTTTTGATCCTGACAGCCGATCGAAAACATGGCAATTTTCTTCCGAACCGCACTCTTCGGCACTGAACGAGCCGGTATTGTAGCCTCTGACTAAATTCTGGCACCCTAGGAAAAAAGGATAAAGACGGTCATCCTCCGCTCCTTTTCCGTAGCGACCGAAATGAAGCAGCCGAAAAGCGAGGGTGAACGGCCGGAACGGCATGAAGTACTTGCGGAAATCGGCGATGAGATTGAAATAAGTGATGCTGCCCACCAAAGGCGAGATCTCGAACCTGTAGCGCTGACCGAGTATCGGGCTGGTGGCCCCGAAAAAAGAACTGTCATACACAAGAGCGGCCGAGGCCGTGCCGAAATGCAGGGACTCGGGAGCCGGGAGATCTTCTGTCCGGTCCGCGATTTTTGCCCCCGTGATCAAAGAATAGCCTATCGTACGCACCTCACGGTCGAAGTTGATGTGATTGTACCCCGCTGAAATTTCGAATCTCCGGGACCGATTGAAGGGATAATCCGCCAGCGCCTCGACCTTGTAATTGATCTGAGAGAAGGTCAACTCCTCTTGGATTTCTGCGGGTTCACCTTGGACGGTTCCTATCCCGCTGGCAAATCCACCTGTGACATAGGGGATCCTCTGGGCGACCAACCCCAGGTTCCATCTGTATTTGCTGAACTGGTATCCCACCAGTGCGGCCGAGTTCTCGACATCCGTGCTGACGATAGCCATGGTGTAAAGACTGTGATAGCCGAGCACATCGCTGAAAAACAGGGCAATCCCGCCGCCGCCATAAGTTCCGAACCTGTCCACGCCTATGGCCACCTGAGGAGGTGCCACATAATCCAGCGTCAGTTTGGGTTGATAGTCCTCGATACTGTAGTCTTTTTCTGCGGGAAGCCCGAACAAAGGATTTTTTAAAAGAGAAGCCACTTCACCATCCATCCCTACACCAGGAGAAAGAACCGCGGGCTGGATGTCTCCCCACTGGGTGATCTCCTCCTCTGCCACTCGAGCGGCTGGCGGCTCCAAAGTGTAGATGCTGTACCCCTTGTTCCGGTAAACACAAAAAGCCAGGCGACCCGTCTTCTGGGCCACAGAGAAAGCAGGGCTAATTTCGGTGATCCCGCTGACGCCGGTAAAAAGGTTGGTCACCTGGACGATATTCCTCGTCTCCATATCCATCCTGTAGATGTCGGATATTCCGTTTTGATCGGACAGGAAATACAAGCTCCTGGAGTTCGGAGCCCACTCGGGATTGACATTTTTAGAACTGGAAAATGCCCCGATCCTTTCTATACGGCGGGATTCTGGATTCATGAGAGCCAATTCGTAATAGCCGGAATCGACCAGGGTCAGATTCGTCGAAAACCGGTCCGTCACGAAAGCGATGGAACTTCCGTCGGGAGCCCAGGCCGGCTGAAGATCGGCATAGGGGTCGTCAGTCAACTTCTCGAGCTTGTCTTCCTCCTGATCGTACACGTAAAGATCGGTCAATCCACCCTGCAGGGCGGAAAAAGCGATTTTATATCCATCGGGGGACCAAGTGGGATTCAGGATCTCTCCCAGTTCGGAGAAACGGATTTCTTTCGTCTTTTTCCCTTGATCTACGTCGATGATGGTGAGAACGGGCTGCCCTTTGCTAACTGCGGCAAAGACGAACCGCCTCCCTTCAGAGTCCCAGCAGCCGGATGATTTGATGAATTTCAGGCTTTCAAAATGAGGGTCAACGGCTGTATTCACCAGCTTATCTTTGATTTCGCCTGTCTCGGCATCGGCCAAATACATATCGATCGAGAACAGGTCTTTAGTGGAGAGGAAAACGATATGTTTGCCGTCAGGACTCAAGGCGGGCGAAACGTTCAGCCTGTTTTCTTTTGTTCCCTCGATCAGCAATCGACTGGAATCCGCCTGGACCATCGTTCTGGACGCTACCGGGGCAGATTTATTTTTCAAAGATCGATGCCATCCTTCGCTCAGCTCTTCAATATCGATTCCCAAGATATTTTTCAGTACGCGCTGATAATCTCCTGTCTTTCCCACCGCCTTTACAATTCTTGCTATCTCCTCATCCCCCCAGCGGCCCGCTATATAAGCCCACAATGAATGGCCATACCGGTAGGGAAAATATTTATTGGAATCATCGAGATCTTTGACCATCGGCAACTCCTCCCTCTGCACGGCACCCCTCATCCACATAGCCGTATGAGGGTCCGAAGGGCCGATGGAAAGATACTCAGCCAATCCCTCCACAAACCACAAGGGGATCCGAAAAGCCGAAGGAGTTTTATTGGCGTTCAGGGGATGAGATTGATCCGTGATATCGATCTGAAAGGCATGGGCCAGCTCATGCCCGACAACATGATCCGTCGCCTTCAACGATGCGGCCATAGGCAGAACGATTCTCTCCTTGAGCATCTCGGTCACACCCCCGGTCCCCTCGCCTATGATACCAGGAATGGCCGTTGTCTGTTGAAAATGGGGGGAACTGGAATACATGATAAGAATTTGCCGATGGCTGAGATCATGATCGAAAATCCTTGCAAGCCGCGTATACCACCTCTCAGCTGATCTCGCAGCCATGACCGCGGCATTTTCTTCCTCTGGATAAAAATACACATCAAAATTCTTTGTGTGCATAACCTTGAAATCGAACGACTCATACTGGACCTTGTTTCGCCCGAAATATTGGGATCGAGCAGAAGAAGCGACAAGACCCAGTCCTATAAAGATCAGCAAAGCCATAAGAAAAAAACGTCCGGTTTTATCCTTCATCATTTCCTCCTTTTCATAAAAAACCATCACAATTTATTCGTTCAAGAATTGTGCCAAACCCACGGCGCAATCCGAAAAGCCAGCCCTATCTAGACTTATGCCTGGCATACATCACGGATACCGCAAAAAGGATCATTTTTCTGGAAGTCTATCCTGTATCACGGGACAATATCTTACCGGACAGCATTATTTTCTAGATTTTTTCGAATTTCTTTGAGGCCGGAGACCGCGGATTTAGCTGGCATCATTCTTGCAATTGAAGGGATGGAAGGTTTCATCTATGGGAAAAAAAGGCCGTCAGGAAAGCCAAGATCCCGGAGCGGGCCTCCATTTATGGCAGATAACCGCCGTCCGGGATTTTCTGTGGATCGGGCTGATATTCATTATTCTTTGGTTCGCCTTTAGCCTCCGGGGAATTCTTCTGCCCATATTATTGGGCCTTCTGATGGCTTATCTCTTCAATCCTGCAATCAATTATGCCCGTACGCATTTCCACGTCCCCAGGAAGGTTACGATCCTTTTCATCCTATTCGTCGCTGTCGCTCTCGTGATCGCAGCATCCCTATGGCTATTTCCTCCCCTGGTCGAGCAAGGCATAAACTTTGTTCAAAGTCTTCCTGATTACTGGGTGACGCTAAGAGATCAATATGGAGTCCCTCTTGGAGAGATCCCCCAAAAGCCCGGTGCAATTCTGGAAAAATTGGATGTGCGATCAGGAGCCATCCTTCCTTTTATCGGAAGCGTGATCGGAACATCGGTTCTAGTCCTTTTTTGGATCATTCTCCTTCCTGTTTCCTTTTTCGCCTTTTCCTCGAACTTCGACTCTCTCATTGAAAAGGTCAAGAGTTATATTCCTCCTGGCGCCAGAGACCGCGGGCTTCACATCCTCGACCGCATGGATACGGCCGTAGGGAGCTTTTTCAGGGGTCGCCTGATCATATCGCTGATCATTTCCGTTCTTTTTTCGGCGGGATGGTTCTTCTCAGAAGTCCCCTACTGGTTTCTTTTAGGCGTAGCTACGGGACTTTTGAGCATCGTTCCCTACCTTTCCACTATCGGCTGGATTGTGGTGATTCTGGTGAAATATTTGGAGATGACAACCGGAGCACACGCAACGGGATTCGATTTCTGGGCCGTGATCTTTTGGCCTACCGTGGTCTATCAGGGCGTGAACGTCATAGAGGAGTATGTCTTGACTCCCTGGATACAAAGCAAATCCACCAGCTTGAATCCGCTGACCATCCTGGTTGTGGTGTTTATCGGCGGCTGGATCGGAGGGTTGTTAGGCCTGCTTTTTGCCATACCCGCCGCCGCCTGCCTTAAGATCCTTTGGGAAGAACTCGCTTTACCAAAGTTAAAGCAGCGGATTCAGCATCCATAAACGAAATTGTTTTTCATATAAATCTACAAAAGGAGGAAAAAATGGAAAGACTGAAAAGCAAAGTTGCTATTGTCACAGGAGGATCAAAAGGAATCGGACGGGCCGCCTGTTTTCTCATGGCCGAAGAGGGTGCAAAGGTAGCGTTGACGGACATCTCCGACGAGGAAGGCCGGAAAGCTGCTTCCCAAATCAAAGAGGCTGGAGGAGCCGCCGAGTACTGGCATCTCGATGTATCCAATGAAGAAGAAGTGAAAAACGTGATTTCAAATGTAAACGGAACATTCGGAAAAATCGATGTCCTGGTCAATAATGCCGGCATCGCGGGGATAGACAAGCCGACTCACGAGGTTTCCAAAGAAGAGTGGATGAAGGTGCAGGCTGTCAATGTGAACGGTGTTTTCTATTGCACCAAACATGCAATCCCCTATATGAGGAAAAATGGCGGGGGGAGCATCATCAACCTCTCCTCGATTTATGGGATCATCAGCGCCCCTGATATCCCTCCCTATCATGCATCCAAGGGTGCTGTCAGGTTGATGACCAAAACTGACGCGCTTTTTTATGCAAAGGAATCCATCAGGGTCAATTCCATCCATCCAGGTTATATCTGGACTCCTTTGGTAGAGGATTTGGCAAAAAAATCAGAAGAGGGAGAGAAAAGTTTCAGGGAGAAGCTGGACAGCCTCCATCCTATCGGACACGTGGGGGAACCCATGGATATCGCCTATGGAATCGTGTATCTGGCCTCGGACGAATCCAAGTTTATCACGGGAAGCGAATTGGTCATCGACGGCGGATACACGGCTCGATAGGAAAACCGATGATTCAAGAGCTCTTATGCTCTGGATCCGATGACAAAGCAAAAATCCTGGAGACTCCTTCTCTTTTGAAGAATGCACTGAGCTGGACGAAAACACGGACGCGTTTTCCTGATTTCGTCACCTTGGCATGTATCTTGCCCATGAAAGAGATAGAGACTCCATTCTCGTATGAGGAGATTTTCGATGATACCTACCGATGAACAAATCATGAAGGATGTTGTGGATCAACTCTATTGGGACTCCCGAGTCGATGCCTCGAAAATCAAGATCAACGTGATCGACGGAAAAGTATCCCTTGAAGGGACCGTACAGGATTACACAGCACTTCAAGCAGCAGACTCGGACGTATGGGCTATCAACGGCGTTAGAGATGTTCAAAATTCCCTGACCGTGAAATCCCCGGCTGCCGCCATCGCGCGTGATAACGACGAGGTTAAAAGCCGCATAGAGAGAGTTCTTTTATGGGATCCTAATTTAGAGGCATCCAAATTTTCGGTTTCAGTTAAGAACGGCGAAGCGAAAATCCAGGGGTCGGTGGATGCTTATTGGAAAAAAATCAAAGCAGAACAGATTGCCTTCAACATCGCCGGTGTGACAGGTCTGATTAACGAATTGGTCGTGATACCGCAGGAAAACAAAGCCGACGAAGTTATCGCTGAAGAGCTCATGTCCGCATTGGACAGGAACAGTTATGTAAACCCGCACAATATCAATATCAAAGTGGAAAACGGGAAAGTCACTCTATTCGGCAAGGTGCGTAACAGCCTTGCTTACCGCACAGCCGTCGATACGGCGAGGCTGACTCCAGGAGTCAAAGAGGTCATCAATCAATTGAGCTTTGCATAACATCTTTTCTTTCCTGTAAAACGAGAAAAAATTCCGCTGGACAGGACATAAAGAATTCCCTATCAACAAATCCGCCAGTATTTTCCTTTTTTCCCCAGTAAATGAGGACATTTCTTTGGCATGGTTCTTGCAATCTAATAAGACAAAAAATGAAAAATATTCTATCGAAAAGGAGGCCTATGATCATGAAAAGAATATCATGGACGATTTTGCCGATCGTGATTCTACTGACAGGAACAACTGCCGTCTGCAATATTCAGAAAGGAGCACTTCCTGATCTCGTCACGAAAGATATCTCATGTATGGGAGGGAACCTCTACATCACTGTAGAAAACCAAGGGGAGGGCTCTCTTCCGGAAGGCTGGATAAGCCTGGCATCTCTCTACCTGGATGGTATCGTTCAGGAAGATATTCTCCTTAACAAGCCCAGCTCCACTTCCGATGGGGGCATAAGCGAGCCCAAAGGAATCTCCAACTACCTTCTTTCCTATGATGTTTCTGCCACGGTGAGAGTCGATTTTTTCCTTGATTACAATGATGAAATAAAGGAATCGGACGAACAAAATAACCAGATAGAGAGTCTTTACATCGGTCCATGTCTTCTGCCCGACCTCCGGGTTCGAGACATCTATTTGGACGAGGATTCTCAAGTCGTCGCGGTCATCGAAAACGTCGGGCCGGGAAACTTTCCCTTGAAATCATGGGTCGAAAACCAGGAGCCTGAATGCATCTTGCGGATCATCAATAATGAGGAAGAATTTTGCGCAAGGTCGATTTTCGAATTCGATCCCGATAAAGCATTGGAGAATGTGGAGGGCATCGCTGTTTTCCCCACGGGTCTCACCATCAATGAAGAATCGACAGTGACAGCTATCATCGACTGCTCGGACATGATCAAGGAGCAGAACAAAGAGAACAACGTCAAAACGGTCGTTTTGCAGTCGCAAAAAAACTTATAAGACGAGAAGGATCAA
>Ga0180438_10005364_pt1 | contig 17882 bp, 17 predicted proteins | sample SS_ome_12_FD_132455 | JGI IMG/M metagenome (GOLD analysis project Ga0180438, IMG submission 132455) | Hypersaline lake sediment archaeal communities from the Salton Sea, California, USA - SS_3_D_2 metaG | ecosystem: Environmental > Aquatic > Non-marine Saline and Alkaline > Hypersaline >...
CTCGAAAACAGCCACACAGCTTTCCCGGTCAAGGCCTGCTCGTTGGCCTTGAGAAACTTGGCTGCCTCCTTGCGCCAGCGACCGATGTATACCGCGCTGCCCAGTACGACGGCGTCGTAGCGGGACACGTCGCCGGCGCGTTCCACGGGCTGCACGTCGGTATGCAGACCTGCCTGGCGGAGTACCTCGCCGATCTTTTCGGCAATCTCTGCTGTGGCATCATACTTGGTGGCATAGGTCACCAAAACTTGTTTGTCCATGTCATCCTCCCTCGTGCTTGCGTCGGGGCCGCTATCCCCGCCCAACAGTTGTTTCGTTCACGCACGCTGCCAGGTCGTGCCTGTCTGGCGATGTTGCTTCAGGTCACGCTCTTGACAATCCCCCTCGCCCAGGCGGCAGCGCGCTCGGCTTCACCCGCCTTGAGCGGACCCTTCTTGGCGCCCTTGACGAAAAAGCCTTCCGGTGGTACGGCGATTGTCCAGCCTTTTTCCACCAACGTGTCTGCCATTTTGGGCGCGGGAAAGCCAAAGATCCGGATCCATCTCCACGCGAACCGGGTATCGAAGGTAGCAACCTGTGCGCCTTCACGGGCCGGCGGCCCCACCTTGTCCAGCAGATCCTGAACCGCCTCCGTCGGCTCACCGCCGTGGGTTGGCGTGCCGACGATGAGCAGATCTACGTTCCCCCATTCAGAGACGTTGACCTGACCTGCACGGAGCACCTGCACGTCACCGGGGATCGCGTCGCCGATAGCCTGGGCGATGATCCGGGTGTTCCCATAGACCGAGTCATAGACGACCAACGTTTTCATGGCTTACCTCCCGCCCAATTGTACGGCCAATTCGTCGAATGTGCCTGACGTAAAGCTGTCATTATCTGGATTTTGCTGCGAGTGATTCCATGGGGAATGGTTGGCCATGCCCGGGGTAGACGGTGGCTATCTCCAACCCCAGGAGTTTTACGACACTGGCATGGCAGGCCGCTGGGTTGTCCATAATCGAGCCGGTTGCTGGCTCGCCTTCGTTCTCCAGCAGGTCGCCGCAGAACAGGTCGCCGTCGGCTGTCAGGATCCCAATAGAACCCTTGGAGTGGCCAGGAATCGATAGAACCCGGGCATCGAATCCGTGCTCAGAGAGGTCGGTTCTATCATCGACATAAAGATCAGGCGTGAACCTGTTCGATTTGGCGAACCTGAAGAGGATGGGCGCTACCAGCGCCACGAGGGCGTTGCCGGATGACCGGTTCCAGAACATGTCCCCATGTTCGGCCATGCCGGCATCGTCCCGGTGCATGGCGATCTTGACGCCGAATCTGTCGGCGAGATAGGCGGCGTTGCCCGTATGGTCAAAGTCGCCGTGGGTTAGGAGAACCAGATCGAGGTTGCCAGGCCCGCAGCCCGCGCTGACCAGCCTGCTTTCAAGCTCGGCGCGCTTGTTGGCGGCCCCTGTGTCGATGAGGACAAAGCCGGTGTCGGTTTGTACGAGATAGCAGTTCACGGTACCCATCTTCAAAGGCAGCGACAAAGTAATGGTCTTGATTTCTGGCACGCTTCCTCCCTATCTTTTGGCAGGTTTCTCTGTCGGTTCAGCGATCTCCAGACAATCCGATGGCAATCATTCTATCATGGATCCGCTCTGCAGCCAAGAGCGACTGCGAGCACTGCGCGTCTGTCTTTGCCGCCAACCGGGTGGGGGCATCGAGTCGCGGACTCGATGCGAGCGATGGAGAGGGGCCTGGCTCAGCCATGCTCGTCTACAGGATCTCGAAAAAGGTGTCGTCGACGTACATCACGTGCACCGGTGTGCCGCGTCCGGGGAGCAAGTGGCCCGGCACCGGGGCGCCGGTGGGGGCGCTGCTGCCACTGGGGCGCAGGTCGTTGCGCATCTGCTTCCCACTCCCCTGGAGGGGCAGACCGGTGGAGGGGGACACGAATTCGTAGCGAATCCGGACCCAAAGATTGCGGTCACTGTCCTAGCTTCCGCTGCACTCGAGCACGCGTCCCTCAACCAGGCGGCCGGCGTGCTCCAGCATCCGCTGCCACAAGAGATACCGACCGAGCACGATGAACACAGCGGCAAGGACAAACAACAGCGCGACGAGCACCAGGCCGGACATCAGGTCTCTGGGCGCTAGCAGCGGGCCGATGGTGCCCATGACGACGAGCAGGAGAAGCAGCGCTTCCTGGCTAGCGGTCCTCCACCTCGGCGAGGAAGGTGAGTACAGCGGCGTTAAATTGCTTGGGCTGGTCCCAGTTCAGCATGTGGCCTGCCCCCTCGACCATCCTGAATCGAGCCTCTGGAATCAAGCTTGCCATGTTCCGTCCCTGCCTGTGGGTCTGCTTGAAATGCTCGCCGACCAGGATCAAAGTAGGTGCTCTTACCTGGGCCAGTCGGCTCTTGGAATCGAATTTGCCGACCGCATTCCAGATCGCCTGCATATTCAGCGGATCATCCGCCAATGCCCTGATCTCCTGCCGGATATAGTCCCTCACCTCCGGCGTGTATTTGCCCAGCACCCTGGCATACAGCTCAGCTTGTTTCTCAATGCTGTAATACTTGATAAGGGGGATCGTCAGGTCAGCCAACAGTGCCTCGTACCACTTGGAACGGATGCCATATGTCGTCTCGGCCAACACGAGCGCCCACACCCGATCCCCATAGGTGAGTGCCAGCTCCTGGGCCACCATGCCGCCCATCGAATGGCCGATCACGCCTACCTCCGCCACGCCAAGTGCTTGCAGAAGCTCCGCCATGTCCTGTGCGAATTGGGTGAAAGAATAGGGCTGACCGTCCTTGCCCGACTGCCCATGCCCGCGGATGTCCGGGATGAGAAGCCGGTAGTGGGCGCCGAACGCTTCCATCTGTGGCGTCCAGTCCGTGTGGGAGACCATTGCCCCGTGCAAGAGCAGTAGCGTCCTCTCACCGCTACCGGCTTGCTTGTAGGCGATGCTCGTCCCGTTTACCAGTACTGTGTCCATGTCCCGCCTATGACCTTCGAGCTCTGCAGTTGCGTCCACTTCTCTATTGGTCTTGCTCACGCCGCCAAAGGTGGGTAGGCTGCCCGACCAGACGCGGCTCCCGAAACCGACGCTGTAAATGTATCAATACTCTCTGGGTTTGTCAAGTGTGTCACGCGGGCTGCAGCAGGTCCTACCTCTGTCGATGCCTCTGCCTGCGAACGTGGTTTCTACCCTTGTTTGGCCAACTCGCGGCGCATCATCTTGTCCGGGGCCGACACAGGGAGCTCGGACCGGAAGGCGACGGAGGTAGGATCCTTGTTCCAGCAACCCTGAGGCGCCAGGTAGAAATGCTTGACAAACCTCGAGGTATGGAGTATAATTTCACTCAGTGAAAGTGCTTTTCAAAATGTGAAGGAGAGAGTCGATGAGCGTCTACACTTTCACACCACAGGATGTGGATCCGCTGCTGGAGGGCCTGGCCATTCTGGGCACCGGGGGAGGTGGATCGCCGGCTTGGGGCACGGCGATCATGGAGCACGAGTTCGCCGCTGGCCGGCAACCTAGCATCATCGACCTGGAAGCGATCGCCGACGATGCGACAGTGGTCAGTGGCGGCATCATGGGCTCGGTCAAGGTGCTGGAAAAGTTCGGCACCGAACAGATCATGACCCACTGGGAAGACCGCTTTGAGCTGCTGGAGGTGACGCGGGTCATGGAGGGCATTCTGGGCCGGCCGGTCGATCACGTGGTGCCCTTTGAAGTCGGAGGCCTGAACACACCCGTCATCCTCTCGCTAGGCGCCAGGATGGGCATTCCCATCGTCGACGGTGACGCCCTGGGCCGGTCGGCACCCGAAACGCAGATGACCAGCTTTATCGGACACGGCATTTCCCTGACCCCCATGCCCTTGATCGACTATTATGGCAACGTGGTGATCGTCGACCAGGCGGTCGATCCGGCGTACGCCGACCAGTTGGGGCGCTGGGTGGTGACCCACGGAGGGGGGCTAGGGGCCAACAACCACTACCCCATGACCGGCCGCCAGGCCAAGGAGGCAGTGGTGCCAGGCACCATCAGCGGCGCCCTGGCGCTGGGCCGCCAGGTGCTCGCCGCCAGGGCTGAGGGCCAGGATCCGGTCCAGGCCGTGGCTGCGGGTCTGGGTGGCGTCTCCCTCTTTTCCGGAGCGGTCGTAGCACTGGCCGAAGAGGAAAGGATGGGCTTCTACTTTACCGTCGCGACGCTGGCTGGCAATAGCCAGTGGACCGGCCAGACAGCCCAACTGGTGATCAAGAACGAGACGATGCTGCTGACTGTCGAGGACCAGATCAGGGCCATGTTCCCCGACCTGGTGTGCCTGTTGGAGCCGGGCACGGGCCGCGGCGTAATGAGCATCGAGGTAGAGGTGGGCACGCCACTGACCCTGGTGGGGCTACCCTGCCATCCCCGTTTGCGGCGGTCAGCCCAATCCGAGATGGGGGCTCGCGCTTTCAGCCCGGAGCGGTACGGCCGTCCGGAGCTTGTCTACCAGCCCATCGAGTTGTTGGTTGATGGGCTGCGGTAGGGAGGTAACGATTTGTCGCCAGCCATGACAGGACGCGAGCGGGTGTTGACCGCCCTGGCCCACCGGGAACCAGACCGGGTTCCGGTGGATTTTGGCAGCACCTGGATCACGACCATCCACGTCGAGCCCTACGAGGCTCTGAAGGATCATTTCGGCGTGGATAGCCCGACGGTGGTCATGGAGCGGATGCAACAGGTCTGTTTTGTGGACGAGCGCATCCTGCGACACCTGAGCATCGATACCCGGGGTGTTTTCGCCGGGCCGCCCGAGCTGGCCTGCAACCAGAGCGTGGAACTGACGGGGGATCGATTTCGTGACGCCTGGGGCGTGACCTGGCAGAAACCTGCATCCTCGTACTATTACGACATGGTCCAGCCTGCGCTGGTGGGGGACATCACCCTCTCTGACGTGCGCAACCACCCCTGGCCTGACCCTCACGATCCTGGCTATACGCGGGGCCTGCGCGACAGGGTCATCACCCAGCGGGCCAGCGCGGATTGTGCCCTGGTGCTGAACATCTCGGTGTACCCCGTCCAATGCAGCCAGTTCATCCGTGGCTTTGAGGACTGGTTTTTGGACATGGCGGCCAATCCACGGCTCATGGGTGTGCTCTTTGACCTGCTGACCGACATCATGGTGAGCACGGTGGCTGATGTGCTGGCCGAGGTGGGGGACCTGGTGGACGTGGTCTCGGTGTCCGATGACGTCGGCATGCAAAGGGGGACCACGGTCTCGCCAGAGATGTACCGGCGCCTGATCAAACCCCGTCAGGCGCGGGCCTTTCGTTTCATCCACGATCATACCCCGGCCCCGCTGATGTACCATACCTGTGGCTCTGTGTATGCCATCCTGGACGACCTCATTGAGATCGGGGTTGATGCACTGAACCCGGTCCAGACGGATGCCGCCAAGATGGAACCGGAGCGCCTGAAGGCAGATTTCGGCGATCGTATCTCGTTTTGGGGTGGGATCAACAGCTCGCGCATCCTGCCCTGGGGCACGCCCGAGCAGGTGCGGGATGAGGTGCGCCGCGTGATCGGCGCGCTCGGGCCCGGCGGTGGCTACATCCTCAATTCGGTGCACAACATCCAGCCCGGCGTTCCCCTGGCGAATCTATTCGCCATGTTCGAGGCGGCGCAGGCGTTTGGCGCCTATCCGCTAGATGGCCGGCAGGGAGGAGGGACATGACCAGCCGTGAAGAGGCGGGGAACCGGTACCGGATCCGCGCTGTGGAGCGTGCCCTGGAGTTGCTGGAGGCCTTTTCGATAACAGAGCCCGAGCTCAGCCTGACCGACTTGAGTTGCCGGCTGGGGCTGAACGCCAGCACGGTATTCCGCCTGTTGGCGACCTTGCAGGCCCAGGGGTACGTGGAACAGAGCCCGGAGAACGGTCGCTACCGGCTGGGTCCGGCCTGCCTGGGGCCTGGCAGCGTGTATCTGGCGCAAGCGGACATGCGGCGACGCCTGACCCCGTTGTTGGCTGCCCTGCGGGATGCGTGTAGGGAGACGGTGCATCTGGCGACGCTGGACCGCAAGCAGATGGAGGTGGTCTATCTGGAAAAGCTGGAGGGGCTCTTGCCTATCGGACTGATGGGCTCGCGCGTGGGTGGGCGGTCGCCGGCCTATTGCACGGGGCTGGGTAAAGCGATGCTGGCCTACGAGCCCCCCGAGGAGGCACGGGCCTTCTACGAGGCGCGGGGCCTACAGGCGTACACGCCTCAGACCATCATCGACTGGGAGCTATTGTCGCGTGAGCTGGCCGGGATCAGGCGAGAGGGTTATGCCCTGGACAACACCGAGCACGAGCCCGACGTGAAATGCGTGGCTGCGACGGTGTGGGATCACCGGCGCGCGGTGGCCGGCGCCATCAGCGTGGCCGGTCCGGCAGCGCGCATCGAGAAGTTGATTGCCGAAGACCGGCTGATCGACAAGGTCAGGGCCGTGGCTGCAGAAGCATCCGCGCTCATGGGGTGTCCCGGGATCCATCTGCCTGAGATGTCCCTGGCAGAGGAGCCCGTTTCCGACAAACTGGGGCTTTGAGCCTCGACGGCAAAAGGGAGGCAAAGGTGTTCGACGTTGTGACGTTCGGTGAAACGATGTTGCGGCTGGCTGCGCCGCCCTTTCGCCGTCTGGAGCAGACCTCCATCCTGGAGGTGACGGTGGGCGGTTCAGAGCACAACGTGGCTACAGGGGTCTGCCGCCTGGGTCTGTCTGCCGCCTGGGTTAGCCGCTTGCCGGACAATCCTCTGGGCCGGATGGTGCGCAACAAGACCCGCGAGTTCGGGGTGGATACATCCTTTGTGGTTTGGGCTCAGGGAGAACGGCTGGGTCTCTATTTCGTGGAATATGGCGCCTCGCCCCGGTCCAGCAGTGTGCTCTACGATCGAGCCGGTTCGGCCATCAGCCGCATTCAATCCGGCGAGGTGGACTGGGCTGCGGCCTTGAGCGGGGTGCGACTTTTTCACACCAGTGGCATCACTCCGGCCCTGAGCCGGTCGGCGGCTGCAGTCACCGCCGAGGCGCTGCAGGCCGCCAGGGCTGCCGACTGCCTCGTAAGCTATGATCTCAACTACCGGGCCAAGCTGTGGAGTCAGGAGGAGGCGCGCGCCTGCCAGGAACCCCTGATGGCGTTTGTGGACATCCTGATGACCACCGAGGAGGATACCGCGCGCGTCTTTGGCATCAGGGGCGATGACTACAACCAGGTGGCCATCAAGTTGGCGGATCGGTTCGGCTTCAAGGTGGTGACCATCACCCTGCGGGACACCCCGTCGGTGTGGCGCAATACGTGGACGGCCATCGCCTACGCCGATGGAATTTGCTACGACGACCGGACCTACGACATCGAAGTGGTAGATCGCGTTGGCGGCGGGGATGCCTACGACGCCGGTTTTCTGTACGGCTATCTGACCGGCGACGTGGCAAAAGGTGTCCGGTATGGGAACGCGTTCGCGGCCTTGGGGCAGACGGCCTGGGGCGACCTCAACTGGGCCACGCTGAGCGAGGTGGAAGCGCTGTTGGGGGGAGCGGGCCTGCGGATCACGCGCTGAGCCGGGGTTCGGGGTGCGCTGTTGCCACCGGTCCCCGAGACGGGGACCTCGAGCACGAGAGGAGAGTGTTGGTGGATAAGCAGGCGAACATACAACGCGTACTTGAAGCGGGCGTGATCGCCATCGTACGGCTGGACAGCGCCGCCCAACTGGGCCAGGTGGCGCGGGCGATCAAAGCCGGTGGGGCGGACGTCATCGAGTTCACCATGACCACGCCAGGCGCATTAGACATAATCGCTTCTTCTGCCCGGGGATTCGGCGACGAGGTACTGTTAGGCGCGGGCACAGTGCTCGATGCAGAGACCGCGCGTGCCGCGATCCTGGCCGGAGCCAAATTCATTGTGTCTCCCACTTTGAACGCAGCCACGGTGGAGCTGTGCCATCGCTACAGCGTCATCGCCGTGCCCGGCACGCTGACTCCTACCGAGATCCTCACGGCCTGGGAGTGGGGTGCCGACCTGGTGAAGGTGTTCCCGGCCAGTATCGGGGGACCGGATTACATCAAGGGGGTTCTGGCCCCACTGCCCCAGGTGCGCCTGGTGCCCACCGGCGGGGTGGACGTGGACAACGCTGCGGATTATATCCGGGCCGGCGCTGCTGCCGTAGCGGTGGGCGGCAGCCTGGTGGACAAAAAGCTGGTGGCTGCTGGTGATTTCGGCACGCTGACCGAGACAGCCCGCAAGCTCGTGGCGGTGGTGCGGCAGGCACGCGGTCTATGACGGCGAAAGGTAGCAGCGCAGCTCCTTCCAGATGCTGACGAGATTGGAGGATAACATGGAAGCAGGCATCACCAACCTCAATATCGACACAAGCAAGTGTACAGCCTGCCACGCGTGTGAGCTGGCTTGTTCCTTTGCCAAGGAGGGCTTTTATGCTCCCACGCTGTCACGGATTCGCATCGTGCAGGTGCACGACGCTGGGCTCAACGTGCCGATCGTGTGCGTAAATTGCGCCGATGCTCCTTGTATCCCTGCCTGCCCGGTCGGAGCTGTTTACCGCGACCGGGCTGTGCCTGTGGTGCGCATCAAAGAGGAGGACTGTATCGCCTGCGGTGACTGCATTCGGGCTTGCCCGTTTGGGGCTGTGGATCGACCGCCCGAAAAGGATGTGGCCATCATGTGCGATCTATGTGGGGGGGAGCCGGCCTGTGTCCCCAGTTGTATCTATGGGGCCCTGAGCTTCCAGCCAGGGGGGGGCATGAGCATCGCAGATGTCAAGCGTTGGGCGACCGCCAAGATCATCGCCGCGCGAACCCGCGAGGAGAGGGGAGGTGCACTGTGACCAGGCCTATCTCCCAGCAGCGCATTCTCAATATCGATCTGACCCAGCGCAAAACATGGGTCGAGCCGGTGCCGCTGGATGACCTGGAAGGGCTCCTGGGAGGCCGGGGCGTCGCGGCAAAGCTCCTTTACGAACGTACCGCTGCCGGCCTCGATCCGCTGGGTCCGGAGAACATCATGATCTTTGGCACGGGCACATTAACCGGGACCAATGCTCCTTCGTCAGGACGCTCTTCGGTCACGTGCAAGAGCCCGGCAACCGGGCTGTATCTGAAGGTCTCGGTTGGCGGCCACGTCGGCGCGATGCTGCGGTACGCTGGTTGGGACTATGTGGTCATCCAGGGAGCTGCGTCCAGTCCAGTATACCTCTGGGTGAACAATGACCAGATAGAGATCCGGGATGCGCGGCATCTTTGGGGGCGGGGGACCCGCGAGACAGATGACCTCATCAAGGAAGAGCTGGGCGACGAGGCGATTCACACCGCGATCATAGGCCCTGCTGGCGAGAACCAGGTCCTGTTCTCCTGCATCATGTTCTCGCGGTACAACTCGGCCTCGCGTGGCGGCGTCGGGGCGGTGATGGGGTCCAAGAACCTCAAAGCCATCGCCGTGCGGGGGACTGGCGGGTTGGTGGCGGCCAAGGGCCAGAGCTACTACCGGCTGGCTGCCGAGATGCGCCGCACCCTGGCCGCCGATGCTGGCTCGGAGAGCCTCTACAACTGGGGTACCGCCGGCTCCATTCCCGGACTGAACGAGATGGGGATGCTGGCGGCCTACAATTTCTCTCAGGTTACGATCGACAACGCCGAGCGCCTCAGCGGTCAATACCTGCTAGACGAAGGCTATTTGATTGGGCGGGAATCCTGCTTTGGCTGTTCGACTGCCTGCCACCGCTACGTCCGCTCTCAATCCCACGAATGGGGGCACGTCAGGGACTCGGGGCCCGAGCTGGAGACGGTGCTTTCGCTGGGTGCAGAGTGCGGGATCACCGATACAGAAGCCTTGCTGGTGGCCAACCGCCTGTGCAACGACCTGGGCATGGACACGATCTCGGCCGGCCACGTGATCTCCTGGGCCATGGAGACCTACGAACGGGCCATCGTGAGCCGTGAAGAGACCGATGGGTTGGATCTGCGCTTCGGTAACGTGGACGCGCTTCACAGCCTTCTGGGACGACTGGCGTACCGCGACGGCGCGTTTGCCGATCTACTGTCGCGGGGCACGCGGCAGGCTTCGCTGGAGGTGGGTCGCGACTCGTGGAAGTGGGCCATTCAGGCCAAAGGGCTGGAGCAATCAGCGGTCGACACGCGGGCCGCAAAGAGCTATGCCCTGGCTTTTGCCGTGAACCCTCGCGGGCCCGATCACTTGATGACTGAGACCTTTGCCGAGTTTGGGTTTACTCAGGAATCGCTGGACGTGATCCGCGAGATCACGGGTGACGAAAAGTATGCCAATCCCAGGCTCACCGAGAAGCGGGCCGAAATCGTGCGCTGGCATGAGGATGTGTACGCGGCCTCGGAGGCGCTTGGCTTCTGCGTCTTTACCTCTACCGCCGCCTTTGCCGTCAATCCAAAGAACATGGCCCAACTGTTTAGCCTGGGCCTGGGCGTGCCTTTCGACGAGCGGCAACTGATGCTCGCCGGCCGGCGCGCGGTAACCATCGAGCGCTGTTTCAACGTCCGGGAGGGCGCTCGCCGGCAAGACGACCTGCTGCCTTGGCGGATGATGAACGAAAAGGTGCCTGCTGGCGCCAACGCGGGCATGATTACCGACAAAGAGATGCTGGATCAACTGCTGGATCAGTACTATGCGCTGCATGGCTGGGATATCGACACAGCAATACCGCTGCTATCCACGCTCGAGCAGTTGGGCCTGGCCGAGGTGTGCGGGGACGCGGCCCTCGACTCCTAGGATGGGGAGTGGTCTATGGCGCAGGTGCATTTGCGGCTGTTTGGCCTGGGCAAGGGAGCGGCGAGCAAGGCTCATCTGACCCAAGCGATTGAGCCTGGCACGACGGTCAGCACGCTGTGGGAGGGCCTGCGGCGTGATTCAGGCCCGGGCGATAAGCTGGCTACGATCGATCGAGAGGGGTTGTTGGTCCTGGTTAACGGGCGGCCTATACGCTTCCTGGCTGGATGGGAGACCCAGGTGGCTGACAACGATAGCATAAGCTTTATGCCCAAGGCGTTCGGTGGTTAGGTCCAACGGGCCAAGGGTGATGTGCTTGCCATCATGCCACCGGTCATTGGCGGCTGAGAGGCAGAAGCTGCGGGATCTGAGCCCTGCAGCATGCGAAGGAAGGGGGTGATAACCAGGCAAACCGCGACACGTGGTGTTCTCGGAGGCGGAGGTCAGACTGGGATCGAGTGCCGATGTCCTACCGGGAGCATTCACCCTGGTGTCCGCACAAGTTGGCGACGGAGAAAGCCTTGGAATCTATCCGAAAACGCTCTGGCTCTCGTGCTCGAGGAGGACCCAAGACAGGGGACAGGGGCGACTTGACGGGTAGACACTTTTCACAAAGGAGGATGAGATGCACAAGATTCGAGTAAGCAACCTGTTGCTGGCGTTGGCTCTGGTGTTGGCGCTGGTCGTTGGCTGCGCGCCAACGGCAGCCCCCACCACCGCACCGCCAACAGAAGCACCTGCCGAGCCGACAGCGGTTCCGCCCACGGAGGAGCCGACTGCAGTTCCGCCCACAGAGGAGCCGACTGCGGAGCCAGCTCCAGCCGAAAAGGCACAGCTCGTCATTGCCTACGACAGTGACATCGACCACATCGAGTTGATGCAGTTCCGCAGCCTGGGTGGGTACGACGCCACCGCAAACCTATATGAGCCGCTCATTGCCCAGAAGCTCATTCCCGGTGAGGAGGGGGAATTCATCGGGACCAGCGAATTCGAGGGTGCTGTGGCCGAGCGCTTTGAGGTCTCGGAGGATGGGACGGTGTTTACGTTCTACCTGCGAGAGGACGCCAAGTTCGCGGACGGCACGCCCATCACCGCCCATGACTACAAGTACACCTTTGACCGGGCGATGCAGGGTCCAGGCTACATTGGCCTGCTGACGCCCTTCATGGCCCTCGAGTCGCCTGACGACGTAGTCGTGGTGGATGACTACACCCTACAGGTCACCACGAGCCGCCCCGCTGCGCTGACGGAAACCATCATCGCCTTCCAGGTATTTGGGGCCATCAGCAAAGCTACGGCGGACGCCCATGCCACCGAAGAGGACCCCTGGGCCGATGAATGGCATCACACGAACGCGAACTCCAGCGGACCTTACGTCATCACCGAATGGAACGCGGGCACCGAGTATCTCTTTGAACCCAATCCCAACTACTGGCGTGGCCCCGACTGGTTCCAGAACTCGGGTGTGGTTTTCCGCGTGGTGCCTGATGCTTCCACCCGCCAGCAACTGCTGCGCGCTGGCGACGTGGATGTTGCGCTGGGCATGCCTTTCAGTGACCTGAATGACCTGGCTGCGGATCCCAACATCACCATTCACGCCATTCCCGCGACGCGCCTTTACCACCTGGGCATGAACCTCAACACGCCTCCCTTTGACGACAAGCGTGTACGGCAGGCGGTCTCCATGGCGATCCCCTACGAGGCCATCTTTGAGAACGTGATCTATGGCTATGGCCTCCTGCCCACGAGCGTCATACCCGAGGGTATGGAGGGCCACACCGACGAGTTCTACCCCTATGGCGAGGTGGACCTGGATGAAGCCCGGGCGCTGCTGGCCGATGCTGGCTACGAGGACGGCTTTCAGATCGAGCTGACTGTGCCCCAGGAGGACCAGACCCGCGTAGATGCGGCGACGTGGGTGCAGTCTGGCCTGGCCGACATCGGCATCGAGGTGGCCATCAACGCGGTGCCCACCGCCGAGTTCTCGGAGATGATCAACAGCCATGAACTGCCCTTCTTCATCCAGGAGTGGTATTCGTGGGGCAACGATCCATTCTACCAACTGACCTGGAACTTTAAGTGTGACTCGTTCCCCAACTTTGTGAACTATTGCAGTGAAGAAATGGACCAGATCATCGAGCAGGGGACGTTCAGCCGCGATCCAGAGGAGCGGGCCGAGCTGGCCCGGCGCGCCCAGGAGATGCTGGCCGACGAAGCCGTGTGGGCCTACCTGTACCAGCCCGCCTGGATCGTCGCCACACGCTCGGATGTGGGCGGGATCGCCCTGTTCCACGACCTGACGCTGCGCTACGGATTCCTGGGGAAAGAGTAGGCAGCACGCATGACGCCGTCAGGGGGAGGCGGAGGCTCGCCTTCCCCTGGCAAAGGCCCTTTCGCATGCCTCCAATCGCACGCTATACGCTGCGCCGGCTGTTGCTGGCCGCTGTCACACTCGTCGGCGTGGTGATCGCCGTCTTTGTCATGACGCACCTTCTGCCCAGCGACCCTGCCGCGCTGCGGGCGGGCCCGCTGGCAACGGAGGAACTGATTGCCCAGTACCGGCAAGAGATGGGGCTCGACAGGCCTCTATACGTTCAGTTTGCCAACTATGCTGGCCTGCTGGTGCGCGGCGATCTGGGGGTAAGCTGGCGGACGGAGCAGCCGGTGTTGGAGGAGCTCGGCCAACGGCTTCCGGCCACCCTGGAACTGGCGGCGACGGCTTTTGTGCTCGCCTTGGGTATCGGCCTCACCCTGGGCATTCTGGGCGCAGTCTATTCGGGTTCGTGGATCGATCACGCGGCCCGGATCCTTGCCACGCTGGGTGCGTCGCTGGCCCTGTTCTGGCTTGCCCTGGTGGGAGTCCACGTCTTTTACTACACGCTGGGCTGGGCCCCCCCACCCCTCGGCCGCCTCACCGTGGGCGTACCCAAGCCGCCCAATGTCACCGGGCTTTTTGTCGTCGACAGCCTGCTGGCTGGCGACCTGGAAACCGCTGTCGATGCGGCCAACCACCTGTGGCTGCCTGCGCTCACGCTGGCTTTCGTGGTCAGTGCGCCCATCATCAAGACGATGCGTGGCGCGATGCTCGACACCCTCAGCGCCGATTATGTCCGCACTGCTCGGGCAACCGGCGTTTCCCCGCGCAGGGTGATCCTGGTCGACGCGTTGCGCAACGCGTTTATCCCGGTGCTCACGACGTTGGGCATCGTCTTTGGCTACCTGATGGCGGGCAACGTGATCGTCGAGCGCGTCTTTTCCTGGCCCGGCATCGGGCAGTATGCCTGGACCGCGCTCATTACCAACGATTTCAACGCCGTCCAGGGGTTTGTGCTGCTCATCGCCATCGTCTATGTGATGCTCAATCTATCGATCGATCTGGCCTATGGCTTTATCGACCCGCGAATCAGGCTCGGGTAGGGCAGACTATGGAAACTGCCACGCCATCTTCATTCGACCGGCAAGACACGGGCTCGACATCCCTGCGCAGGCTGGTGCGCCTGGCACGGCGCAGGCCCGCCCTTGTGCTGGGCCTGGCGCTGATCCTTGTCTACGCTCTTATGGCGCTGCTTGGCCCCCAACTGACGCCCTACAGACCGACGCAAACCGATCCACGTGCCACGTACCAATCTCCCTCGGCCGAGCACCCTTTTGGCACGGACAAGTTCGGACGGGACGTGCTGACGCGGGTGGTCTATGCCACGCGGCTCGATCTGGCCATCGCCGCCTCTGTTGCGCTAAGCGCCTTCCTCCTTGGGTCGCTCATCGGCGGACTGGCGGGCTATCGCGGCGGCTGGCTGGACGACGCCGTCATGCGGGTGGTGGATGTGATGTTCGCCTTCCCTGCGTTCATCCTGGCCATGGCCATCACCGGCGTGTTGGGCGACACGGTGCCAAACGTGATCATTGCCATTGCCGTGGCCTACTTGCCCTATTTCGTGCGTCTGGCGCGCAGTGAGATGCTCAAGGTCCGTACGCACCAGTACGCCGATGCCGCGGTGAGCATTGGCAACCCCGGCTGGCGGGTCATGGTCGTCCACCTGCTGCCGAATGCATTGACGCCCGCTCTGGTACTGGTGGCATTGGTTTTTGGTTGGGCGATCCTGGATGCGGCTGGCCTTGCTTTTTTGGGACTGGGCATCACCCCTCCCACGGCGGAGTGGGGGGTCATGGTTTCGGAAGGGGCTCAGCGGATCATCTCTGGTGAATGGTGGGTGTGGCTGTTTCCCGGCGTGGCCATTGTGCTGGCTGCCCTGGCGTTCAGTCTCGTTGGGGACGGACTGCGTGACATCATCTCATACGAGGAACGCTGATGAGTGAGCCGTTGCTGCGTATCAGGGACCTCACGCTGAGTTTCCCCCTCGAGAATGGGTCGTGCCGCATCCTGGACCGTGTGACGTTTGACCTGTACCCCCGCGAGGTTCTGGGGCTTGTGGGTGAGAGCGGATCGGGCAAGACGATGACCTCCCTGGCCATCATCAACCTGCTGCCTCCTGCGGCCAAGGTAGAAGGAGGGCAGATCTGGTTTGGGGGACAGGACCTGCTGGCGCTAACGGAGCGCGAGCTGCGCAAGGTGCGCGGCGCCCAGATCGCCATGATCTTTCAGAGCCCGCGCGCTTCTCTCAACCCTTTGATGCGTGTGGGCGATCAGGTTGCCCGGGCGGTCCGCCTACACTGTGGCGGTTCCAAGAAGGAGGCTTACGAGGAGGCTGTCGAGTTGCTGCATCACGTCGGCATTCCCGACGCCCGGACACGAGCGCGCGCCTATCCCCACCAACTGAGCGGCGGCATGGCCCAGCGCGTGTTGGTGGCGATGATGCTCGCCTGTGAACCAAGCTTGCTTATCGCCGACGAGCCGACCACCGGCCTGGACGTGACCATCCAGGCGCAGATCTTTGCACTGATCAAGGAGGTGCAGGCCGAGACCGGTGCAACACTGTTGCTCATCACCCACGATCTCGGTGTGGTCAGCGAGATGTGCCAACGCGTGGCGGTGATGTATGCCGGTCAGATCATGGAGTTGGCTCCCGTGGCGGAGCTATTCGCCAGGCCGCGGCACCCGTACACCGAATTCTTGCTGGGCAGTGTGCTGCGCGTGGACCGGCCCAGCGAGCTGGATATGCTACAGGAGCTACCATCGTTCAGCATCATGTACGACACGCCGGGCTGCCGTTTCGCCAACCGCTGCCCGTATGTGCTCCCAGCCTGCTGGGAGAACCGCCCACCGCCGGTGGAGGTCGGAGCCGGGCACAGCCTGGTTTGTCACAAGTATCCTGAGAGAAGCGAAGGGCCTGTCCTGAGAGAAGCGAAGGGCCTGTCCTGAGAGAAACGAAGGGCCTGTCCTGAGGGAAGCGAAGGAACCATGACCGAGCCGTTGTTGCGCGTGCAGGACCTGCACAAACACTACCGCGAAGGTCCCCACACCATCCACGCCGTGAATGGGGTCAGCTTTGACATATACCCCGGCGAGGCGGTCGGGCTGGTTGGCGAGAGCGGTTGCGGAAAGACGACGACCGCGCGGTGCATCATGCGCCTGGACGAGCCCACCAGCGGGCAGATCCTGTTCGATGGCAAGGATCTGACAGCCCTGACCGCCCGGCAGCTACGGGCGCAGCGGCGGTTCTTTCAGATGGTCTTTCAGGATCCCAGCGAGTCGCTCAATCCACGTTTCACGGTCCGTCGCACGTTGCGTGAACCACTGGTATTGCACGGGCTGTACCGCGATGAGGCCCAGATCCAGGAGGCGGTGGACCACGTCAACCTGGAACGCGAGCACCTCCGGCGTCTCCAGCACCAACTGAGTGGTGGGCAGAAACAGCGGGTGGGTGTGGCGCGTGCCATCATGACCGGTCCCAAGTTTGTCGTGCTGGACGAGCCAACCTCTTCCCTGGACATGTCGCTGCGCATCCACGTGATCGCCCTCTTGCGGCGCTTGCAGCGGGAACTGAACATGACCTACCTGTTCATCTCTCACGATCTCAGCACGGTGCGGCACCTTTGTGGACGGATCCTGGTGATGTACTTGGGCCGGATCGTAGAGACGGGGCCAACCGAGGCGGTATTTGCCCGGCCCCGGCATGTGTACACCCGCGCATTGCTCTCCGCAATCCCTATCCCCGACCCCTCCGTCCGGCGCGAGCGGATCCTGCTGGAGGGAGAGACGCCCAGCGCACGCGAGATCAAGCCCGGGTGTGGCCTACAGGACCGCTGTGCCTTTGTGGCTGACGAGTGCCTGCAACCAGTGCCCTTCTATGACCTGGGCCATGGCCACCAGGCTGCCTGCCGGCTGGCGAAAGAGGGGGTCGCGCCGTCCTAAAGAGATGGCGCTGGGTCTGTGGGACCAGCACTGGCTCTTCAGGCAGTGTACTCTGGGGATGACGATGACAGGTCAACCATTGGCTGGCAAAACTGCCCTCGTCACCGCCTCGTCGCGCTACACCGGCTCGGCGATCGCGGCCCGTCTGGCGCGCGCAGGTGCCAACACTGCGATCCACTACCACCGCTCGCAGGGCGAGGCCGAGGCCTTGGTGCACGAACTGCGAGCCGAGGGCCTGGAGGCCAGCGCATTTGGCGCCGATGGGCAACAGCCGGAGCAACTGCGACGCCTGGCCCGTGAGGTCATCCAGCGTTACGGGGGCGTCGATGTTTTGGTTAACAACCTGGGTCCCTACGCCGACACGCCATTTCTGGATTTGCCCGAGGCTCAATGGGACTGGATCCTCGACACCACGCTCAAGGCGCCCTACGTGCTGGTCCAGGAACTCGTGCCGGGCATGGTCAAGCGGCGTTGGGGCCGGGTGATCAACATCTCGGCCGCTTCAGCCTTTATCCGCTCGCACTCGATCCACGGACTAGCCAAGGCTGCGCTGATCTACCTGACCGAGGCTCTGGCTGTCGAACTGGCCCCCCACGTGACCGTGAATGCGATTGCACCGGGTCAGATCGAGGACAGCGAACTCATCGACGAGATCGACCCGAATTACAAGCGCTCCCTGCGCCAGGAATCGCCTCTCGGGCGCCTGGTGACCCGGCAAGAGATCGCCAATATGATCGTGCTGCTCTGCACCGGTACCTTTGCCAGCGTAACCGGCCAGACCCTGCGCATGGATGCCGGCTGGACAATACCGA
>Ga0180438_10005365_pt1 | contig 17881 bp, 15 predicted proteins | sample SS_ome_12_FD_132455 | JGI IMG/M metagenome (GOLD analysis project Ga0180438, IMG submission 132455) | Hypersaline lake sediment archaeal communities from the Salton Sea, California, USA - SS_3_D_2 metaG | ecosystem: Environmental > Aquatic > Non-marine Saline and Alkaline > Hypersaline >...
AATTTTTCATTTTGAATTTTTAATTAATTTGTATACCCACGGTTCTCCCTCTGCCTTTTTTTCTTCTAAAACTTCCAACTCTCCCAGCGATTTGATTTCCCACATATTTAAGGCTTCAAAGTCGCCAATCTTATCCGGCGAGATAACATATAAGATTTCTGCCTCGGGATAATTTTCAGTACTCAAAGGCGGGCAGCCTAAAATTTCTAAAAAATAACGGTAATTCATTGCCCGGTAATCTTTAGTGGCATCTACTAAAACTACATTATAGCCTCTTTTAGGGCATTTTTGGGCAATTTGCCGGGCAAGGCTTTTTACATCATCAACATTCCAGCCCTTTTTAAAAAAGATCGGCGATTTATAAATATTTATTACTGACAAGCCTATTAGAACTACTAGAGAAACGATTTTCCCCAGCCTCTTCTGCCACAAAAGCGAAAGTCCGTAACCGACTATTATAAAAGGCAAAGGGAAAACAAAGCCGATATAGTGGGGATAAACATCGCCCTCATACAAAGCCAGGCCGACAATTGTCGTTATAAGCAAACAAGCCAGAAATAAAAGCTGTTTTTTCCTTTTTTTGGCAAAGTATACGCTGCCAAAAAAAGCGATGATAATAACCCATGTAATTGCATTGCGCCAGAGATTTGCCGGCAGACCTAAGATATTACCGATTACTTGATAGCTGCGGCCTTGAATATCCTTTATGATTTTTAAAATATTAGCATTTGTATGGTGGCCTTTTACAAAAAACTCCTTTAATCCATAAAAGTTTATCAGGTTGTGCTTTAAATCAAATATCAAAAGTGGAGAAAGCAGAACCAGAAGAACTAAAAATCCCAAAAGATTTGCTAAAAATAAGTTTTTTAATTTAGCAGGATTTGTGCGGGCTTTCCAGAAAGCCAAAGACATAAAAAAAACTATAAAAGGAGTGAGGATTAAGACCATATAGTGAAGCTGCAAACAAAGACCTAAGAAAAAAAAGACACCGACTGCTGCCTTAAAACTTTGTTTTTGCCAAATCTTATAAATACAATAAATTAAGAAAAGGCTAACCAAGGGCATTGGGTTAGGGTTCCAGGAAAAGCGGGTATTTGAGATTGCCACATGAGAAACAGAATAAAGAACTGTTGTAAAAAAAGCTGCCCTTTTTCCTAATAAGTTTTTGGAGAAAAAATAAAGCAAAGGAACTGTTAGTGTTCCTAAAAGAGCTACGCCGATTGCCGGGCCAATGGGGTCAAGGCCTGATAAAATCAGCCACGGAGCCATAAAATAATAATAAAGGGGAGGCAAATGGATTTTGCCAACAGAGGTGGTTGGGCCGACTAAAATAGGGTCATGGTCAACGATTAGGCGCTTAACCAGCAAGGCATCCCGACCTTCGTCTCCCAAAAAAACCATCAGCTCGCGCAATCGGTAAAAACGCAGGAAAGCAGCGAGAAAAGTAATAGAAAATATAAGCCAGAATTCCTTGGTTTTTAATAAATCAAAAAGCTTTTTTGAAGACCCCACGTTTAGAAAATTCGAAGCACGAAGCACGAAATTCGAAACAATACAGAATTTTCAAAATCCAAAATTATAAACTTTTTGAATTTAGATATTTGAATTTTGAATTTGTTTAGGACTTCGGATTTCGGATTTCGGATTTATTTTTATGCACTCTCCATATAAGCCTTGTATAAATCGTAAAATTATAAATTAAGCCGATTAGTATGCCGACGGCCACCAGCAGGTTTTCCAAAAGCAGGCCGCGGCCGAAGATGGCAGTACCTATCTTTATTACTAAAAACTGGATTAAGATTGAACCTAAGGAAAAAAAGTTAAATTGTAAAAATTTTGCTACCATTCTTTTTTTGCCGTGTTTTGCTTTAATTTTTTTGTCGGCAAAGGTCCAGGAGTTGTTTATAATAAAGTTTGAAACGATTGCCAGTTCGACAGCAACACTGTTTGCCCATTCAGGTGCCAAAATACCCCTTAAGATATTAAAAAAAGTAAATTGGATTAAAGCACCAATGCCGCCGACAAGGCAAACTTTTATAAACCGCTGGCTTTCCCGGAGCCTTAAGGTAAAAACCACTTTTAAGGAATCTTTAATATTGTTTTTTGGGAACTTGCTTTCACCTCTCCCCCGGTCAATAAACTCAATCGGGTATTCAGCGATCTTGGCGCCCAGCTTGTGCAAGGCATAATAAAGATGGAGCTTGTAAGCAAACTGTTTTGATAAAAGGTTTTTTAAATCAACCTTTTTGAGGCATTTTGTCTTGGTTCCCCTAAAACCCGAAGTCATGTCTTTGTACTGGGGCGTTAAAAGAACAACCCGGGCAATTAAATTGCCGACAAAAGACATTAGTTTGCGGTGGAGCCCCCAATCAGCCGGCATCTTGCCGCCCGGTACATAACGGCTGCCGACAACGACATCAGCGCCGCCATCTAAGGCCTTAACCATGCCGGAAATGTATTTTGGCTGGTGGGAGCCGTCTGCGTCATACTCAAAAACAGCATCGGCGGTCATTTTATCCATGGCATAACGCATTGCTTTAATGTAGGCCCCGCCCAGTCCTGATTTTTCCTTCTCGGTTTGAAGATGAAGGTTTTTGTATCTTTTCTGGAGATTTTTGACGATTTTTCGAGTATCGTCTTTAGAGTTGCTGTCAAACACCAAGATATGCATCTGGTGGCTTTTGATTTTGTTAAACTCTTTTTGAAGCCCCTCAATAGTGGCCTTAATACTCTCGCTTTCGTTATAGGTGGGGATGATGATGACTACCTTCATAAATTTAAAATTAAAAATTCTAAAATTTTCGAGTCGACACATGGGTCGACCCTACATTTGATACTTTTGGTGCCTTTGGCACTTTTAATACTTTTCCTATTGGCTTTTATTGGCCTTTGGCCAATTCTGCCTCAACCATTATCCTCACTAATTTTTTAAACGGTGTTTTTACTTTCCAGCCGAGCTTTTTTTTGGCCTTGGTGGCGTCGGCGACTAGGAGGTCGACTTCGGCCGGCCGCATATGGCGCGGGTCGCGGGCAACCACATAGGGTTTCCAGTTATCGATGCCAATAACCTTAAAGGCTTCGTTTAAAAATTCAGCAACCGAGTGGGTTTCTTCAGTGCCGACGACATAATCCTCTGCTTTTTTTTGCTGGAGCATCAGCCACATTGCTTCAACATAGTCAGGCGCATAGCCCCAGTCTCTTTTAGAATCTAAGTTTCCCAGATAAATCTTTTTTTGTTTACCCATTTTTATACAAGCAACGCCATGGGCAATTTTTCTGGTAACAAACTCTAATCCCCGACGGGGCGACTCATGGTTAAAAAGAATTCCGGAGACGGCAAACATATTGTAAGATTCCCGGTAGTTGACAGTTATATAATGGCCATAAACTTTGGCTACCCCATAAGGGCTTCTTGGGTAAAAAGGGGTTTTTTCATTTTGCGGGGTTTCTCGCACCTTGCCAAACATTTCAGAGGAGGAAGCTTGGTAAAAGCGGGCATCAGGCTTGGCAATACGGACTGCTTCAAGCATCCGGGTTACTCCCAAAGCAGTGAATTCGCCGGTTAAAACCGGTTGGCTCCAGGAAGCCTCGACAAATGATTGGGCTGCTAGATTATAAACCTCATCAGGCTGAACTTGGTTGACAGCTGAAGTTAAAGAGTGTTGGTCTAAAAGGTCGCCTGAAATTAAAGCAACCTTATCTTTAATTTTTTTAATGCGGTCATAGTTTGGCGTGCTCGTCCGCCTGGTTAGGCCATAAACACCATAGCCTTTTTTAAGCAGAAACTCAGCCAAGTATGAACCATCTTGGCCAGTGATACCGGTGATAAAGGCTTTTTTCATAAAATCCTTTCAAGATGCGCAAGCTGCGCAATTTGCGCAAAACGCGTAAAATGCTATTTTTTTAATTTTAGCATTACTTAGCTTTCTTAATCTACTGGAAAATTATTTTACTAGACTAAACAATACAAGCCTATGTTAAAATCTTCCCAGGTAGATTAGTTTTTAGATATTGGTATTTATTACTAATCACTAATTACCTGCCCGCAATGCTACACATAGCGTTGCGGGCGGGCTAATTACTAATTACTTGCGTATTCTCGTTACTGGCGGTGCCGGCTTTATCGGCTCGCACATAACCGATCTTTATATTAAAAGAGGCCACAAAGTAGCAGTGGTCGATAATCTTGTGCATGGCAAGAGAGAAAATGTGCACAAAAAAGCCTCATTTTTTCACGCGGATATTACTAGTCCCCAAATTAACAGAATTTTTTCTAAATTCAAGCCTCAAGTAATTAACCACCATGCCGCTTTGGTCAATGTTTTTCAGTCTATGAAAAGTCCAACAATGGATGGAAAGGTTAATGTTTTAGGAACGCTTAATCTTTTGGAGAATGCTAAAAAGGCAAAGGTAAAACAGTTTGTTTTTGCCTCATCTGTTGCTGTCTATGGAGAAGCGAAAAAACTACCTATAAAAGAAAATGACCCAACGGCGCCGATTTCTTTTTACGGAATAAACAAGTTAATTAGTGAAAAATACGTCAGTCTTCATAAAAATGATTTTTCAACAATCATTTTTCGCTACAGTAATGTTTATGGATCAAGACAGGATTCAAGCGCTGAAAGTGGAGTAGTCGCTATTTTTATCCAGAACTTGCTTAAAAACAAGGACTGCATTGTTTTTGGCGACGGTAAACAAACAAGAGACTTTGTATATATTGGTGATGTTGCCCGGGCAAACTTGCTAGCAGCGGAGAAGAAGACAGAAGGTATTTTTAACATTTCTACAAATAAAGAAACATCCATTTTAGATCTTTACAAATTATTAAGTAATAAAATTAAATTAAAGGGAAAAATTGATTTTACAAAACCCAGAAAAGGAGATATCAAAAAAAATGTTTTGGATAATGGTAAAGCTAAAAGGATTTTAGGGTGGAGGCCAAAGTATGATTTGCATAATTTTGCCAGCCTACAATGAAGCGCCGGTCATTGGGCAGGTTTTGGATGGAGTGAAAAAAGAAGTTAAAAAAGAAAAGTTATCCGCCAAAGTAGTAGTTATTGATGATGGCTCAATCGACCAAACCGGCAAAATTGCCCAAAAAAAAGGAGTCAGGGTTTTACGCCATGTTTTAAATAGAGGATTGGGTGGGGCCTTGGGAACAGGCTTGGCTTATGCTAAAAAGGCAGGTGCCGATATTGCGGCAACATTAGACAGCGACGGCCAGCATGATCCAGCCGATATAAAAAAGGTTATTAAGCCAATTTTAGATGGCAAGGCAGATGTTGTTATTGGCACTCGTTGGAAAAGCGACAAAGACAAAATCCCTCTTGACAGAAAAATAATCACGCCGCTAAGCAATATCTTAACCTTTTTATTATTTGGCATCCCAACCTCTGATTCCCAATCAGGCTTTCGTGCTTTTTCCAAAAAGGCAATAAATACTATTACAATCAGGACCCAAGGGATGGAGGTTTCCTCGGAGCTTTTTGGCGAGATTAAAAAGAAAAAACTAAAATTAACAGAAGTGCCGATTAAAGTAATTTATACGTCTTATTCCAGAAAAAAAGGCCAAACTAATTTAAATAGCTTTCAGATTTTGTTAAAATTAGTCTTGAGGCTATTTAGATAAAATGGATTTTATTTTTTTACCGATCCAGCTTTTTATAACCTTGGGACTTTTGTGGGCCCTGTCCCGGGCTTTTTTGCGTTTTAAAGACGGCGGGATCTCGCTTGGCGGGCTGCTTTTTTGGTTTGCGGTCTGGTCAGCGGCGATCTTTACGGTTTTTTATCCCGGCTTTACTACTTATTTAGCAAAGCTTTTAGGTATCGGCAGGGGAGCTGATGTTGTTCTTTATGCATCGGTAATCATTCTTTTTTATTTAGTTTTCAGAACTCATGTTCTTTTGGAAAATATAAGAAACGATATTACTAAAATCATCCGCCAGATTGCCCTTCAAGAAAAAAAGAAATAAAGATGAGCGGTTGTGTTATTTAAGATGTGATAAATCACACCGCTACAATTCGGCAATCAGCTGTAGCGATGCCATTTATGGCATCATAAATTTTGTGCGTCTGGCGCACACCACTTATCTTCAGCCACTAAAGCTATTGTTTTAAAAGCTATCAAATACAAAAATGGCAAGAGAATTAGTAAGTAGCCTGGGAAAAACAACCGGCTGGCAATAAAAATAAAATAGAGCCAGGAAAAAAAATAAATAAAAGAAAAGCCCCTTAGTTTTTTTTGGTAGCGCCAAAATATAAAAGGGGAGAGCAAAAAAGACACTCCTAAAAGCGGCCAGAGGAGACTCCATCCTTCAACCGGCCAAAAAAGATTTTCCGGATTCCACCAAGTACGCCAGAAATTTCCAAACAAGACGCCAAAAACAGAACCAACCGGGTATTCAGGCACATGGGATAAATGAATTTTTGCAGCCATTTTAATAAGTCTTAAGAAAGCAGGCAGGCCATTTTTTAAAATAAATGGAAGATAAGTTAGAAAAAAGACAAAAAGGGCAATTAGGTTAATCTTCAGCCATTGGAATCCGCCTCCCCTCAATTGAGGGGAGGATGTCTGGCGATAGCCAGGCTGGCGGGGTGTTGATATTGAGTGGATTAATATAGCCAAGCTGGCAGCAACCGCCGGCATTGGTGCCTTGGCGGCGGCAAAAAGGCCCAAAGACAGAGCCGCTAAAAAGCTCTTTTTTTGCAAAACTGCAAAAGCCAAGCAAAGTAAGAAGAATAAATGTACCAGGTCAAGAAGGCTCAAAGAAAATTGGTCTACAAACACCCCTTCCAAACTGAATAAAAATATAACCAAAGAGGCCAACAGCTTGTTTTGTAAAAACTTAACTGCTAAAGTATAAAGCAAAATTAGAACTCCTGCCCCAAAAAATATTTGGAGTATTGCAGGATTTCCAAAAAGCAGGATTGAGAGGCCAAAAAGATATTTGCCTAAAGGCGGATGTTCGGGATTGATTTTATTAAGCTGCCAAGTTTTTAAATAGTTATAGCCGGCCAAAGGATACAATTCCCAGTCTTGAAGGATAAATAGCTGTTTTGAAGGATTGTATTGTGAATGCTCAAAGCGGAACTGAGCGATATTTGCATTAAATGGCTGGGTGTAAACCCAGCGGTTTTGCCAGAGATTAAATAGAAATAATAAGATTATTATTAAGATGACAAAAAGGTCCAACTTTGCAGTCCCGCAAGGTTGGACCTTACTGGAGATAGTTTTCATACCAATATTGAAATATTAAAAGGCTCCAGAGGATCATCCGGTGGTCGGTTTGACTACTTAGGTGTTCGTTGATAAGCTGGCTGATAGATTGGTAGTTAAAAATCCCTTGCTTTTCCAGGCGTCTTTTGGAAAGTTTTTCAAGCAGTTCTTTTTTAAGACTGGTTCTAAGCCAAGTGTGGATAGGGATGCCAAAGCCTTTTTTTGGCCTTTCAATAATTTCCTTGGGCAAAATATCTGCTGCCGCTTTTTTGAAAATATACTTTAATTTAAAACCATGAATTTTAAAACTTGAAGGCAGTGAAAAAGCAAATTCGGCAATTTCGCACGTTAAAAAAGGAACGCGAACCTCCAAAGAGTTAAAACTGCTGGCCCGGTCGCTTTTGACCAAGCCTTGCTCTGAAAGATAAGAGTAGAGATCAAAAAACTGCAAGGCTTTTTGCTGGTCAAAATCTTTTGCTAATTTAAAAATGTTTTCTGCCCAAATCAAAGCTTGATCTTTTTCCCCAACCTTTTGGTTTATTTCCGAAGTGAAAAGATTAAGTTTTTGTTCAAGCGGTATTGGCCCTACAAAATTAAGGTGTCTACGGGCTAAGGTTTTATTCCAGCCGCTGATTAAGCGCTTTAGTTTATAAGAAAAAGAAAGATTTGGAGAATGTTTTGCCAGCCAGAGCTTGTTTAAAATTTCAAGACTTGAGAAGGGTTTAAATAAAAATGCTGGCAGAAAAGGGAAGATACGATTTAGTTTATGGGCAATATAAGTGGGGTAGCCTGCAAAAAGCTCATCGCCGCCATCGCCGGACAAAGCAACAGTCACATGTTGCCTGGTAAATTTTGAAAGAAGGTAGGTTGGGAGAATGGAAGCATCAGCTATTGGCTCATCAAGCTTTTTGACAACTTCAGAAAGTGTTTTTAATAGCTCTTTGGTTTTAAATCTTTTAATATGATGATCAGTACCCAGCTTCTCAGCTGCCAGCTGGGCATATTTTGACTCATCAAAACTTGGGTCATCAAAGCCGATGGTAAAGGTTTTAGGCTTTTGGCTGGCACTTTCACTCATTAGGGCAGTGACCATGGACGAGTCAATGCCGCCTGAGAGAAAAGCGCCTAATGGCACATCGCTTACAAGTTGGTTTTTGACTGACTGCTTGATAAGTTTTAGGAGTTTTTCTTTAGCTTCATTTTCAGAGATTTTAACCTCTTTTATCTTTTCAAGATACCAGTATTTTTTAATAGTTAGCTTGCCATTTTTAAAAACAGCATAATGGGCTGGCGGCAGTTTTTTAATGTCAGAAAAAATAGTAAAAGGCGAAGGAATGGCTCCAAAACCGATGGAAAAGTAGGGTGATAATGATTTGTGACAGAGAGATTTTTTGACTGCAGGGTGAGCAAGGATTGCCTTGATTTCCGAACCAAAAATTAAAAGATCATTCTTTAGATAGTAGTGGAGAGGTTTTATGCCAAAGCGGTCGCGGGCCAAAATAAGCTGTTTTTTTTGATTGTCCCAGACGCTTAAGGCAAACATGCCGCGAAGCCTTTTAATTGCCGAAAGGCCGTATTCTTGGTAGAGATTAACGATTACCTCTGTATCAGAGGTTGAACGAAAACGATAACCCTTTTTTAAAAGACCTTCTTTTAGTTTTTTAAAATTATAGACCTCGCCATTGTAGGCAATCCAGATTTTTTTGTTAAAACTTGGCATTGGCTGGCGGGCCTCGGCAGTCAAGTCAATTACTGCCAAGCGTCGGTTGGCCAAAGCGGCATTGCCAAAAATCTTTTCACCGCCATCATCCGGGCCGCGGTGAACAATTGTTTTGTTCATCCGCTTGAGGGTTGAAAGCGAGGCCTTTTTATCTGGAGGATTGACAAAGCCGGTGATACCGCACACGATATAAATCTCAAATCTCAAATGTCAAACTTCAAATCTTAAAAAGTTTTGAAATTTAAGTTGTAGTTTTGCGTTTTGAGTTTTGCGTTTTGAATTTTACTTTATAATACGGCTTTTCAGTCGAAGCAAAATAAGTTCTGATTTGGATTTCTGCCAGAAGGCCCATCAGCAAAAACTGAACGCCGATAATTATTAAGAGCACGGCGATAAAAAGCATTGGCGAAACCCAGACGCCAGCAAAAAAGAACTTTCTTACAAGGATAAAAAGACTAGACAAAAAGCCCAAAAAAAGAAGAACCAAACCGCCGCCGCCAAAGACATAAATCGGTTTGGTAGCAAAACTGCCAAAAAACTTAACGGTTAATAAATCAAGCAAAACCTTAAAAGTACGCATCAGGCCGTAGTTTGATTGGCCGTGTTTTCTCGGATGATGGGAAACTTCAACCTCGGCCAGTTTTGCTCCTTTTTGGGCGACTAAAGCTGGCAAGAAGCGGTGCATCTCGCCGAAAAGCTCCAAGTCTTTGACAAACTCTTTTTTATAAGCCTTAAGCGTGCAGCCAGTATCGTGCAAGCTAACGTTAGTTGCTTTGGAAATAATTGCATTGGCGATAGAGGAGAGGAGGGTGCGCAAGAAAGGGTCGCGTCTTTTTTTTCGCCAGCCGGAGATTACATCATAGCCTTCGTTAATTTTTGCCAAGACTTTGGGAATATCAGCCGGGTCGTTTTGAAGATCGGCGTCTAAAGTTATGATTACTTCTCCCCTGCTTTTTTCAAAACCGGCTGACAAAGCCGCTGTCTGGCCAAAATTTCTAACAAAAGAAACCACCCTAACTTTTTTATCTTTTTTGGCAATTTCTTTTAAAATTTTTTCACTTTTATCAGCGCTGCCGTCATTGATGAAAATTATCTCGTACTCCTGTGCAGGGACGGTCCTTGTGAGAGATTTGTCAATAACAGCTTTTATTTTTTTATAAAGAGGTTTTAAGTTTTTTTCTTCGTTAAAGACCGGAATGACGATGGAAAGAGAGGTTTTCATTATAATCTTTATAATTTTTATAAATATTATACTTCAATTATACTTCAAGAGATCGGTAAAGTATAATTGAAGCGATGAGAATTCTTTTACTCACCGAGTTTTTTCCAGACTTTGACAAAAGAGCCTTTACCGGCGGGGTAGAGGCCAGAATTTTTTATACCGCCCTTTTTTTATCCAAAAACCATCAAGTTTTTGTTATAGCAAGAAGGAAAAAAAGCCAAGAAAAAAGAGAGATAAGGCAAAATTTGACGATTATCAGGGTTGGTAGTGAAACAGAAGATTCTTTAGCCACTTTTCCTTCGGTTCTTGACAGGCTAATTTTTACTATTTTAGCTTTTTGGCAAGGAGTTAAGCTCAAGATTGATCTTGTTGAGGGCTCAAACTATGTTGCCTTTATCCCCGCCTTTTTAATAGGTATTTTTAAAAAAATCCCTAAAATTGCCTGGTATCCGGATACTTTAATTGGAAAATGGCGGAAGTATTTTGGCTTGGTCGGTTTTTTCGGTGAAATTGGCGAGCGCGTTTTTGTAAAGCTTGGCTGGGACAAAATTATTACCATCTCACCGGCAGTTAAAGAGAGATTAGTAAACTATGGAGTTAGACAAGAAAAGATTAAAGTAGTCTTTTGCGGTGTTGACCGAAAAGTTTTTAAGCCTTTAAAAAAATACAAAACAAAAACTCTTTGCGTTGTTTCCAGGCTTTTGCCTTACAAAAGGGCAGAAGACGCTATAAAAGCCCTAGCTTATGTTAATAAAAAAACAAAAACAGCTTTTAAAATCATTGGCAGCGGGCCGGGAAAAGAGAACTTAATTTTTCTGGCCAGAAGGCTTAAAATTTTAAAAAGAGTCAAGTTTTATGAAAGCATTGATCAAAAAAGATTAGCACAGATTTTAGGCCGTTCGCATATATTAGTTCACCCTTCAGTAGTTGAGGGATTTGGGATTGTAATACTTGAGGCGGCCGGCAGCGGTACGCCGTTTATCGCTGCCAGTATCCCAACCAGCAAGATGCTTGCCGAAAAATTAAGATCAGGGCTTTTGTTTAAAAAAAAGAATGCAAAAGAGCTGGCCGAAAAAATTCTGGAGCTTTTTGAGAATAAAAAATTGTATGAAAAATTGAGAAAAAATGGTATTGAGAATGCTAAAAAGTTTTCTTGGGAAAAGCTGGGTAGAGAAACAGAAAAGGTGTTTTTTTCTGAAAAGGGACTGACCCTTTAAAGGGTCAGTCCCTAGCCTGATGAAAAAGCTGCGCATTGCTGCTCTTATTGATGCTTGGCTGCCGTTTTGCGGCGGCGGCCAGGTGCATGTTAGGGAAACGACTAAAATTCTTAAGAAAAAATATAATTGTGATATTGTCATATTTCATGGGTTTGGAGGCAATGTTATGCTCAGGGCCTTTTGGAATTTTTTGGTAATTCCCCAGGTTTTGATGAAATATTTTAGAAAGCCTTTTAACTTAATCCATGCTCATGCTTACTCTGCCGGGTTTTCTGGCAAGATTTTAAGCCTTATTTTAAATATTCCTATTGTTTTTACAGTTCATGGAGCAAACAGCTTGGACCTTGGGAAGAAAGGGCCAAAGGCTTGGCTGGAGAACATAATTTTGACCAAGATTAAATACGATTGTCAGATCTCGGTTGCTAGGAGCTTTTTGAAGCATAAAAATGTAAATGAAAATATTAGGGTAATCCCTAATGGAGCGGACGTAAGAAAATTAAAAATTAAATATAAAAAATCAAAAACACAAATCAAAAATAAAAAAATAAAATTGCTTTTTATTGGGAGGCTGGAAGAAATTAAAGGGGTTGATATTTTGTTGAAGGCATTGGGGAAAGTTAAAGACAAGCTGCCTAAATTTGAATTAAGGATAGTTGGAGAAGGCAGTCAAAAGAAAGGTTTAGAAAAATTAATGCATAGGTTGGATTTATGCAAGCAGGTTAAGTTTCTTGGCAGAAAGATAGGTCAAAAGTTAACTGAGGAATATCAAGAAGCTGATCTTTTTGTTTTGCCCTCGCGAAGTGAAGGCCAGCCTCTAACTTTACTTGAGGCTTGGGCAGCGGGTCTGCCGGTTTTAGCGACTAGCGTTGGTGATAATCCCCGGATGGTTATAGAAGGCAAAAATGGTTTTTTAGTCAAAGCCGGCAATGTTGGTAGTTTAAGCAGGGGCTTACTTAAGGCTTTTAAGAAGCGAAAACAATGGAAAAAGATAGGCCAGAGAGGATATAATTTAGTTGGCAAAAAATATACTTGGGATAAAACAGCAGAAAAGATATATAAAGTTTATAAAAACCATGTCCATTGATCTTAGCGAAAAAATTTCCTGCTTTAGTTTATTAAAGTCGTTTTTCGATCCTGTTAAAACTGATGATATACAAGAGCTTTTAAAGGTTAAAGGAATAGTTAGCAAAGACAAAGAGCTTACCTTTTTCAATTGGGGCAGAAATGCCCTTTTTGCTCTTTTTAAGAGCTTGCCTTACAAAACAATTCACTTCCCGGCCTTTATTTGTTCAGTTACCACTGAGGCCGCTTTAGCGGCTGGCAAAAAAGTAAAACTTCTTGAAGTTGACAAAGAAACTTTTAACTTAGATATAAATAATTTGAAGAATAAGAAAATTAAATGCTTAGTTGTTCTTCATGCATTTGGTAATCCCATAGATGTTTTAAAAATTAAAAAAATTTTGCCTAAGACTTTTATTATTGAAGATTGTGCACATAGCCTCTTCTCTAAAATTGGTGGTCAATATGTTGGTAAAACAGGTGAAACAACCCTTTTTAGCCTATACAAGCAGGTTCCCAATTTAAACGGCGCAGTTTTGGCTACGAACAAGAGATTAAATTTAAATCAAAAAGAAGAGCCTTTTTTTGATTTAAAAAAGCGGCTTTTTATAAAAACAAAAGGAATCCATCAATATTATTTAAACAGATTAAAAAAAACTTATTTGCCAAAAATTGCCAGGCAGAGATTTACTGACAAAGTAAAACCCAACCGGCTGGTTTTGGCTCTTTTTAAACAGGGTTTTGAAAATTTAGAGCAAGAAATTAAAAAAAGAAGAAAATTAGTAAGAACATATTTTATGTTAACTGAAAAGAGCGAGTACTTTTTAGCCCAAAGGTTTGAAAAAAAAAGCCAGCCGTCTTTTTATCAATTTGTAATAAGGCTAAGACCTGAATATAGCTATTTAAGAGATAAAGTTTTGATGAGCATGAGAAAAAAAGGAATTTTTTTAGACAGGCTCTGGTATGATGCGCCGATCGCCCAAGAAAAATTTAGTGCTTTTAAAAAATCGTGTCCCAATGCTTTTTTATTATCACAGTCAGTTGTAAGTCTTCCGATAAGATCAGAGATTAAAAGGGGCAAGATCGGCTATTTATTCAAACAACTTCAAGAAGCATTTAAAGAGAATTTATGAAAGTCCTAATGATTATTTCCCATTTCTGGCCGCAGATGGCCGGAGCTGAAGTTTTTGCTAAAAACATAAGCGAGTATTTAGTTAAAAAAGGACACAGGGTTGATATTTTGACAGGCAGATGGAAGAAAGAATGGAAGATGCAAGAGAAGATCAAAGGAGTTAGGATTATTAGAGTTAAGCCATGGCTTAACTTTCGGCCTTTCAAAACAATCGGCATATTTTTCCCACTTTTTTCAAAAGCACTTCATTTAACTAAAGTAAGAAATTATGATTTAGTTCATGTCCATATTTTTCCGGCCAGTATCGTAGGGGCCTTAGTAAAGAGAGAAACTCCCCTAATAGTAACAGTTCAAGGTGGTGATATCGGTGATTATTCGGAAAACTTCGGTATGTTTTCGCCATTTTTAAGGCTAATTATTTCTCAGGCTTTAAAAAAAGCCGAAGTAGTCCATGCAGTCAGTTATGATTTAGAAAAAAGCTTGAAGAAAATGGGAGTCAAAAGGATTAAAGTAATCCCCAATGGCGTTAATACAAAAATTTTCAAAAAAAGAAACAAAAAGAAAACAAAAACCAAGCTTCAAATCCCAAGCTCCAAGTTTGTGATAGTAAGTCATTCAAGGCTGACTTTTAAAAATGGTTTAGATTTATTGATCAAGGCGGTTGCTAAAATAAAAGAAAAAAGCAATATCTTAGTTTTTTTGATAGGCGAGGGCTATTTAAGAAATAGGCTTGAAAAATTAATGCATAGGACGGACCTATGCAACCAAATTAAGTTTTTAGGCTATAAAAGGCAGGAAGAGATAGCCGAGTATCTGGCTGCCTCAGATGTCTTTGTTCGGCCTTCAAGGCAGGAAGGTTTTGGCATTGCATTTTTGGAAAGCATGGCTGTAGGTCTTTCGGTAATCGGAACAAGAGTCGGCGGAATTCCCGACTTTGTCATTCATAAAAAAAATGGTTTGCTAATCGCGCCCGAAAATATAAAAGAGTTAACCAAAGCAATTAAATTATTGAAGAAGAATAAAAACCTAAGAAAAAAACTTGGGAAAAATGCTAGAAAAATGGTTTTGAAAAAGTATGCTTGGCCAAAAATCTGTCAGCAGATTGAGAATTTATATAAAGGCTTAGGGCAATTTTAGACTAAAATGAGTAATAGAAAAATTGTAATTATTGGTGCTGGCCCGGCAGGATTGACCGCCGGCTATGAACTTAAAAAGAGAAACAAAGATTTTATTATTTTTGAAAAAGAAAAAGAAATAGGCGGAATAGCAAAAACAGTTAAATATAAGAATTTTAGGTTTGATATTGGCGGCCACCGGTTTTTTAGTAAGAGTGAGATTGTTAATAAAATTTGGAAAGAAATTCTGCCAGCAGATGATTGGCTGCAAAGACATAGGCTCTCCCGAATTTATTATGACAACTGTTTTTTTGACTATCCTTTAAAAATAGACAATGTTGTCAAAAACCTGGGGCTTAAAAGATCGCTGGCAATTATTTTAAGCTTTATAAATTCAAAACTTTTTCCCATAAGAGATGAAAAAAGTTTTGAAGACTGGATTGTTAATCGATTTGGCTGGCGGCTTTATAAAACATTTTTTAAAAGCTATACTGAAAAACTTTGGGGGATTCCTTGCGAGCAAATCCGGGCTGACTGGGCAGCTCAAAGAATAAGAGGCCTTTCTTTTACTTCGGCGGTCAAGGACGCTCTTTTGCGCCAGATTGGTTTTAAAAACTCCGAGGTTATAAAAACCCTTATTACTTCCTTTGTTTACCCTAAATATGGACCAGGCATGATGTGGCAAGCGATGAGTGGAAAAATTTTAAAAGGAACCAATAAAAAAATTATTAAAAGAAAAACAAAAGTGATAAAGATTATTTTTAACAAAAAGACCGCTAAGGTAAAAAGGGTTATCATAAAAAATGAACAGGGAAAAGAAAGACAAGTTAAGACAGCAGCCTTATTTTCTTCAATGCCAATTGATGAGCTTATTTTATTAATTAACCCAATTCCCTCAAAAAAAGTAATAAAAGCAGCCAAAGATTTAATGTATCGCGACTTTATTCAGGTAGCTCTTGTTTTTAAGATGAAAAAGTCTTTCCCCGACAACTGGATTTATATCCATGATCCGCAAGTAAACATACTAAGGGTTCAAAATTTTAAAAACTGGAGTCCATATCTGGTGCCGAGCAAAAAATATACTTGCTTGGGCGTAGAATACACCTGCAATATTGGTGATGAAATTTGGAGTCTTTCAGACAGGCGTTTAAAAAACTTAGCAAAAGAAGAACTAATTAAGACACGCTTGGTTAGTAAAAACAAAACTGTTTTAGGCGGAAAAGTTGCCCGCATGAAAAAAGCCTATCCTATTTATAATAGTGAGTATAAAAAATCAGTAAAAATTATTAAAAACTTTTTAAAAAAGATAAAAAACCTTTATCCTATTGGCAGAAGCGGTATGTTTAAATACAACAACATGGACCACTCAATGCTGACAGCAATTTTGTCGGTTCGCAATTTTTGCGAAAAAAAGAGCTATAATGTCTGGGACATAAATACCGAAGAAAAATACCATGAAGAAAAACAAGAATACTAATTTAAAATTTCCCAGAAAAGTTTATCTTATTTTGCTTGCTCTTTTGTTAGTCGCTTTTCTGGCTGCTTCATTAACAAGATACTTTGACCATGACGAATTTGAGACAATCCACACTGTCTGGAAAATAGTTCAAGGAGAGAGGATTTATGTTGATTTTTTCCAGCACCACCACCCATTTTTTTATTACCTTTTAGCCCCTTTTGTACTAATTTTTAGAGATAGTATCTTGACTCTTTTTGCCGCCAGAGTTTTTATTTTTTTCTTGACTTTGTTGATTTTAGCAAGCACTTATTTGTTGGGCCGCAAAATATTTAATAGCCGGATTAGTTTTTTGGCAATTATTCTTTTAGCGACAACATTTATTTTTAATGAAAAGGTGGTTGAAATAAGAACAGATACAATACAAACTTTATTTAGTCTGGCTTCTTTAGTTTTTTTATTTGATTTTTTAGAAAATGGTAAAGCGCGATCTTTAATATTAAGCGGAGCAGGTTTAGGTTTTTCTTTTCTTTTCCTACAAAAAGCCATTTTCCTTATTTTTCTTGTTTGTCTTTTATTGCTTTATTATTTTTGGCAAAGAAAAATATCCGGCCGGCATCTTTTAATTTTTGGTCTTAGTTTTTTGTTGACCCTTTTTCCTTATATTGTTTATTTATTGCTGACCAAAAATTTTTCTACTTATTTGTTTTTCAATTGGGTCTTTAACTTTAATTTTGTCGGCCATTTTTACCCTTTCAGGCATTTAGCAGAATCTTTTAGAGAAAATTCCTTGCTTTGGATTTTTTGTGCTTGGGGGTGTTTGGTATTTTTAAAAACCCACAGGCAAAAAAACTTAGCTTTTTTATCTTTAGGGCTACTGCTTTCGCTTTTTTTTGTTAGAGTTCCTCTTAAGCAATATTTTATGACCCTAATGCCTTTAATAGCTTTAATCTCCAGCCAGGGCTTATATTTTACTTTTAAAAATAACCAGAAGTTGCTATTAATTATATTCTTATTTTTAACAGTGCCCTTTATTTATTCCTCTCTTAAGCCGCTTGAGACGACGATTAACAGGAACCAATTGGCTTTAGTAAAAGATGTTTTGCAAGCGACTAACGAAGAAGATTTTGTTTATGACGGCAGCGCAAGATTTAACCTTTTTAGGAAAGATATCGACTTTTTCTGGTTTTCTGTTAATCCCACAGATAGTTGTCTGGCTACTTATAAGAAGTTAAGGCCTTGTGACTATGATATTAATGAACTAATTGAGGAAAAAAAACCGAAGATAGTTTCTACTTACCCAGCACCAGTTGATTTAAGAAGGCTTGAAAAGCATTATAAGCCTTTTAAAAATTACCCTAATGTTTTTATAAGAATCAACTAAGATGAAAATTTTATTAGTTACCTCTATTTTCCCACCGGAGATTGGCGGGCCGGCAACATATAGTTATCAATTGGCTGAGTCTTTATCGAAAAAACATAAAGTATTGGTAATAACTTTTAGCAAAAAACCGGACAAAAGGTCAAATATCCCAACTTGCTCAGTTAGCCAGAAGGGGAATAGTTTAATCAGACAGTGGCGGCTTTTTAAAAGGATAGTTTTCTTAAGAAATAAGTTTGAGATTATTTTTAGCCAAGACGCTTTAGTTGTTGGTTTAGCTTGTATTTTAGCAGGGAGAATTTTAAGAAAGCCGGTTGTTGTCAAGTTTGTCGGCGATATTGTGTGGGAGAGTAGTGATAGAGA
>Ga0180438_10005366_pt1 | contig 17880 bp, 7 predicted proteins | sample SS_ome_12_FD_132455 | JGI IMG/M metagenome (GOLD analysis project Ga0180438, IMG submission 132455) | Hypersaline lake sediment archaeal communities from the Salton Sea, California, USA - SS_3_D_2 metaG | ecosystem: Environmental > Aquatic > Non-marine Saline and Alkaline > Hypersaline >...
AATCGCGGTTTTCGCGCTCGCAAGGGGAAAACCTGCACTTCCCACAAACCCCTGTTTCCCCGATCTCTTACATCCACAGCGGGCGAAGGGACTCGAACCCTCAACAACCAGCTTGGAAGGCTGGAACTCTAGCCAATTGAGTTACGCCCGCAGGTCCGCTGCGCATATTACCATCAGGCCGCGCTGTTTCGCAAGACGCCGCGCGAACAAATGGTCGCGCCTCGCCCTTCCGCAGCCCCGCCAGGGCGGCGGCCATGTGCCACGCCTTCCGCCCGGCCGGCTCGGCCACTTCCGGCAGGCGAGCCAGTTCATCGTCCGTCATGACCCGATCGGCTTGCTCATCAGGCAGGGCCTCGGCGGCGTCTGCCTCTCGGCTCTGCTGGGCGCTGTCTGCGATCACTTCGCTGAGGCTGGTGGCGCGAGGCGCCCCCTTGCCCCTCCTGTGACGGGCCATCCACCCCTTTACCGTGGCCGAGTCATCGATAGCTTTGTTGGCCGCTGCGTCACCGCTCTGGTTCTGCCCCCAGGTTCGCAACGGCGACGAGGCGAAGCAGCTTGTCGTCTTGCCTCCGCATCGGGTAGGATGGGTGGCATACACGTCTTGCCGACCCATGTTCTCGCTCGGCACTCTTGGTCGGAGGCGCCGGTTTGAGCGATGTCACACGCATCTTGACGGCGATCGAGCGCGGCGAAATGCAGGCCGCCGACGAACTGCTGCCCATCGTGTACCAGGAGCTACGTCTCCTTGCGGCCCAGATGCTGTCGCGCGAACGGCCGGGCCAGACCCTCCAGGCGACTGCTCTGGTCCACGAGGTGTACATCCGCCTGGTCGGTTCGGAGGACCCGGGATGGGAGGGCCGGCGCCACTTCTTCGGCGCCGCAGCGGAGGCGATGCGGCGGATACTCGTGGACAGCGCCCGCCGAAAGGCAAGTGCCAGGCATGGGGGCGAGCACGTCAGAATCGACCTTCCGGAGGTCGCTCAGAGCTCCCACGGAGATCGCATCGACCTGCTAGCCCTCAACGAAGCCCTGGAGAGACTCCAACAGGAGCATCCCGACAAGGCGGAGATCATCAAGTTGCGGTTCTTCGCGGGGCTCAGTCTGGAGCAGACAGCGGCGGCGGTCGGCTTGTCCCGTGCAACCGTTCAGCGGAAATGGGCTTACGCTCGGGCTTGGCTTTTCGGGCGGTTGAATCCCGCCTGAGGCGAACACAGGCTGAGAAAACGGGTGGAATCCCTGAGCACGCGCTCGCTCGGATTACGCATGGAAGGACGGAGCGGCTATGAAGGACTCGCCCATGAGCAATACTCCCTCCAGTTCCGAGACGATCTTCGCCAGGGCTATCGCTATCAACTCGCCGCAAGAGCGCGAGGCGTACGTGCGTGAGGCCTGTGGGGGCGACTTGGCACTTCGCGGCCAGATCGAGAAGCTCGTGGCTGATCATTTGAGGGCCGGGGATTTCCTTGAAGGGCCCGCCGTTGGCGAGCAGGTCACGCTCGATGCGGGGCCGCTGACCGAGAAGCCTGGCACGGTGATCGGGCGGTACAAGCTGCTGGAGCAGATTGGCGAGGGGGGGATGGGCGTGGTCTACATGGCCGAGCAGACCCAGCCTGTCCGCCGCAGGGTCGCCCTCAAGATCATCAAGATCGGCATGGACACCAAACAGGTCATCGCCCGCTTCGAGGCAGAGCGCCAGGCCCTGGCCCTGATGGACCATCCCAACATCGCCCGGATCCTCGACGCCGGGGCCACGGAGACGGGCCGGCCGTATTTCGTGATGGACCTCGTCAAGGGCGTGCCCCTCACCGAGTACTGCGACAAGAACAAGCTCCCCGCGCGCGAACGGCTGGAGCTGTTTCTCCAGGTCTGCGGCGCCGTCCAGCACGCCCACCAGAAGGGCATCATCCACCGCGACATCAAGCCCACCAACGTGATGGTCACGCTGCACGACGGCAAGCCCGTCCCGAAGGTGATCGACTTCGGCATCTCGAAGGCCACCAACCAGCGCCTGACGGAGAAGACGCTGTTCACCGGCTACGCGCGGATGATCGGCACGCCGGCGTACATGAGCCCCGAGCAGGCGGAGATGAGCGGCCTGGACGTGGACACCCGCAGCGACATCTACTCGCTGGGCGCTCTGCTGTACGAGCTGCTGACGGGCATGACGCCGTTCAACCAGGAGCGACTGCGCAGCGCCGGATACGGCGAGGTCCAACGGATACTCCGTGAGGAGGATCCGCCCAGGCCGTCGGTGTGCTTGAGCACACACAAGAAGACGCTGCCGGTGGTGGCCCTTCGACGCGGCACCGACCCGACCCGACTGAACCGCACCGTGCGCGGCGAGTTGGACTGGATCGTGATGAAGACGCTGGAAAAGGACCGTACGCGGCGCTATGAGACGGCTGCGGCGCTGGCCGACGACATCGAGCGTCACCTGCACAACGAACCCGTCCTCGCCGGCCGGCCGGGATCCGTTTACCGCCTCAGGAAGTTCGCCCGCCGACACCGCGTGGGCGTGGCCGCGGGACTGGCAGTGACGATCGCCCTGATTGCCGGGCTCGCCCTCGCCGGCCTCGGATTCCGCGAAGCGAGGCGCGAAGCCCGAAACGCGAAAGAGGCAGCCGAGCGCGAGAGCCTGGCACGACAGGAGCAGATCGTGGCCAGGCAGCAGGCCGAGGACCGGTTGCGGCTGGCGAACCGCAATGTGCGTCTGGCATGGGACGCATTGGAGGAATTCTACGGCCGCGTGGCCGACAGATGGAACGTACGAAAGGCAGAGCGCCGGCGAGAGAAGGACCCACACGGACTGTACAGAATGGTGGACGAGCCACGCGGCGCCGACGAAGGCGACCAGGGGTTGTGGCGCCGCCTGCTGAGGTTCTACGAGAGCTTTGCCAGGACCAACCGGCAGGCCCCCGAACTGCGGGCCAGTGTCGGGGAGGCCTACGAGAGAGTTCGGGCCGCGCGAAGGAAGCTCGCGGAGTACTTCCCCAACACGATTGAGCATCGAAGGGCGCTGGGGCGCGCCTCCTCCGGCCTGGCCGCCCTGCGGCACGCCGCGGGCCGAAACAAGGAAGCCGAGGAGGGCTATCGCAACGCCGTCGAGACGCAGGAGGAACTGGTCAAGACATTCCCTACCGTCCGGGAGTACCAAACGGACCTGGCTGCCAGCCACCGTGGCTGGGCCGTTGTGCTGAAGGACATGGGCCGCCACCAGGCCGCGGAGCAGCATCGCCGCGCCGCGGGCGAACTCGACGGAGAGCACGGTGCCACCCCCAAAGCGGCCACGGAATGGCAGATCGCTTACCCCGACTTCAGTGACTACAGCGGCCTGAACCTTGTCGGCGACGCTGGGGTCCGTGAGAAGCGCCTGCGCTTGACGTCGGCGGACAGGTGGAAGACAGGCGCGGCCTGGCTGAAGACAAAGCAGCGTGTCACGCTGGGTTTCGAGACGACCTTTCGGTTCCAGATGAGTGGCGACCGCGGCGGGTGTCCGGGGGGCGCCGACGGCATCGCCTTTGTCGTCCAGAACGACACGGCCTCAGCCCAGGGCGGGGGAGGAGAGGGCCTAGGCTACGGCGGCATCGCCAGAAGTCTGGCCGTCGAATTCGATCCGTACGGCAGGAACGTCGGAGAGCACACATACGGGCAGCATATCAGCGTCCAGACTGACGGCACCGCCCCGAACCGGTCGTCACCAGCCTTCTCTCTGGGCATCGTCACCGCCCCCTTCAAGCTGGACGACAACCGGGTTCACATCGCCAGGATTCGCTATGTGCCCGGAACCCTCTCCATCTTCCTGGATGGCCGGGCCGAGGGGGCCTTGATTGTACCTGTGGAGCTGGCAACGACGCTGGGCCTCGACGACGGTCGAGCCTGGGTTGGCCTCACCGCCGCGACCGGTACCTGGTACCAAAGACACGACATCTTGAGCTGGCAGTTCCGTCCACTGGTTGACCCGGCGGCGGCGCTTCCCAATCCCCGTGCCGCCCCTCCCCAACCACCTGACGCCGACGACGAGGGCGACCGGGATCCGCGCTCCCTTCAAGACGCGCTGCGCTTCTACAAGCGCTTCTACGAGGCGTCCGGCGAGCAGGACGAGCAGGAAGTCGCCGACCCGGGCGGCCGGTTCGTGATCGCCAAGGCCTACTGGCGGATCGGGGATTTTCGATGGTGGCTCCAGGAGCATGACGATGCGATGGGTGCCTACAACACGGCCTACAAGCGTTTGCGGAGTCTGGTGGAGGAGTACCCCGAGGTCCCCGAATACCGGGAAGAGCTTTTCGTCAAGTCGAGGGAGCTTGCAAACGTACATGCTGACCGCGGCGAACACGAGAAAGCCGTCGACGCTCTCTCCCACGCCATCCAGTTCGCCCCAGACGATGCCAGCACCGCCGACCTGCGGGAGCGCCGCGGCTTCTTGTGGAACCACCGGGGCTACGTTCGCCAGATGCTCGGCCAATGGCGCAAGGCGGTCGAGGATTTCTCCAAAGCCATCGAACTGGACCCGAAGAGCGCCGTCCTCTGGAACAACCGCGGCTCGGCCTACGGCAATCTCGGCCAATGGGACAAGGCGCTGGATGATCTTGCAGAGGCTGTGCAACTGAGCCCCCGCGACCACCATTGCTGGAGCTGCCGGGCCTGGGCCTACGCGAATCTCCGCCAATGGGACAAGGCCATCGCCGACTACTCCAAGGCCATCGAGCTGGACCCGGAGAACGCATCCTACCGGAACAGGCGCGGCTTCCCCTACTACGAGCTCGGCCAGCACGACAAGGCTCTGGCCGACTACTCGAAGGCCATCGAGCTGGACCCGGAGAACGCATTCTACTGGAACTTCCGCGGCTTCGCCTACGCCGGCATGAGGCAGTATGGGAAGGCTCTCGCCGACTACGCCAAGGCCATTGAGCTGGACCCCACGCCCGCCGTCTACTGGGACAACCGCGGCTTAGCCTACCTCAGGCTCGGCCAATGCGAGAAGGCCATCGCCGACAGCTCCAAGGCCATCGAGCTGGATCCGAAGAACGCACTCTACTGGAACAACCGCGGCGTCGTCTACGGCGAGCTCGGCCAATACGAGGAGGCCATCGCCGACTGCTCCAAGGCCATCGAGCTGGACCCGAAGAACGCACTCCACTGGAGCTACCGCGGCTTCGCCTACAGCAAGCTCGGCCAGCACGACAAGGCTCTCGCCGACCACTCGAAAGCCATCGAGCTGGACCCGAAGGACGCCCTCTCCTGGAGGAACCTCGGGACGGCGCAGTACCGCGCGGGGAGCTTCGCCGAGGCCGTCGAGGCTCTCGCCAAGTCGATCGAGCTCCAGCGGGGCGAGGGGAGCCCTGGCCAGTGGCTCTTCCTGGCGATGGCCCATTGGAAGCTGGGCAACAAGGACGAAGCCACGCGCCGATTCCGGCGTTCCGTGGAATGGATCAGGAAGAACGCCCCGGGCAACCTGGAGCTCGCCGGCCGCCGCGATGAGGCGGCGGAGGTGTTGGGCCTGAGGGATGAGCTGGCCCGGCAGGAGGCGGCCAGGACCGGCCAGGTCCTCCGCAAGTGCACAACGCTCTGGGGGCACGCCGCGGCCGTTCGGTCTGTGGGGTCCTCGCCCGACGGCAAGATGCTCGCGACGGGTAGCTTCGACAAGACGGCCAAGCTGTGGGACCTGGCCAAGGGCGAACCCAGGGCGACGCTCGAAGGACACAGCGGCATCGTCAACGGTGTGGCCTTCACCCCAGACGGGAAGATGCTGGCCACGGTGAGCTGGGACAAGACGGTCCGGCTGTGGGACGTGGCCTCGGGCGAAGAGCTGGCGGCGCTCCAGGGCCACGCCGATCGCATCCCGTGTGTGGCCATCTCTCCCGACGGCGGTAGGATCGCGTCCGGAAGCTACGACTGCACGGCCAGGATCTGGGACGTTGCGGGCCAAGCGGAGGTCACGACGCTGAAGGGCCACGGGAAGCAGGTCGAGTGCGTGGCCTTCTCCCCTGACGGGAAGACGCTGGCCACGGGGAGTTGGGATGAGACCGCTAAGCTGTGGGACACGGCGACGTGGAAAGAGCAAGCGACGCTGGAGATCGGCCACGACGTTCGGAGTGTGGCCTTCTCGCCGGACGGGCGCCTTCTGGCCGTGTCGAGCAGTGCCCCCGCCATCAGCGTATGGGATGCAGCGGGGCGCAAGCGGCTCGATGTGCTTACCGCACACGGAGCGGGCGTTTGGTCCCTCGCCTTCTCGCACGATGGGAGATTGCTGGCTTCGGCGAGCCGCGACAAGACCGTGAAGCTCTGGGACGTTGCCTCTGGGAAGGTCTTGGCGACGCTGATCGGGCACCGTGGGAACGTATGGACGGTGGCCTTCTCCCCCGACGGGAAGACCATCGCCTCGGGCAGTGCCGACACGATCGTCAGGCTGTGGGATGTCTCGGCAATCGGCAAGAAGGAAACAACCAAGACGCCGTAGGGCCTTCGTGACCGTACGGCGAGAAGCGTGACAGATGAGAAGGGCCGGTGAGCGCTAGCCGCCAAGCCCGCAACTCACCGGCCAAGGCCTGACCGGACGCGCCGTCTGCGCGCCCGGAACGAAGGCACCTTCATTATACCGCAAACCCGGTAGTAGCGAAGGAGAATGACCATGAGACCGCGCGACACGAACCAACACGCCGGCATCCCCAACCGCTGCGCCCTGGAACTCCTGGAGCCGAGGCTGCTGCTCAGCGCGGACCTCCCGGGGACGCTGTATGACATGGTCGGAGCCGACGTTTCCGATGCCAGTAATCTGGCGGATCAGGCGACGGGATTCCGATCGGGAGAGGTCCTGGTGGCCTTCCAGCCCGGCACGCGCGGCCGCCGGGCCGAGGAGGCCCGCCAGGCCCTGGGGGCCGAAACGATCAAGGTGTTCTCCCGGATCGGCGCTCAGCACTGGCGGCTGCCGAAAGGGCTAAGCGTGCCGCAGGCCGTCGAGGCCCTCTCGCGCAACCCCAACGTCCGGTACGCCGAGCCGAATTACGTCCACTCGATCGCTGCCACGCCGAACGATCCCGATTTCGATCAGCTTTGGGGCCTGCATAACACCGGCCAGACGGGTGGCACGGCCGACGCCGACATTGACGCGCTGGAGGCATGGAGCATCGCCACCGGCAGCGGCGACATCGTGGTGGGCGTGATCGACAGCGGCGTGGATTATGCGCATGTCGATCTGGCCGTGAACATGTGGACCAACCCGGGCGAGACTCCTGACGACGGGATCGACAACGACGGCAACGGCTACGTGGATGACGTCTACGGCTGGGACTTCCACAACAACGACAACGACCCGATGGACGACCGCGGCCACGGCACGCACTGTTCCGGGACGATCGGCGCGGCAGGCAACAACGACACTGGTGTCGTGGGCGTGAACTGGAGCGTCAAGATCATGGCGCTGAAGTTCCTCAGTGCGGGGGGTTCGGGGTCCACGGCCGACGCCATCGATGCTGTGAACTACGCGACCATGATGCGCGAGCTCCATGACAGTTCCGGCGGAACGCTGGGGGCCAACATCGTCCTGACGAGCAATAGCTGGGGCGGCGGCGGGTTCTCCCAGGCATTGGCGGATGCGATCGCAGCCGGCGGCGACAAGAACATGCTGTTCATTGCGTCCTCGGGCAATGGGAGCACGAACACGGACGCCAACCCGTACTACCCGGCCGGCTACGACCTGGACAACATCATCTCGGTCGCCTCCACCGACCACAACGACGGCAAGGCCTCGTCCTCGAACTGGGGCGCCGCCTCGGTGGACCTGGGCGCGCCGGGTGTGGATGTCTTCGGCAGCTTGCCGGGAGACGCCTACGGCATGAAGAGCGGCACCTCAATGGCGGCGCCGCACGTCGCGGGCGCCGCCGCGCTGACGTGGAGCCTTGCCCCCGCGGAGAGCTACGCCACAATCCGCGACGCGATCTTCGAGGGCGTGGACCCCAATGATGCTCTGCGCACCGACGGGTCCACCCCCACCGTGACCGGCGGGCGGCTCAACGCCTTAGGCACGCTCGCGAAGGTGTGCATGGTCGTGGCCGGAAGCGCCCCGGCCACCGGCGACATCGAGACCGCCCAGCCAACCGACTTCGCCGTCCACTTCTCCTTCCCCGTGGACGACACGACGCTCGAGGCGGGCGACCTGACCGTCAACGGCATTGCCGCGGACTCGGTTACCGCCGGCGACGGCGGCCTGACGGCAACGTTCACGTTCGATGCATCGCCGGTCACGGCCGAGGGACTTCAGACCATGCACATGGCCGCCGGAGCCGTGGCGACGAACTCCCCGGACCCGGTGGACCCCTTGCTGAAGGAGTGGAACGCCACGTTCCGCTACGACAGCCACCGGATGGCGGTCGCCTCCACCGTTCCTCCGACCGACGGCTTGACCCATGAACTCCCGCTCACGAGCCTCAAGGTCACCGTCGACGAAGCGTACGACACCGCCTCCGCAAGCGTGGACGATGTGATCCTCAGTCAGGGATCGGTGGTGGGCGTCGACACGACCCTCGCCGCCGAGAAGACCGTGGTGTACACCCTCGCCGGCGTCGTCGACGAGGGCACGCTGACGGTGCAGATGCCCGCCGGGGCTCTGGCCGACGTCAGTGGCAACCCGATGTTGCCGTACGAGGGCACCATGGACCTGGACTTCGGGACAGTGGCGTTCCCCACGCCGCTGGTGGCCAGGCCTCCGTTGGGCTCGCTGATCTACGAGGGGGCGGTCTCGGCCTTGATCACGCAAGGGGATACCGGCGACACGTTCACCCTCAATGTCGATCCCGGACAGACGATCACGGTGGTTGCGGACCCCGATGCGAGCCTCCGGCCCACCGTCTCCCTCTCCGGCGAGGCCAACGGGAGCGCTACGGCCGACGCTGCCGGTGAGGATGCCGTGATTCAGACGCAGTTCGCAGGAACCGGGGGCTCTCACACAATCACTGTCAGCGGCGCCGACGGGACAACCGGCGCCTGCACGCTTCGCGTCACACTGAATGCGGCCGCCGAGGACGAGAACCACAACGGGTCAGCCAACGATGACATGGCCTCGGCGCAGACAATCGATGCCAGCTTCATCGTCTTGGCGGACGGCGCGAAGCGCGGCGCAGCCTGCGGCAGGTTGGGGCCCATGACCGGCACCGCCGTCCACTCCGAGGACTTCGAGTCCGGCAGCTTGGGTGCGGAGTGGTCCACGTACTCGTCAACCGGGAACGGCCGCATCCAGGTAACCGGCGAACACGGCACGGCCGGTGGCTCCTACGCCCTGCTGATGGACTGCGAGCCGGGCGGCAGCAGCAACCTCAACGAGGCGATCTGGACTGTAGACCTCTCCGGCAAGACGAAGGCCATCCTGAATTTCCGGTACGCCGAGTGGGCCGATGAACAGCATGTGTTCAGCCGCGACAGCTTCAGGGATCACCTCGAGGCCGATGGCATCGCCATCCGAGACGGCAGCCAGCGTCAGGCCAAATGGCACCCAATCTGGAACGCCGGCAACACGGGCGCCGGCTTCTGGTGGACGTCCTATATCGATCTGGCCGCTTGGGCGGCATATCGCGGAGTCAGCCTCAGCAACAGCTTCCAGATCAAGTTCCAACAGTACGACGACGAGGCGTTGACCTCCGACGGACGCGGCTGGGACAACATCGCGATCCTCTGCCCGGAGGGCTCAACGCAGGGGAAGAACCAGGACTGGTACAAGTTCACTCTGGACGAGCCCGCTCCGGTGACGCTGGCGTTGAGGAACTGGGGGTACGCCGATGCGCACGTGGCGCTCTACGGCACCGACGGCGCCAAGTTGGCGGAAGGCGGCGGGTCGGCGAGCAGTGTCGATGAGATGATCGAGACCACACTCTCGCCAGGCACCTACTACGCCATGGTCAGCGGCAACCACTTCTTCAGCACCCTCTGGGAGTACTATTCGCTCGCGGTCACGATCGGCGCCCGGTTCGACCTCGGGACGAATTCCGGCCCCGAGCCGTGGAACGGCGACCCCTTCCAGAGCCTCGACGTCAGCGGCGGCGCGGTGGTCCTCGGCCACGCGAGCGCTGGGCGCGCCGATACCCTGGCGCAAGCCAGAGTCCTCTACTTCATGGATCACGGGTATTCGGACCCGTTCACCCAGGCGATGGCCAACCTGGGGGTCACCCCCACGGTTGCTGCCAGCGTCGACGACTTCGCGGCCAAGCTGGCGGCCGGAGGGTGGGACCTCGCCATCCTGCTCCAACAGGGCTACCTCGGCCACTCTTGGGTCGGTCCGATGAGGGACTATGTGCGCAATGGGGGCCGGGCGATTGTGGCCGACTGGACCGGAAGTCAGAGCGTCGCCAGGCCCTTCGGCGCCACCTACACGGGCAACAAGAACGGCGACTCCATCACCCAGGTGGCCCACCGGATCTGGGACGGCATCATCGACCCGTTCGACCTGACCAATCCGGGGTATGGGACGTTCTCGACGGGCCTGCGAGCCACGATCGGGCAGTCGATCGGCACGTTCCCCGACGGCGACGATGCGTTGGTTGTGGGCAACGAGGGACGCACGGTCCTCAACGGCTTCTCGTCCGACACGGCGAAGACGGCCGCCGAGGGCGTCAAGATCGCCGAGAACGAGATCGTGGTGGTCGCGTCGGCCGAGGTGGATTTCTATGAGGTCACTCTATCCGCAGGCGACGAGCTCGAGGCCGCCACCCTGACGCCCGCCGATGGCAATGGCGGATTCCTCAACGAGCTGAACCCGATGTTGCGGCTCCATAATGCATCCGGCGACCTTGTGAGGTCGGATGATGACGGCGGCGCTGGCCGGAACGCCCACTTGACTTACACCGTTCCGGCGGACGGGGCGGGGACCTACTACATTGAGGTCCTCGCCTCGGATGCGACAGCCGAGCCGACCAAGGGCGAGTACGTGCTGACCGTCGATCTCGCTGAGGCCCCGGGGATCACGGTCGAGCCTGCGTCCGGACTGATCACGACCGAGGGCGGCGCGACCGACACCTTCACCGTCGTCCTCAACACGCAGCCAACGGCCGCGGTGACCATCGGCCTTTCCTCGAGCGACACGACGGAGGGAAGCGTCTCGCCGACGAGCCTGACGTTTGCGGCGAGTGACTGGGCCACACCCCAGACGGTCACGGTGACGGGAGTGGATGACACGATCGAGGACGGCGACGCAGGCTACACGGTCGTCCTCAGCCCCGCTTCCAGCACCGATCCGAACTACGACGGCCTCGACCCGGTCGACGTCAGCGTGGTCAACCAGGACAATGACGAGAGCACGCAGACCTTCTTCAGCACCGACACGCCGCTGACGATCGCCGATCCTCACCCGAGGAAGGGCCCCAAGACAACGACGTCGGAGCTAGAGATCTCCTCCGGCATCACGATCGCGTCACTGGATATCGACATCTCCATCGACCACGCGGACATGTCGGAACTGACAATCAGCCTGATCAGTCCGTCGGGCAAGGAAGAGTCGTTGTGGTACAGCGGGACCGAGTGGCTTCTCGTAAACCCAACCGCCTTCGATGGGGAGCCGGTCGACGGAATCTGGACACTGGCCGTTACGGACAGCCTCAAAGGCAACATCGGGACTCTGTTGGAGTGGTCCCTGACGGTCTCTCCGCTTTCGTAGGTTGCTGCCAATGACTCTGCGGCTGAAGCAGTCTGCCCTTGTCCGTGACGATGCCCGCAGGAACCGGATGGACCGCGCATCGACGAAGTGGTAGCCAGAGCAAGTGGACGCAGCGAGGAGGCAAGGTCATGAGAATGACCGATCGCATTGCGCGCAGAGTCGCGTCGAAGCAGCTCGGCCCGCGTCGCCGATGGAAGGGCGATACAGTACAGACCGTGCTGGCGCCAACAGTGTGAAGGGGTGACTTCGGATCGGCGATCGCCCCACCACCGCCCTGCTGCTATCCATCCCGCAGCGCGTGCGCCGGCGACCCTTTTCCCCAATTTCGCGGAATAGCGCGCGGGCATGAACGGGCGGTCTACGCCCGTCAGGTCGTGGAGATGCAGCCGGCATACCCCCCCCTGCCAATTCCGCGGGCGCATGCGCGTCTTTGAACGGGCGGTCTACGTCAATCCTCTTGTTCGCCCATCAACTCGCCCACGTCCACGCTGGCCAGGACTTCGTCCAGCCACGCATCCAACGCCGGCTGGGTGAACGGCGGGCGACGTTCGCGGAACCGGTCCGCCAGGGCCGAGCACCAGACCGCGTCATCTATGCGCAGCAGGGCCGCCACTTCCTCACCGTCGCGGGTGATGGCGATGCGCTCGCCCTCGGCCACACGATCCAGCAGCGCCGCCAGCCGCACCCTCGTTTCCGTCACTGTCACGCGCTCCATCGCGTTGACTCCCTTCGTGATGTTGAGAAGACAAACTCTCTCCTACCCCGCGACCGTTCCCCCCGCCGTCGCGGCGATCGCCGCCGTTCGGAGTGCCTATCGCCTCCCCTCGGCCGCCTTGACCATCGCCAGCATGCCCGCCCGCACGACCTTGGGCAGCTTTGCCCAAGCGTCGATCACTTGGCGCAGATCGGGGTCGGAAGTGCCTGTTCCCTCAGCGCACTGCTGGGAAAACTGCTGGTGCGGGGCAGGCTGCCCTCCGAAGTGCTTGTCTTTCGGTGCGTTACAAGGCGGGGTTCCCGCTTGGAAGGCTGGAGCTCTAGCCAATTGAGCTACGCCCGCAGGTTCGCCCCGCATCGTACCATCACGCCGCTCTGTTTCGCAAGACGCCGCGCGAACGAATAGTTGCGCATCGCCGTTGCGCAGCCCGGCCAGGGCAGCGGCCATGCACCACGCCTTCCGCCCCGCCGGCTCGGCCACTTCGAGCAGCCGGGCCAGTTCATCGTCCGTCAGCGGCCGACGCACTCGCCGCCGGTCTCCTGCGAGCAAGAAGAGCGCTTGTCGGTCTGAGGATCGGTGATAGAATCGTCAGAAAGGCCGACGGCGGTCGTCGGCCAGAGCCCATTCGGGAAATCACGGGCAGGAGAGTTCGATCATGGCCGGACGGATGTACCTCGCGATGGCGGTGGCGATATCGGTGTGGACTTCGGTGACGGGCGTTCGGGCGGCCGAGCCCGCTGCGGTCGTCGAGGCGCCCGCGGCGAAGCCGAAGGCCCGCCCGCTCGCGGACGGGCCCGGCTGGCGGCCGCTGTTCAACGGCAGGGACCTGACCGGCTGGGTCGTCAAGTGCAAGCCGGCCGACCGGAAGAAGGGGTTCTGGAAGGTGGACAAGGGCACGATCCTGGCCGACTCGATGGGCGCGAAGGGGCACGACTACGTCTGGCTCTACTCGGCGAAGGCGTACGACGACTTCGTGCTGCGGCTGCGGTTCCAGGTGTCGCGCAAGAGCAAGGGCAACAGCGGCGTTCAGATCCGCAGCCGCTACGACGACAAGGCGGGCTGGCTCGACGGGCCTCAGGTGGACATCAACCCGGCCGGGCCGTGGCGGTGCGGGATGATCTGGGACGAGACCCGCGGGTCGAAGCGCTGGCTCTGGCCGCCCGTGGCGAAGGGCAAGTGGGTCAATCGGTCGATGGCGGCCAAGGGCAGCGTCTTCCATTACGCCGAAGACGGGGGCAAGTGGAACGAGATGGAGATCTCGGCGATCGGCACGAAGCTCCGCGCGGTGCTGAACGGCACGCAGGTCATGAAGTGGGACGGCAAGGGCACGCTCGACGACGAGGTCCACAGGAAGCGTAACGTCGGCATGAAGGGACACATCGCCCTACAGATCCACCGTGGCGACCGTCTGCGGATCCGGTTCAAGGACATCCGGATCATCTGCGGCAAGGCGCTGCAAGACGGCGCGTGGCGAATCGGCGATTCCGCAGCTTCGGAGATTGAGCGTCTGGCTGTCGGGCTCTGCGCGGGTTGGGGGGCGAGGGTGAGCGCACACGGCGAGTAGACAAGGGGCACGCGGGCACTGACGATGCCGGTGACGTCGACCGCTTCTGCTTCGCGGGGGCCCGCGACTGGACAGGCAGCTACACGCTTCGCGCCGTGCTCTGCCCGAACGGAGAGGGCTCTCTGACTGCGTAACCGCGCGTGGTTTGTGCTTGTCCAGGTCGGGATCACCCGTTATATTACCCGATGGTTGCAGTGGTTGGGATGACTGTTCTGGACAGTTGTCTGTTGGGCCGCGGCCCTTTCTCTGTCGTTCGCTGCTTCGTCGTTCGCCTCGGCCCGTGGGTTTCGCTGTTCGGACGCAGGGAAGGGTCGCCATGGTCAGAACTCAGCAGTTCCGGCAGCTCGCGCTGGGCACGCCTCTCGGCGACGACGTGCTGCTGCTGAAGCGCTTCAACGGCACGGAGCGGTTGGGGCGGCTGTTCGAGTATGACCTCGAGCTGCTCAGCGAGGTCGGCGACATCCCTCTCGAGGAAGTCACCGGGCAGAACGTCACCATCCGCGTCCAATGGTCCACGGAAGACCAGCCGCGGTATATCAACGGCTACGTCAGCCGCTTCGCCCTCGCCCGCCCGTTGGGCAAGACCACGGAGTACCGCGCGACGGTCGTCCCCTGGCTGTGGTTCCTGACGCGGACGAGCGACTGCCGCATCTTCCAGAACCTCACCGTCCCGGAGATCATCCGCCAGGTCCTCGCGGACAACGGCTTCGAGTCCGATATCGAGGACCGCCTCCAGCACGAGGTCTACCGCAAGTGGGACTACTGCGTCCAATACGGTGAGACCGACTTCGACTTCATCAGCCGCCTGATTGAGCAGGAGGGCATCTTCTACTACTTCGTCCACGACAACGGCAAGCACACGCTCGTGCTGGCCAACGCCTCCTCCACCCACGACACCGTGGGCGGCTACGAGAAGATCCCGTACGTGCCCCCCACCAGCAGCCTGCGGGAGCGGGAGTACATCCGGCAGTGGGCGATGGAGCAGCAGGTCCAGCCGGCCGTCTATGCCCACACCGACTTCGACTTCACCCACTCCAGGACGTCGCTTCTGGCCGCCGCGAAAGCCGCCCCGCCCCCGCCGAAGCCGGACTACGAGGTCTACGAGTACCCCGGCGAGTACGCGCAGGTCACCGACGGCGAGGCCTACGCGCGGCGACGGATCGAGGAGTACCAGGCCCGGCGGGAGGTCGCCCAAGGCGAGGGGGAGGTTCGAGGCGTCACCACCGGGCGCCTGTTCACACTCACCGGACATCCCCGCAGCGACCAGTGCAAGCAGTACCTGGTGACCTCGACGAGCATCGAGGCCGTCTCGGACCTCTTCGGCGCCGGCTCGGACGCCGGCGGCACGGGTGACCAGGCCCGAAACGGCGACGGTGCCGGCGCGTACGTCCCCGCCGCCGGCGCCGACGGCGAGGCCAACTACACCGTCAGGTTCACCGCCATCAAGTCCGACCGCCCGTTCCGCCCCCGACGGATCACCCCGCGGCCGATGATCCGGGGCCCGCAGACGGCGATGGTGGTCGGGCCGAAGGGCGAGGAGATCCACACCGACAAGTACGGCCGCGTGAAGGTGCTCTTCCACTGGGACCGCCACGGCAAGGCGGACGAGAACAGCTCCTGCTGGGTGCGGGTCGCCCAGCACTGGGCGGGCCGCAAGTGGGGGACGATGTTCATCCCGCGGATCGGACACGAGGTGATCGTCGAGTTCCTGGAGGGCGACCCGGACCGCCCGATCATCACCGGGCGCGTGTACAACGACGCGAGCATGCCGCCCTACGACCCGCCGAAGTTCCCCACCGTCTCGACGATCAAGACGCTCTCGAGCAAGGGTGGCGGGGGCTTCAACGAACTCCGTTTCGACGACAAGAAGGGCAGCGAGCAGATCTTCCTCCACGCCGAGAAGGACCAGGACCTCCGGATCAAGAACGACACGAAGGAGTGGACCGGCCGGGACCGCCACGCGATCGTCAAGCGCGACCAGCGCGAAAAGGTCGAGGGCGACAAGCACCTGACGGTCGCCGGCGACCGCAACGAGAAGGTAGACGGCACGATCTCGGTCGAGGCCGGCACGGACATGCAGGAGAAGGTCGGCGGCAACCACGCCCTCGAGGCCGGCAGCGAGATCCACGTCAAGGCCGGCACGCAGGTCGTCATCGAGGGCGGCAGCGCGCTGACGATCCAGGTCGGCAGCAGCTTCATCAGCCTCAAGCCCGAGGGGATCGCGATTTCGGGTGCGATGGTGGACATCAACAGCGGCGGGTCGGCCGACACCGGCGCCGGCTGCGCGCCCGACCCGCCCGCCGCGCCGCTCGAGGCCGCCACCGCCGAGCCGGGCGAGGTCAACGAGCCGCCGCCGAAGCCCAAGCCCCCCAAGCCGACGACGTACAGCGCGTCGGCTAAAGTCCTCAAGGTCGCCGCCGTCAGCGGCGTGCCCTTCTGCGAGGAGTGCGCCGCCGCCGCGGCGGCGGCCGCCGTGGCGGCAGGGACCGCGGCGGCGACACAAGAGGCGCCGGACGCGAAGGGCGAGCCGGCGGCGAAGGAGGCGGCCGAGCGGAAGCAGGCCGTCGGCATCGAGATCAAGCTGGTGGGCGAGGACGACCAGCCGATTCCCGGCGAGAGATACCGGATCAAGCTGCCGGACGGCAGGAAGGTCGAAGGGGCGCTCGACCAGAACGGCTTCGCGTCCGAGGACGGTTTCGAGCCGGGCACCTGTCAGGTCTGCTTCCCGGACCTCGACAAGGATGCATGGGAGAAGATTTGATGGCCCACAAGCAACACGTCGTCCGGCAGGGCGACTGCATTTCCAGCATCGCCTTCGACCACGGTTTTTTCCCGCGGACGATCTGGGACGACGCGAAGAACAGCCGCCTGAGGCAGCAGCGGTCCAGCGGGAACATCCTGTACCCCGGCGACGTGGTGTGGATCCGGGACAAGGAGGAGAAAGAGGTCCCCTGCGCCAGCGAGCAGCTTCACCGTTTCAGGAGGAAGGGCGTCCCGGAGGTGCTGCGGGTGCAGTTGGTCGACGAGGAAGGCCGGCCGCATGCCGCCGCCGACTATATCATCGAGATCGACGGCGAGTTTCGCTCGGGGCGGCGGACGGACGGCGAGGGGTGGGTCCGCGAGGCGATCCCGCCCGACGCCGCGGAGGTGAAGATCACGCTGGTCGATGGCGTCAAGCACGGCGAGTGGCTCGAGGAATGGAAGGGCGACACGGAGGAGGGGTCCACCGCGGCCGGCACGGAGGAGAAGCCGGTCGTCTTCCATTGGGTGTTGGGCAAGCTGGACCCCATCGACACGATCGAGGGCGTCCAGGCGCGGCTGAACAACCTCGGCGATGACTGCGGCAAGGTCGACGGCGTCCTCGGCAAGAAGACGCGGGCGGCGCTGCGGCAGTTCCAGGAAGAGCACGACCTCGAGCCCATCGGCGAGGACGACCGCGAGGTGGGCCGCGTAACGCTCGAGGTGCTGGAGGAGGAGCATCTGTCCTAGGGCCTCGCCGCCGCGCCGTCGCGCGGCCGAGGCGGATTGACGAGACGAAGGTTCGGCATGAACTACGACAATCCGTTCACGAACAACGTGGTGACGGCGCTGCGGACGTACGCGCTGTCGCTGCCGAACGGACCGGCCGGCTACGAGCCGACGCTCCAGGGGGCCTCCAACTCGATCGCCGCCGGCGTGATGGGGCCGCCCCCGAACAACCGCCCGCTGTCGGGCCTGTGCGAGTGCAACTGGGTCGCCGCCGACGCGGCCAACGGCATCGCCCGCGTGACGATCGACCGGAAGACGACCTACCGCACGGTGGGAGGCTTCCGGGAGCGGAAGCACGCGATGGTGTTGACGTTCACCAACGCTCCGGCGGGCTTCGACGCGTACTTCCTGCCGTGGGACGGGCGGGGCGGCGTGGCGTACATGACGCTGGCCGCCGGGGCGGGCACGCCGGACTACTTCTTCACCGCCGCCCTG
>Ga0180438_10005367_pt1 | contig 17877 bp, 16 predicted proteins | sample SS_ome_12_FD_132455 | JGI IMG/M metagenome (GOLD analysis project Ga0180438, IMG submission 132455) | Hypersaline lake sediment archaeal communities from the Salton Sea, California, USA - SS_3_D_2 metaG | ecosystem: Environmental > Aquatic > Non-marine Saline and Alkaline > Hypersaline >...
ATCATTTATTTTGGTTGGAACTTGGTACAGATACTTTATTTACGGATAGGATTTGAACAAATATCTGAAACTGTCAATAATAAAGTCTCTGATAGATATAGTTCTTCCAAAAAAAAAGAAGCAACTTGCCTTATCATTCTAATACTTGCAATATTGATTCCATTCTTAATGCAACTAGCTACTCTTTCAGTATATTTGCCATTATTTACTCCTCCAGCGGGAGATCCCGTAGATCCTTTAGTTTGGTTTGTGGGATATAATGTTTTTATTTTCCTAATAATGGTTGTAACTTCATGGCGCTTATTTACATTACATTTAAGAAGTAAAAAAAATGATTCTATTAACGCCTTTTCCTCGATTTTCTACATCCTCATTTGGATCATAATATGGTTCAGGTCGTTTAGTTTTATAAACACGCTTCAAAACGTGGTTCAAGGATCTTTAAGCTTGGATATAACAACAAGACTCATCGATGTTCTCTTGATGGTTATCACGACGATAATAGTTTTAAGAGGTTTAGGTGATAAAGTCTATGATTCCGTCCTGTTCAATAAAAACAACATGCCTTTTTTCCTTTTTTCGTTTACGTTACTATATTTCGTTGGTCAAATCATCATGATCACAGGTGCAGGGAATTTAACCGGAATTTTTGCTGATCGGAACCAAATTAACCTGATAAATAATTTTCTCATTATCTTAGTTACCGTGATATTTTACTGGGTCTATTCTGAAAATGTTTTGGAGAAAAAGGGATTAATCATCAAAAAACACTTTTACCCTGAAGATGTCGTGCTTGTCATAAAGGATTTTAAACAAACTCTCGAGAATCGTGAAGCGTTGAATACAAGTAAATTTGGAGACGAGGACTTAGACGATTTCCTACGAAGTCGTAACTTAAGCATTTCAGAACCAGAGCCACTAATCGAGCTAGATGCACCTTATTCGCCTGAGCCTGAGACTGAATCAGAGCCCGAGCCATTTTTTAATGATAACCATGATTCGTAAAGCTGAAGAAAAAGACATTGATGATTTAGTAGAATTAATAATTCTCTTTGAACAAGCCATCGAGGAAATCTATAAAGGCGATTTTAGCGGTTTAAAGATCGACAAAAAGATCATTAAAGACGTTTTAATAGAGGGTTTCAACGATAAATACCACACGATATTAGTAATTGAAGAAAACAACCAATTAATTGGATTTGGAGACGTGTGGATATATCCCGAATTTGGGCACGCAGGATACAGTGCTTACTTGCATAATTTTTTCGTGAAAAAAGAACATCAAAAAAGGGGATTAGGTAAGGAATTATTAGGAGAGTTAATAGTTCTTGCTCGAAAAAAGAAATCTACGGCATTTCACATAACAACAAGCTTTAAAAACAAGAACGCAATAGCCTTATACAAGAAAATGGGTATAGACGACGAAGGATTATTGTTAGACAAAGTTTTCTAAGGATGATTTACTTAGCATTTAGATCTAACATGAATTGTTCCAAGATCTTATTAAATTGCTCTGGGGTTTCGTGTTGTGGCGAGTGTCCTGCGTTTTCGATGATTTGAATTTTACCCTTCCATAGCGATGGTATCGGTAATTTTTTAATATAATTTAGGTTCACTGACCGATCGTGAGCTCCGTGTATGATTGCCAGTGGAATATTTAATGAAGATACGATATCAATTTCGTCATAAAATGCGTTACCAGCTATACTACTAGTCATTATACTCCTTGCTTTTGGATCTGTATTTTTTATATCATCGAGTATATATTGAGGAACAACCGCTCCTTCTTTCATCATTGTTGATGCTACAAGTTTAATTTGATCTTCAGTTAATCTTCTTTTTGATAACAGGCTAGAACCCTCGGTGTCATTAAATGCTTGCTGAAGAGCTGGGGGTTTACCTAAAGGAGGGGTTCCAAAAATTAAAATTCCTTTGACATTAGAGACCATTTTTGATAATTCTAAGGCGACATGTCCGCCTAAGCTATGACCAACAAGTACTGGATTAGATATCTTTAGTTGGTTCAAAATACCATGTATTACTCTAGCGTATCCTGGTAAGCCATATACATTTTTGGGATCATTTGATGGTAGGGATTCACCGTGTCCGGGGAGATCAATGGCAATAAGATGAAGATTTTTTCCTATAGGTCCTTCTAATTGATTATAAAATGATTTACTGGAATGAGAATTACCGTGAATCAAAACTACGACTTTTCCTTTTCCCTCACTTTCGTGAACTGCTATTTTCTCATTTTCAACTTCGATTAAGTATTTTTTCATTGATGTAATCCTTATGATTTTATTTACTATTGGTATGTATTTTTTTTTCTATTTCACTCTATTTATTTCGGAATAATTATTGGACTCCATATATTTAATATAAACCATTGCGTTAAATCTTAATACAAAATATCGTACCAATCTTAAAGTAGTTTCAAAAAAAATTAGTGAAAAAAATGATTTGGGTTCAAATTTTACTGTTATTAGTTTTATATATTATTAGCTTGTCGCAATTATACTATATCACTTCCAATCTATTTAAAAGAGACATAAAAGATAAAGTAGACTTTATTTTATCTAAAAAAAATTACCGGATCATTCCTCCAATCTTTATCACGCTAATTACTATAATTCCACTTATGCCTCAACCTAGAATTGAGCCGATTATTGGATTTTTTACTGTTGGAATGATGCGTTTTGATATTGTCTTATTTCTTCTTGGAATGTTTTTGTTTTTAATTGCAGCAACTATTGAGATATTAACATTTAGGATTAATAAATTAGCGTTTGGTGGTCGCTCAGATAGAATATACTCAGAAAGTGTTTATGGCAAGATGAGACACCCCATGTATTCTGCTCTTATTCCATATTATCTTGGGTTGGGATTAATCCATGGGTCAGTATATTCATTAGCATTTTTTCCTTTGATTTTAATCGTATTGAAGATCTGGGTTTACCAAGAAGAAAAATACGCATTAATTCCTCAGTTTGGGGAAGAATATTTGGAATATAGGAGGTCCACTCCTACCTTTTTGAGTAAACCAATGCTGTTAATTGTAGCTAGTTCTTGCGTTGTCGTGATTGTTTATATCTTTCTAGGAAGATTTCCTTGGTTCTTAAGCATTGATGAGTTATGGAATTTTGCATATTAGAATTCTTTTTCTTTTTATACTTTTAGCTAGAAAAATATACATGTCGTCTTCATATCAACATCTAGTATGTGAAGTATTATTTCGAGATTTTAGAACGGGGAATAGAATTACTATTACGGGAAAAATTGATCTTGATAAATTAGTATCTTTTCAAGAGAAACACATAATAGTAGAAAACTATGTGTTCGAAAAACAGCGATGGAAAAAAATTGAAAGCAGGGTTCCTAAAGTAGATGTGATAAAAGTTACTGCCTTTAAGGCACATCTATATTTGAATTATGAGAAAGGAAATATATTGCTCGATTCAGAAATCTCAGATATGAAAAATAAAATTAAAAATACCCCCCTAATGATGCAATAAAGATAATTTTATATAGATTCCGGTCTATTTGCATGTTATGGACAAAATAAAGACATTTTTTCAAGGCGAATTTTCAAAGAAAACTCTCATTTATCGACTTTTACCGCTCACAATTGGTGGATTTAGCGTGTTCCTTATCATTGCCCGCGTATTGTTTCCTTACGATCCTATTTATCCGTATTCTTGGACGACTTCAATGATAAGCCGTTTGGGAATCCCACATCAGAATCCTATTGGTTGGTTTTTCTTTAGCGCGGCATTTATCTGGTTAGGCGTGTTTTTGTTACCGCTCGTCCCCTATATATATAAAAGATTTTCACAGATACATGAAAAAGGGGCAAAAATCATAGTAATCTTTATGGTTGCTCCTTGGATTTCTAATATTTTAATTGGTGCCATTCCAAATTTTTTACCAATAATATTTAGGTTTATTCATGCCTTTAACGCTTTAATAGCTTTTCAAGGTATTTCGCTATTAGCATTTCTCTCATTAATTTTAATGCTGTATCACCAAAAACAGGGAGCTAATGTATATTCCAAAAAACTCATGTTGACATATACAATAATTTTAATCTATGGGATCGTTTGCTCGCTTTTAGTAATAGTATTCATGGAACAAAACACTGATGGATATTACATGTACATTCCTAACACGCCATTCTACGCTTCATCACCTTTTTGGGAATGGCAAGGATTTATCTCACTTCTTTGTTTGATAATAACTCTTTGTTTTATTGTTCCAGAAGACTTTCAATAATATAATATGGTAATATCACGATTACAAACCACTAATCTATTTGAGTCGCCTTTTTTTTATTTTTCTCTGGGGTTTATATTAACAAAGTTGGAAGAAATAACGGTGAAATAGGCATGGAACTATTTCAAGTTTTTTGGGACGATCGCAGAAATTTATTCTTGGAATTTAAGAAAAACGAAGAGGAAAAACCCTATTTCCTTTCAGAAAACATTAAACGGCTAAACTTGAAATATGAACTCTCAAGAATTGATAGAAAAGACGCTTATAACAAGGAAATGCCTATTTTGGTTTCAATTAAAAATTTTCTAATTTCAGAAGACTTCATGGCGTTCTCTATAGATTTAGATCTGATCATGTCTCAAGAAGATTTGGAAATAAACTTCGTTAACTTGTCTGTTTTTTTCTATTCTGGAGAGAGAATTGAGGTGTCTATAAATGAAGTTTATGAAATGTCGGAGATCTTCATCAACGAAGAATTTGATGTCTTAGAATTTCAAAATAGGCTAAAAACAGAGGATAGAGCATCAATACTCACACAAGAAAGGGTATACCAAGAGGTTTCCAAGGATTTTCATAATAATAGGGAAAGAACAACACGAGTCTATGAAAAAAATCAAATAAAAAATCCTTCTAGTGTGTTACCATATATTTCCACCATTCACGAGAATAGTGAAAGATTGAGGAACATGGAGTTATACTTAAAAGACATTTCAGAAACATTAAAACACATGAAATTTAATGGTGTTGGTTTTGGTCCTCCAGGTCTAAGTTCTCAGGGGGTAATGCCAATCAAGCGTATTAAACGCTTACCTGTTAAAAATCTTAGTTCTTCTCCTAGATTATCGTTTTTACCGGAATTAAAACAAGTTTTCAGCTCTAATATGGAAAATAACGAGAATTTCAATTTTAGAGAGATTTTAAAACCAATGGACGAAGAAGAACTCAAAATGATCGTTCTTGACGATGAAGTGCTTCAGAAGAAAGAATTAGAGGCAATTTCAAGACAACTGGAGAAAGTTGAGCAAGATATTTCTAATCAAATTAAATTAGAAGATTTGAAAAAGCCGCCTACTGCTCCAAAGGGTATATAGTAGAAGAATAGTAACAATATATGAGTTTTAATTAGCTACGCCATTTCTTTTTCTTCTTTTTACGCGTGATTCCGTCGTCCTCAACTTTAGGCGTTGTATCAACATCAACTTCAGCAGTGATAAAAGCAAGATAGGTAGGACCATAATTACTATATCGAGGGTCAGTACTAACTGAAAAATTAATATCTACTACTTTTGCGTTATTATCGCTATTTCTCAAGATCAGAAGGTTTTTATTGACAATCTTTGCAAAATCTGATGGATGTTCATAGTTCCCGCCAACTACATATATTTGTTTCATTCTTATGATGTTTTCAAATGGAGTTATTTTTTCTATTTTATTTCACCTTGAGTTTAGAATTATTATTATTAAGCAACATTTTATATTTCAATCTTTCCAGCGATAGTTTTTTTATAGAAAACACGAAAAAAGATTTAATAACCTTTACCAATAATACTAATTAGCATGGCAGTTCGCGAATACTGGTTGACGAATCTCGAAAATAAAATCTTTTGGCTTTTTCTCAATCGTCCAGACAAAAAAAATGCTTTTGATCTTGCCGTAGCTAACGAATTATATCAAATTTTAGAAGAAGAAGTTGAAAAAGATTTAGAAAATATTCGAGTGTTAATATGCACGACTTCTTTAGATGATTTTTTTACCGTTGGGCTTGATATCAATTGGATTTTAACTTTGGATGATGAAGAAGCAAGAGAAATGACGAGAAGATTACAGGTAGTTTTTAAAAAACTTGAAGATATTTCTATTCCGGTAATTGCTGCAATAAAGGGATTGAATCTCACGGCAGGATTCGAATTAATGCTATGTGCAGACATCATAATAGCGGCAGAAAACGCTCGATTTGGTCAGGTAGAGACTAAATACAGCCTAACTCCCGCGGCTGGAGCAACCCAGCGCTTAATACGATTGGTTGGTCCTTTAAAAGCAAGAGAAATTATCTATACTGCAAGAACGCTAGATGCTCAAGAAGCGTTACAAATTGGTTTAATCAACGAGGTCGTTCCATTAGCCGATTTTGAGGATAGAGTCAAGCAGTTGGCACAAATGATCGTGAATAATTCTGGTAAAGCCATAGCTCTATGTAAAAGCTTGATTCAAAAAGGAATCTATGAAAATGAAAAGGGATTCCAAGCAGAGGGCGATGCTTTTTACGATTTATTTTCATCTGGAAAACCAAAAGAGAAATTTAAAGCTTTCTTAGAAAGAAAAAAGTGAAAAGAAGGTCATAATAGTTTATCTATCTTGATTAATCGCTCCTTATTCGTACTTTTTTAAAGACAAAAAGTGATAATGCAATCAATACTGCTCCAAACAAGAAGAATCCAATATAAGAGATTTTTTCTTCCGCACCAAAGATTTCCAAGAACAGTGATACTATTAGCATGGAGGTTGCTGAACCACCAGTTAATACCATACTATAAGCTCCAGCATAAGAACCGCTTAAAGATTTGTTCGAACGCTTTTCTGCTTCATCTACTATAGCACTCATTATAGTGGCGGGAAAAATCATCGCTCCAACAAACCCGATTAAACACAGGCTTACAAGCACCATGCCAATAATAACTGTACATGCATGGCCTAAAGGCAATAAGATGACGAAAATTGATATGAATGGTATAAATGTTATTGTAATGCAAATTCTAAGAGTCTTTTTAATCCCAAATTTTGCTGATAATTTCTGTGAAAACACGAAAGCAAATAAACCAGCACATAAAGCAACAACTAAAAAGATCACGAATTCAACTCCCCTTAATTCCAGTAAATAGGTAGCAATATTCATGAGCAAATAGGATAATGATACTATAGGAGTCCAAGAAAGAAAAAAGCTAATTAAATAATTCCTGAAATTTTTATCCCTAAATGGTCCTGTAATATCACCAATTACCTGCGAGAACGAAGGTCTATCCCTGATGCTTTTTGATGGCTCCTTTATTAATAATAACATTAATACAATACAGATAATGAAGATAATGTTAAAAATAATAGAAAATATAACTACACCAGAAGCGATTTCATGAGCAATGGCGGCATTAGCACCGTGAATGTATAATTGAGGATCGTTGCGTGGGAGATCTTCAGTTACATCACCCATAATAAGCATTGGTCCTATCATTCCCATAATTATCCCTATTAATGTAATCATCATTCCGATCATTGAAATTTTAACACGATTTTTTTCATCAGTGCTTAATTCTGGTAATAGAGCATGATAACACGCCCAATATCCTGCATCAGCAATACGAAATAATATCATGAAAAGGAGCATCCACATCAAGAGAGGAAGATAAACAGATCCAAAAATATAACCAAAAGGAGGAATTGGAGGAACCCATAACATAATGGTCGCTAAAGACATTATTGGCATAGCCAATAAGATGATTGTCTTCTTCCCACCTATACGGTTTTTAATATTATCTGAAAATACACCAAAAATCGTTGATAATAATGCTTCAAGATAAAGTCCCCCCGAATAAATTAAACCTGTGATAATTGCTGGAGCCCCCATGATATTTGTATAAAAAAGAATTGCGAAAAAACCCATCATTCCTATTACGGCTTGTAAACCAGCTAACGGCAAGCTCAAAATAACGGCTTGACTCGTTGAGAGGATTCTATGTTGTTTTTGTGGTGATTTGTTTCCATGATTTTTTGTTGTATTTGACATGATTGGATAGATGCATTATAAATTATTTATGATAGAAATATTTCGTTGAGGTATGATATAAATGCATGCGCTTGAATGTACTCCTTTGTTAAAGTTTTAATAACAAATAAAATATAGGAATAGAAATAGAATCAATACAAGAGATAATGTCAATTGATAAATGGCTAGAAGATCCTAGTGCTAAAGAAAGAAAAAGAAAGTTAAACGAGAAGTTTGAGAAGCTTCCAAAAGAAAAAGTTCAAGAGTTGAAAAAGAAGAAAATACAAACAATAGTACAAAATGCTGAAGACCAGGGAAATCAACACAAAGAAGACAACGAATTCTTAAGCCAAATCATTGAATTTAAAGAATGGTTAAATCAAAGACACTATTTGAAGGGAGATTTAGATAAAATTGAAGCGTGGATCAATAATTTATACTTCAAGTTAAGTGCTGAAGCCAAAGAAATTTCAAATGAAGAAAAGAAAAGCATCATAAGCCAGTTAAAAGAAGAATTCAAGGAAATTCCCGTTAATTTGCTTGACGAGAAAACAAGGATTGCACTTAACAAAAAGCTTAATGGCACGAAAAAAACCAGTTCTGACGCGTATTATCTTCGAAAATTAAAAGGATTAATCCAAGAAAAACTAAAGGAAGCAAAATATTACGAGACATTACGAAAGATTGTAGAATGAAATTCTTTTTATTATATCTATATTTTATATAAATTATATGTGGTTAGTCTGTCCTATTGCTGGAGTCGGGAAAAGGCTACAGCCGTTCACGTATTCTAAACCAAAAGCGTTCTTGAAAGTCGCAGGTCAAAGATTAATAGATCATATCTTAATCAAGTTAAAAAAAACCTTTCCGGAGGGGACTAATGTCTGCTTTATTGTTGGTTATAAAAAAAGAGATATTTCAGAGTATTTGAAAAGCCACTTCTCTGATTATTTCAATTTGAAATTTGTAGAGCAAAAACCTATTGGATACGCAGATGATACGCCTTATTTTTCAGGTCTAGGCGATGCGATTTTATTGGCAAGGGAATTTGTTGATGGTGAAGATTGCTTTATTTTCTTAAGCGACAGACTTCCGATGGAAGATTATACTTCAATTCTTTTAACTTATCATAAAGGAGGATGCGACGGAGTTATTAACGTTAAAAGAGTTGAAACTCCCCAGTTTTATGGTGTTACAGTTTTAGATAAAAATAAGCAATATATCAATCGAATCGTTGAGAAACCGAAAGAATTCATTTCAGATTACGCAGTTTCAGGGGCTTACTTGTTTGGAAAAAGCATGACATCTAAACTTTTTGAGCTTTTGCATGACCAAAGTAAAGGAAAGCTTGAAAACGGTCAAGAACACCAACTCACGCCCATTATCGATCAACTCATTAAAGATGGTTTTAAAATCAAGATAAACGAAATGAAAGAAAAAATTTTAGACTTTGGAAGGCCGGAAAGTTTATTGGAAGGAAATCAATATTTGCTTTCAGAACACAAGATAAAAGATCCTCTGTACGAGAGGTTATATAAAACGAACAATATCACAGACACCAGGATCGTCCCTCCAGTATATATAGGAGAGGATGTAAAAATAACTGATTCCGTTATTGGTCCTAATGTGTCTGTAGGAGATGGTGTTCATTTACATAAGTGTATTTTATCAGAGTCCGTAATTGGAGATGGTGCGCACTTAAAAAAAATTATTTCGTCCCAAAGCATCATCGGAGACTATTCCGTTTTAGAAGATTTAATCAAAAAAGAGATTACGATTGGAGATTCTTCTTACATAGCGACTACTAACATGAAGTCTTTTTAAATTAAAAAAAAAATTTTTTGGATTTTATAATTTTTTGTGACAGAGCCACCAATCTAAACATTCATAATCCTTTCCAGCGTTCTCAAGACGCTCTTTTGCAGTCTTCACATCTTTAGCCGGAGGGATAATCACGTGATCTCCGAATAATTCATTATTAGGCCAATTTGCTGGAGTTGCAACTTTGTTTTTATCAGCAGTTTGAAGTGCTTTGACAGCTCTAAGAATTTCATCCATATTTCTTCCTATTTCCTGAGGATAATATAAAATTAACCGAATTTTACCATTTGCATCTACAACGAAAACGGCTCTTACTGTGTTTGAACCTTTTCCTGGATGGACCATTCCTAGTTTTTTAGCTACCATTCCATGATCAGCAATAATTGGAAAAGGAATTTCCACTTTCAGATTTTCTTTAATCCATTCTTCCCATTTTATATGAGCAAATACTTGATCAATCGAAAGTCCTATCAATCTGGTATTGAGCTCTTGAAATTTTTCATTTCTTACAGCAAACGCATGAAATTCCGTAGTACATACAGGCGTGAAATCAGCAGGATGACTAAACAAGATAAACCACCACTTACCTCCCTCATTTGCGTCATCAGGTAATTTCATCATCCCGTGTGTTGTTTGTACTTCCATCGAAGGAAAATCATCTCCTAATAACGGTATACCAATACTTTTTTCAGCCATAATGCATCACCATTAGATATTATTAAATGAATAGATATTCATATTTTTAATATTTTCAGTTATAATTTATAAAAACTTGCGAAAAGGGATTTAATAATTTGAATGATTATTCAAAAAGGTAAGATTTAGTTTAATATCCAATATAATAATGATTTTTTACAAATCTATCAAAATATAAAGGATAGTTATTATTCTAACCTTTCTACCAAAACTAGTTAATTTAAAAAAAAAGAAAAGGTAATGAGTTTTAATCGAATTTTGGTCTTTTGTCTTGCCAGGGAGCTATTTCTTCGAAAGCCTTTGAAACTTGAAGTACTAGTGCATCATTAAACCTATTTGCTACTATTTGCATTCCAATTGGAAGTCCAGAGGTAGTCCAACCAGCAGGAATTGACGCAGCTGGTATTCCTGTCATATTAAACGGATATGTAAAATTCATCCAACTCATTATACTTAATGATTTTTTACCTACTTTTGGGAATGTCGTTCCAGAATCTAACCATCCCGGTTTAAACGCAGGATATGGAGTTGTGGGCGTGATCAATATGTCATAATTCTTAAAATATTGATACATTACTTCATAAACTCGTAGTCGTGTTTCCATCGCTTTCCCGATATTCATTGCAGTAGAATCTAGCCCGAGTTTTATTGTTGAAGTCAAATCTGGGCTAATATCTTCAATTCTATTATTATAATCTTGTTGCAAATCATATCCATACCCTAAACCAACAAAAGATTTAAATGCAAGTTCAGGAGATCGAATTTTTATTGTTGCTTCTTCAACATCCCAATCGAATTGCACAAATTTTTGGATACAATTAAGGACAGTCTCTTTCACTTCATCCTCAAGAATTTTTCCAAATCCTAAAGTCATGGAATATCCAATTTTTAATTTCTTAGGTTTGTTTTCAAGAATTTTAACATAATCGATATTATCATCTGGTAAGGAATTAAAATCGGCTGGATGATCCCCTTTCATGACATTTAACATGAGGGCAGCATCCTTTACATTGCGCACAATTGGTCCGTAATGATCCATCGATTTAAATGCTATACCAATGCGAGGATAACTCGGAATACGCCCATAAGTAGGCTTTAATCCATATACCCCACAACAGCTACTAGGTACTCTAATTGATCCTCCTCCGTCCGATCCTAATGCCAAAGGTCCTAATCCACTGGCAACAGAAGAAGCTGCACCTCCACTAGAGCCTCCGGAGTTTGTTTCTAGGTCCCAAGGATTTTTTGTCTCTCCAAAAACTTTATTATTTGTAAGAGCAATGCTCCCAAATTCTGGAGTATTAGTTTTCCCTAATATAGCACCCCCAGCGTCCATTAGTCTTTGAACTACAACATCGTCTTGTTCTGGAATGAAATCTTCATACAATTTTGACCCAAATGTAGTCCTTATTCCTTTTGTTTGCATCAAATCCTTGATTGACGTGGGCACTCCATTAATGATTCCTCCTTCACCTTTCTTTGCCAGCTCATCAGCTTTTTTAGCAATTTCCCGAGCTAAATTAAATGTAGGTGTGCAATACGCGTTAACGAGAGGATTAATTTTTACAATTCGTTCGATGATAGTTTCGGTTATTTCTACAGAGGTTAATTCTTGCGTTTTTATCTTTTCTGCCATTTCATAGGCAGGCATGAAACAAATATCTTCTTTACTCAATTAATTCACCTATTTGAAAATAATGTATTAGGATATGATGTGATGTCTTAAAATAAAAAGGATTGCTTTTAGAAAAAAAAAGAAAATATAAGAAGTACTTTTTAAATTTTTAATGCTATGAAATCAATAATGTCAACAACCTCAATCTTATCTTGGACCTCACTCGACATTTGATTTACCGCATCTCGTAGATTACCCACGCAGAACGGGCAACTCGTAAGGAACACTCGTGCACCCGTTTCAATGGCTTCCCTAACGCGTTCCTTTGAAATGTCTAAAGATAGCTCGGGAAACTGGCTTTTAACGCCACCACCCGCGCCACAACACCACGCATTTTTCCTATTTCTTTTCATCTCAACTAATTCTATCCCAGGGATTTTCGAAATAATTTCTCGAGGCTCCTCGTATAAGTCCATGTGTCGCCCTAAATGACAAGGATCGTGGTAGGTGACCTTTAATGTCTCAGCTTCAGCTTCTTTAAAAGCAATCTCGTTGTTTTTAATCATTTCAGCTAATACTTCGGTAATGTGCTTGACTTCAAATGGTAATTCTTCGCCTATAATCTCAGGATAATCTTTTTTTAGCGTCCTATAACATCCCGCGCACGGAGAAAATACAGTTTTAGCACCCATAGATTTATATAACTCTATATTGTGCTTTACTTCTTCCTCAACTGCTTTATAATCTCCAATTCGCATGGCAATTGAACCACAACACCATTCGTCCTTAGACATTGCTATGTCTTTTCCAGCGGCTTGGAATATTTTCATCATGTTCTTCAAGGTTTCAGCTTGTCTTAAAGGCATCGTGCACCCGCCAAATATTGCAAATTCACCTTTCTCTTTAATGTTGGAGAATCCATCAGCCCAAGCATATTTTTTAGACTTTTCTTCGCCGTAAGGATTTTTCATCTCTGGATTATTCATTAATTCAATGAGAGTTGCGTGTTTCTCAAGCGGAGCATGTCCTGCTTGGACTAAATCTTTTCTTAAAGCGTTCCACACGTTATTATGATCGATCCATTCAGAAATTTTAAGGACAACATTTTCATCACATTGGTGGCAGGTTTCTGTACAATTACCACATTCAGTGCATTGATAAACAAATTCCGCCAATTCTTTACTTAAAGGGATTGCCCCTTTCAAGATGCTTTTTAACACGCTCATCCTACCCCGGGAAAAATGAATTTCAAACGCCGCATCTCCAAGAGCTTCTTTCACCGGACAAGTTAAATATATTTCAGCGTTAGGATTTACAGCAAATCCACATTCTCCGCAACCCATGCACGAGAAGACGTTATCCCATACCTTTTTCAAGTTCTCTAATTCTGGCATTTATTCCATCTCCCCCGTTAAATTGAATTTTCCCCTGCTTAAAATAAAGTTTGGGTCCAGCGTTTTTTTTATCGACTTCAATAGGTTATTGTATTCTTGACTATACGCTCCAATTTCTACCATAAGCTTTGATGGTACGGATCCACACATGTAGTATTGAACGCCTTGCTTGTAAGTCCTAATTAAAAGCGATTTCCACAATTTTAGATTGAGCTCATCGATGATTTCATGTGTTGTCCCTTCGTGATAGCTATGAGAAGTATTAAATCCTACCGTATATTCTACATTATTTCCATCGATTAACGCAACAGGACCAGCACTGCTCATGACTATCCTGTTGCCCGTTAATTCACCAATTTTTTGCATATCTTCCTTACATTCATTTTCCCACGCCATGGTGTCCGCAACTAACTCAGGCAAAGTGTTTAACGGAGTGAAGCATTCAGCAGTAAACGGTTCGCAGGCTGGCTGTATACCCCACAAATTATGATAGAGGTGCCATGGATTTTCGTATTGCCATTTTGCAAAATTACCGTCCGAGATTTCTGGACCTAATTCTTCCGTTTTTTTGCTCAAGAAGATTTCATCTAGTTGCTTAACTCTTTCATTTAATTCTATTTCTGAATTGGCTTCTATCGAGTAAAAGAGAATCCCCCGCTTCCTTTTTAATTGCTTCCATAGTGGAAACATGCCTTCTTGAGCACCAAGTACAACAACCAGTTGAGGGATGAATATCGTATCAAACACATCTATTCCCTTGCGTCTTATTTCCATCATTATCTGTGATGCTGCTTCTGTATCTTTACGAGGGAGTACAAAAGTTTTATACGCCGCAAAGGGAGGTCTTGGAAATACTTTAAGTGACACTTGAGTTTTCACGCCATAAATACCGTTATCACCGCAAAAGAGCCCCGCCAAATCTGGGCCGTTCCCGAACCTATTAAACGGAACTTTCGAAAACTTGTTAGCTTGAGATCCTGTCTCAATAATATCGCCAGTTGGTAATACAACTTCTAAGGAGACAAGTTGATTAGTGCAGGCACCATATTTTGCACATCCTCCAGCGCCTACGGAGTGATGTGAGATTCCTCCGCCTACAGATGCGGTTAATCCCGATCCAGGACCCAAACAACCGGTGTAAAGTCCAAATTGAGACAAATAATTGTTCAAAGCACCCCAAGCGATCCCTGCCCCAACGGTTACAACAAGGTTATCTTGGTCTAAATTGATGACATTGTTCATTCTTTTCATATCTAATATGATTCCCGTATCGTTTTCAACTATGCTTCCTCCCCATTCGCAGCATCCTCCACCACGAGGCACTATAGGAATGTTTTCTTCATTAGCAATTTTAAGGATCTCGGAGATTTCTTGGGCGTCTTTTGGTCGTATGACAATATCTGGAACACCCTGTAAGACGGGATTCACATTTCTCGAATATGCATGTCGAACGTAAATGCTATCTGAGATATATTTTTCAGTAACAATTTTTTTTAGTTTTTGAAATACTTCTGTCATTTTGTTCACCTTCTATTTTGATAAAACATTAATTGAATTTTGGTCTTTTATCTTGCCATGGAGCAATCTCTTCAAAAGCTTTTGATACTTGAAGAACTTTTAAGTCGTTAAATCTTTTTCCAACAATTTGCATGCCTATCGGTAAACCCTCGCTGGACCATCCACAAGGAATGGATGCTGCGGGATGACCTGTCATGTTGAAAACAAAAGTGAAAAGAGTCCAACTTGCGGGAGATACTGGTTTTCCACCAATTATATCTGGATTATTTTTACCTAACTCAAATGCAGTACAAGCTACCGTTGGAGTAATGATAATGTCATATTGCTCGAAAATGCGATAAATAATATCATAATATATTCTCCTTATATTCATTGCTTTCATGAAACTCGGTCCAGAATACCCCGAACCTGCCTCAATTGCTTTTATTAAGCCAGGGTCCATTTTCTCGCGCCATTCTGCTAATTTTGGTTTTAAGTCATAAGCAATCATTGAAGTCCACGTTGTTAAAAAAGCCAACTCAATATTTTTTCTCTTGACTTTAATTTCCTCAACGTCCCAATCAAGACTTTCAAATTTTTGTGCTGAATTAATAACTGCGCTTTTAATTTCAGGATTAACCGCTTTTGCAACACCTAAATCCAACGAATATCCTATTTTGAGCTTTTTAGGTTTCTCATCGACATGATCAATGTACTTAATATCCTCTTTGGGTAATGAATATTTATCTCCTTCGTGAGGGCCTTTCATTACGTCCAACATTAAAGCAGCATCCTTTACATTTCTAACAAGTGGACCAATATGCTTTAATGTTTCTCCAAATAAGTATTTTTGAGGATAATTAGGCACCCGTCCAAAACTAGGCTTTATTCCATATAAACCATTTAGGGCGCTTGGACTTCTGATTGATCCTCCTCCATCAGAACCTTGGGCTAGTATTGATAATCCTGCAGCTTCAGCAGCAGCAGCACCTCCACTTGAGCCTCCTGAAGTTCTTTCTAAATTCCAAGGATTTTTTGTTTCTCCAAATATTAAATTATGAGTAACTCCTATATAACCAAATTCAGGTGTATTAGTTTTTCCTAAAATAACGCACCCTGCATTTTTAAGCCTTTTTACCACTGCACCATCCTCGTCTGGGATGAAATTCTCATATATCTTGGAGCCAAATGTAGTTCTTATACCTTTAGTTAGGTTTAAGTCTTTAATTGATGTTGGAATGCCATTAAGTGCTCCTAATTTTTCTCCTTTTTTAACGGCATCATCCGCTTTTTTTGCCATTTCTCGAGCTAAATCAAGGGTTAACGTGCAATATGCGTTAATGATCGGATTGATTTTTTCAATTCGCTCGATTAGAGTTTCCGTTATCTCTACAGAGGTTATTTCCTGGGTTTTTATTTTCTCTACCATTTCACAGGCAGGCATGAAACAAATGTCTTCTTTATTCATTGAAATCATTAAGTTTAATTATTATTTTTATATAATATACGACCAGACTACATATAAACTTTAAATAATTAATGTTGATTTACAAGACACTAATAGATTGTTGGATCAAACAGAAGGTTATATATGTAATTAAGTCATAATATACCATATTTATTGCAAATTACTAGATAAAGGAATTTTATAATGGCACTCAAAAAACTAGAGCAATTTTCTGGAAGATCTGGTCCGCTTGTTTTAATCATAATGGATGGAGTTGGACTTGGGAAAAAAGACGACAATAACGCTTTTTATTTGGCAAAAACTCCTTTTTTAGATAAGCTTCAAGCAGAATGGCCCATAAAAAAGTTATATGCTGAACTTAAAGCTCACGGTACGGCAGTTGGACTCCCCACAGATGCCGAAATGGGTAATAGCGAAGTTGGTCATAACGCAATAGGAGGAGGAAATGTCGTAAAACAGAGAGCCGTTCTAGCTAAAGAAGCAATTGAATCAAAGTCGCTTTTTATTTGGCAAAAATGGAAAGAATTTGCTTCGAACATTGAATATAATAACAATACCTTGCATCTTATCGGATTATTGTCCGACGGATATGTTCACAGCCATATCTCACATTTAATAGGGTTACTCCACGGTGCTAAAGACTCTAATTTAAAAAAAGTACGAGTTCATACCTTATTTGATGGGAGAGATGTTCCTCCCCAGTCTGCTTTAGAGTATATCTCAACCTTAGAGCACGAATTAGAAACAATAAACTCTGATGGTTTTCACGATTATAGAATAGCTTCCGGAGGAGGACGCATGCGTGTCACGATGGATAGATATAATTCTGATTGGAGTGTGGTCCAGAGAGGGTGGGAGGCACATGTCTGTGGATTTCCAGAAAAGTTTAATGGGTACGAGGGGTATTTTAAATCTGCAGGAGAAGCCGTCAAAAGAGCTCGAGAACTTGATCCTGACATTTCAGATCAATTTCTACCCTCATTCGTAGTAGTGGATGAAAGAGAAAATCCAATTGGAATAATGAAGGATGGAGATGGAGTTTTATATTTTAATTTCAGGGGTGATCGAGCGATTCAAATCTCAAGAGCGTTTGACGAAGGTACAGATTTCAAGGCGTTTGTAAAGATTTGCGAGCCAAAAGTGGATTACTATGGATTATTGCAATATGATGAAAAGGCAAAAATTCCAACTAATTACTTTATAGATCCGCCTCGAATGGAGGATTCCTTATCTAAATATTTATGCGAGGAAAAAATCACGCAATTTGCTATCGCAGAAACCCACAAGTATGGACATATTACTTACTTCTATAATGGAAATAAAGAAGGTTATGTTGATGAAAATTACGAAAAATATA
>Ga0180438_10005368_pt1 | contig 17876 bp, 19 predicted proteins | sample SS_ome_12_FD_132455 | JGI IMG/M metagenome (GOLD analysis project Ga0180438, IMG submission 132455) | Hypersaline lake sediment archaeal communities from the Salton Sea, California, USA - SS_3_D_2 metaG | ecosystem: Environmental > Aquatic > Non-marine Saline and Alkaline > Hypersaline >...
ACTGAGTGTGGCCAGCTAGGCCGCACTCCCCTACCCCACCATGCCGCCAAGTACTTGGCGGCATGGTGGGGTAGGGGAGTGCGGCCTAGCTGGCCACACTCAGTTTCGCTTTCTGCGCTCGCAGTTCACGGGTTACGATGTCCAGGATTTTGGCCAGTTCATCGGGCGCGAATTGCAGTTCTACCTTGCCATTCTCCCCGACGATGGCGAACTCAGGCATCGTCACTTCAGGCGGCGCGTCCTCCTGCTCCTCCTGCTTCACCGCCTCGCGCAGCGCCTTCAGCTCCGCGTCGATCTTGGCGCGCTCCGCTTTCTTCTCCTCTTGCTTGGCGCGTGCCGCCTCCCGCTTTTTGCGCCGCTCGTTTGTATCATGCTGGAAGATGTTGGCCGCTTGACTGATCGCGAACCGCACCGCCTCACTAGCTTTGGGCGAACCAGACTCAGGCTTGTTGCGCGGTATCGCGGAGAGTGCGCGGGTCATCGCTTGTGCCAAACCACTTGTCAGCTTGACGCCCGCCACTTCGCGCATGATACGCATACGATCATCGCCGCCCGCATGGTATTCCATCCATGCGCCCGCCAGTACTGTTTGAATCGCCAGTTCAAGATCGATCCCAGCTTGGCGGAGTCCGGCAATCGCGGTTGCGATTTGATCCGGGGTAGGCAGTGACGTGATGTTAACGCGCTTGCCATGCTTCACTGTAATGTTGTCCATTGTCATATCCTCACTTAGTTTTAAGGTAGGCCGCCACGCGGGCTTGCCTTTCAGTTTCGGAGCGGCGGGCTTTGTACTCCCGCGTTTCCTGTTTTCTGGCCAACGTGCTGGCCAGTTGAACCGCATCCTGCATCTTGTCGGACTGTGACTTGGCAGCATTAGCTTGCCTAGCCATGGCGTAGATCAATCGTGCATCCTGTAACCCGCAATTGTGCGCCCGCATGATCGCGGTGAGATGCTGCCGCCTACGAACTCGCTTGTTTAAATTCGCGGCCTTTGTAGCACGCACATTGTTAGTCAGTTGCACTCGCCCTTCAGTACCAAACGATACATGTTGCTTGGACATAGTGTTGCCTCCTATGCAATCGACAAATTCTCCGGGATGCCGGTTCCCTCACTTATCCAATCCGCCGGGGGTGGGGGGGTACCCCCCATGGACCAACGACCACGCCGCTAGGGGTGGGGGTGTAATAAGGTTCCACTCTTGCACCAAAGTCAGAAAATGCATGTTGTACAAACCCGGACAGGCGGCGGGGCGGCTTGCGGGTCACGCAGTGCGCGGTTACACTGCCCCCATGAACCAAGATGATTCTCACAACCAAGTAATCCCCGAGATCACACCGGGTGCGTTGCTTGAGGTCATGGAAAACCCAGACGCGTTTTCGGAAATTGCCCGAGCGGATTTGTACGTTCAGATGGCTAAGATGCGTGAGATAGCCCGGTCACATGACATCCCCACCACTCAGCGCATGGACTACATGAAGTTTCTGGCCAAGATGGGCCGGGTAGAAAATCCGGGCGGGCAGGACAATCCGCTGGCGGGGGTTCCGGGGATCAACATTATTTTTTCGTCCAACCCCGGCAAGTCAGTGCAGATTACGGCGGAGCGCGACATAACACCTGACCAAGATGTTGACCACGGCTTTGGTTCCGGGAACGGCAAACAATCCAAGGCTGTGCTCCCATGACTGACTGCACCCGCTGCCGTGAGGTACGCCGCCGCGCCAGAGCTGCCGTAACTCGGGTCAAGCAGATGGTTAAGCCGGACAAACCGCGTACTGTTAAGAAACCGATCATGTGAGGGTGTTATGAAAAAAGCGGGGTACAAGTGGGGTGACAAGTCCGTATCTAAGGCTGAAACGCCTAAGCCGAAGGCCAAGGCCAAAGCACCTGTTCGCGGAGGATACAAGTGGGAAGACCACCCCGCCGCCAAGCCAAAAGCCAAAGCAGCCAAAAAATCCGCCAAGCCGGTGAAGAAGATGGCGAAGGGTGGCGTGGTCAAGAAGTGTTGAATGAGCGACTTTATCGCCAGCCCCACGATGGAGGAGTTCATGCTCTCGGATGCGTATGTCCGGGTGCTGGGCGGCCCCATCGGGTCCGGCAAGTCGGTGGCCTGCTGCCATGAGCTGATGCGGTGGGCCACCACGCAAGCGCCTAACGCGGATGGGATACGCAAAACGCGGTTCCTGATCGTGCGGAACACCGCCGACCAGCTGCGATCCACCACATTCAAGACGATCATCGACTGGTTCCCGCCTGAGATTTATGGGCGGTACAAGGCGACTGAGAAGACCCTGTTTTACACCCTGCGATTGCCTGACAACACCGTTGTCCAGACAGAGTGGATGATGATTGCGTTGGACACGCCTGATGACGTGCGAAAGGCGCTGTCGCTGGAGGCTACAGGTCTATGGGGCAATGAGTGTAGGGAATTGCACCCCGACGTTGTTGATGGCCTGCTGATGCGGGTCAACCGCTACCCCAGCATGAAAGATGGCGGGGCAACCCGCCCCGGTGCCATATTTGACACCAACATGCCCAATGAAGATACGTGGTGGGAACGGAAAATGGAGAACCCACCAAAGAACTGGTCTGTACACTTACAGCCTCCGGCAGTGATACCCATCGATGTGTATCGCGAGAAGTATCGGAAGGAGCCGCCAGAAGATACGCTCATTGAGTCAACTGACGAAATTATCTACTGCGTGGACCCAGCCCATGATAATTATGACAACCTTGCTAAAGATTATTACCCGAATACAGGGGAGGGGAAAACCGAAGATTTTATCCGAGTCTACCTCCGATGCCAGTACGGACGGGCGCTCGGTGGTCTGCCTGTCTTCGACAAGACCTTTAACGTGGACCGACATATGGCGGCTGACCTGCGTCCGGTGGACAGTCCTAATTATCCTCTGTGTATCGGCCTTGACTTTGGTCGTCAGCCTGCAGCAGTCATAGGGCAGCTGACCCCCAACGGGCAGGTCATCATCGTTGGGGAGGTTGTGGCGGACAACATGGGCATGGAGAAATTCTGCAAAACCGCCCTGAAGCCGTACCTGTACGAGCACTTTCCACAGTTCAGCTACTACATCGCGCCCGACCCAGCCGGGTTCCATAAGACACAGCTGGGAGAGCACTCACCTGCTCAATTTTTAATCAGTCAGGGATTCAAACTGGTGCGTCCAGTGACGAATGACCCCGAAATACGTATCCAAGCTGTTGAGCGTTTATTACTGGATGGCGTTGACACAATGCCACGATTCCTGATAAATCCTAATGCGGCACCGATAACGACGCAGGGGCTGAAAGGCAAGTATCGGTGGAAAACTAACAAGCATGGGGAGATGATGCAGACTCGCGAGCCAATCAAGAATGAGTGGTCGCATCCGATGGATGCGCTGCAGTATCTTGCATTGGTGATCGATGGCGGTCATCTTGGCAGGGCGACAAGACGCGGTTCGCGACCTGTTGTCAGGAAATCGGCAGCGGGTTGGACGTAGATAAGCGACCAGAATGGCATAAAAAGCGGTACCCCGGTAGACCACAGACAACAGGCTTCTTTGAGACACGAGAGGAGCTTGAAGGGATGGTTCTGGAGCTGCGGCTTCAGCGACTCCCACATAAAACCATCGCGTACAAAACAGGCGTCAGTCGCAAGACTGTGTGGAGCATACTCAAGCGCATGGCCCAATCAGGGTAAAAAATATGTGGACAACGTGTTTTTTGTGTTTGAAACTAGGTCTGGCTGAAACCAGACACCATTTGACAGGAGTGTAACTATGGCTTTTCCCGGAATGCCTACCAAATTCATTGTGCCGTGGAGCCAGATCGACCCCACAGGTATGCACGGCGGCCTGCCCAACGTGGTAGGCGATGGTTGGGTAGCTCCCGACATCAACGACAATGCGAAATCGACCAACTACGACATCGTGGGTCTGTTCAACGACTTGATGCGTAATATCACCGCTCTGTCGATTCACCCAGAGGCCGACGCTGATGCACTTCCCGGCAATTCGTTGGTGAATGAGTGCCTGAAGATCACCAACACGTTCTTTGAGGACGTGGCGGATCGCACCAAGACTCAGGCCACGGCAATGTTCTCGTTTCAGCATCCCATCCCTCCGGTCAATCAGTTCAGCCTGTATCCTGTGATGTACCCGGTTCAGAACACCTTTGCGATGGAGTTCCTGCACTACGCACTGGGTACGCTGGTATCGCTGGCTGAGAATAGCCGCAACGCTGTTCACAAGGGTCTGGACCCGGAAGCCGCGCACATCCTGCTGAATCCGCTGTACACGTGGAAAGCGGACGTGATGAAAATCTGGTTCAACTACGAGGTGGAAGGTGAGATCAGCGTCAAGGAGCTGGCTGATGCGATCAGCACTGTGCGTCCTCGTCGCGTACTGTCTACCCCGGATGAGACCGATGAGCGCCCGACCCTTGAGACTGTGAATGAAGTTCTGAAGGGCGCAAATGTTCTGAACTGGGTTCCCGATCAGTCTGACTGGGTGCTGTTCTCAGACATCCGCATGAGCCGGTACTCACCGGAGCGCATTCGGCAACCGGAACTCAGCAGAGCTGTTACCGAAGACGCCCTCCCCGAAAGTGGAGTCGATCAGGCCGGTAACCCGATCATTTCCCACGGCACTCCGCCCTCTGTATAAAGCCCCGAAGCCCCGAGGACCATTAGGGTTCCGGGGCTTCACTCGTTTTAGGAGACGATAAATGGCTAACGCAACACTCAGCATCAACATGGTACTGACCACCACTGACGGACTTCAGAAGACCATCAGCGGGGAATTTGATTTCGGAGCAGACGATGAGGCGGCGATTGACCAGTACTGGGCCAACCTGAAAGGGACCGCAATGGGTTCCGAGCAGGAGGAGCGTGCCAAGAGGGCACAGCGGGGGCAAGGCCAAGCACCCGGACAGGCTAAGAAAGTCTGAAGCGCGACCTATTAACTACTTTCGCCGTCGTACTGTTCATCGCGGCGGTTGGTCTGGGCTACCGCTTTATGATCGTAGCCCTGACCGCAACTTGGCGCTGCAATAGCGTCGAAAAAGAAACGTGTGATATGCAGTGGGACGCAGCGATTGAAGATATTTGTCACTTAATCAATTGTTTCCCATGTTGGTGATTTACTAGTCACCACTCAGTTGTTAGCTTGTCGGTGGGACGCTCCTAGGTTTCCCACAAAAAGTGTGTTTGTTTTTATCCCTTTTTCAAACACATTTTGACATGCTACTTGGCCGCTCTCCCGGCGGCCCTTTTTATTTAACAACTGAGACTAGACGATGTCGCACAACACCCCTATGTCTCCAAAAGAGATAACCGAAGCGGAAATTCGGATCATTCGCTGGGGTGAGAAAATCCTTACACCTCTTTTGGTAGCCGGTTTTATCGGAATAATTGGCTATTTGGCCAATGTCGGGCAGGTAGTTGCGGAGCTTCAAGCAGATCACAACAACTACGACGCCAAAAACGGCGATTTCAACGACGCTGTTAAAGAAGTTCGGGACGAACAACAAAAAATCCTGAAAAGCCACCACGCTTTAGAGATCAATTTGCAACGTCTGGACACCTCTCAGAGCTATATCAAGGAGGAAGTGAAGGACATTAAGCAACAAAATGCAGAAATTCTACGTATTTTGCGTGAGTATGGTAGGGAGTATAAGCAAGAATGATGTTTTTCCGGCGATCTGAGTTTGCGTGTAAGTGTGGTTGCGGGTTTGACACCGTCGATTACGAGTTAGCTCGCATTGCGGATTCAATAAGAGAGTATTTCGACAAACCCGTGATCGTAAATTCAGGGTGTCGCTGCGTTCCTTGGAACATATATCAGGGCGGCGCACTCAAGTCCCAGCATTTGCTGGGCCGAGCTATGGATATCAGGATAAATGGCATCGCTCCGCAACTCATTGCTGAAGCTGCCGCTCAATTCGGAGCGCGGGGCATCAAGGCTTACGATTCATTCTGCCATGTCGACACGCGAAGTGGAGATCAGTGGAGTGAATAATGGCCGGAAACAAAAAATGCTTGCATTCGCTGAAACTCTGGATGCTTTGCGCGTTTTTCCTCGGCTTTATCTGGGGTTTTTCCTTTTTTTCATCTGGGATTTGCATAACTGGTATACAACAACAGCAAATAATCCGGATATTTATGCAAATTTGGTCTTCGGATGCATCGCGGTCCTAACGGGCTTCTACATGGGGACGGGTAGAAAATGGGGTGGCTGACATATCTGAAAAATGCACGCTGGTTCCCATATGCCGCGATTGGCGCGGTCATCTTTGTGAGCGGTGTGTTTGGGTTCGGTTACATGAGGGGTTACAACTCAGCAGAGGACAAACTGCAGAAGGCGCAGAAGGAAGCGCTGGAGAAGCAGATGGACAAACTGAGTAAGTTGCACAAGATCGATCTAAAGCTGGCGCTCAACCTGCAGGAGAAGATCAATGACATCAAGAAAAATATGGAAAGCGGTGCTAGTTTGCCCTCTGATATACCTATTGAGTGCGTGCGAATCTTTAACGATGGAGTGCAGGCAGCAGGCGTCGATACCGAATGAGTTGACCCAGCCCCTGTTACCCCCCAGACTAGCTGACGGGCCTAATGATTTCTGGGCTACCCACCTTTACAATATGGAGAGGCTGGGTGTATGTTATGCAAGCTACGAGGCGTTGGTCGATGCCGTCCAAGCCCGCGAAAAAAATTTAACGGAGTGATCTAATGGCCCAAGGTGACGTTGTTGTATTTGACCAATTCATTGCTGACTTGCTAGACCCAGATGTGGGTCACGATTTCGGCGCAACGCCACACACAGTAAAATGCGCGGTTGTTGATTCTACCATAGCAATGGTGACAACCTTGGCTGATCCGTGCTGGGGGTCTGGCGGCACTACGGATGTGTCGGCCAATGAGGTTACAATAGCAGGAGACTATGCAGCGGGTGGTAACACTTGCGCCAGCCCGAATATCTCCATCGTAGGTGGCGTCATTTATCTTGATTGGGGTGACCCAACAGCGTGGGCCACCGGCACAGACACAGATGCTAAATGGGGCATCGTGTACAACGATAGTCTAACACCCAAAAAGTGCATTGCTTACGTCGATCTAGGCACTGCATTCGATATGTCCACCGGCACACTCACCATCACTTTCGGCACACCTGCAGTTACCCTGAACCAAGGCTAACGAGGGGTAGTATGTGGGCTGGGTTACCAATGCGGACTTTTTAAGCACAAGAAATTCGCAGCGTGGTTGTGCTACGTCAGCGAATACCCGCTCAGATATATTATGGGAAACCAGCGAATCCGGGCCGCACTCATACAGTGGCACTGCTTGGATTGATGAGGGGTCATCTTACTACGGCACTGGGCTTTCTGGTGGTAAGGGCGGCTGTGGCGCTTTCAGCGCTGCTTTAATAGCTGGCGGATACGGTACAACCCAGCAGCTTACTTCTTGTCTATACGACGGCTCCAGCTATGCTGGCGGCCCTAGCCTCCCACAAAACATGCGATACACATGGGGCTGCGGAACACCAAGTTCCGGGTTCTGGGTGTTTTCCATGGATGACACAACCAGCTCCAGCAATGAGGCTTATTTTAACGGTACCACGTGGTCGTCAAAATCAGCTTTTTACAGCGGACCACATGATCGCGGCGTTGTTATAGGCACTTACGATGCAGCTTTAGCCGCAGCCGGTGCCACAGGGTACACAACCCCTACACACGATGACCTTTCTCGCACGTGGAACGGCACATCTTGGACCAGCATAACCAACTACCCCACAGTAAATAGAAACCAATCCGGCTTTGGTACTCAGGGTGCCGCTTATGTTGTGGCTGGCGAAGTAACCTCCACAGTAACAAACGCAGTTTATCAGTGGAACGGTACTTCGTGGGCTGGCGAGGACAACTTACCGGATTCTAGAGATAATCATGGGGGTACAGGTACAGGTGCTGGTGGTTGGGTAATACAGGGTTACACACAAGCTAACTCACCAGCGAACCCTACTTATGAGTGGACATTCTCCCGCCCTGTAACCTGTACATCGGCAACAGTCACACTGACAGGCGCTGGGTTAGTACTCCAGCAACCCGGTAGAGCACACATAATATCTGTCGTACCAGATAGTTTTTCGGATGGGCAGACTGGCATCGTTATAAATACGCGGTTCATCACCACAACTGGTGCTACAGTGTACATCGCTGGTGTGGAGCAAACAGTTACAGGTACAACCGCAGATTCAATAACATTCACCGCAGATAAAGGCACCAACGAGGACGGTAATTACACACTCGTTGTGATAGAGGGACCGTAATGGATAAAGATTTGGCAGTAGACTCGCTCACAACCACTCAGATACTGAACCGGGAGGATTTTGAGTATGTGACGCAGCACATTAACACCCTGCAGCATAACTGGGAAAAGAACCAGCTGTGGCGCACTGAAACCGAGATGCGGGTATCTGTGCTCAATGATCTACGGTTCCCCACGCCAGCCTCTAAGTACTGGCAGGCAGTCAGAGAACAGGCTAATTTTTACGCAAACCTGATAACCACATCATTTGATTACCGCAGGAATCAGGTACACCAGTTACAAAAGCGCAACGAGATCGATTGTTGTGAGGATGATTTAGCGCGTGAGCTACTGCAGATTGACCTTGAGGAGCTGCAGTTTGCCCAGATACGGATGGAGCGTGAAGCGGCTGATAGGGTGCGTGAGATACGCCTGTGGGATAAGATAATGCAGGAGTGTGTTGAGCAAGACCCCAACTTTGACCAGCAGGACGTAAACGCGCATCAAATGGAGTCGTATGCCCGGATATTCCGTAATAGGTTTGAACATATGGGTAGTGATGCTGGCCCATCTGAGCAAGCTAATATCGTCGGCCAGCTGCAGACTATCGAGCGTGTTATGAAGGAGCGGGAATCGCAGATAAGCTACAGCGCCAAAGTGCATTTACTTGGTGATTGATGCCTAAATGCGATGGGAATACTCAGGATCATTGCTGCTACCTAAACGGTAAGCCCTGTGACTACCTAGAGAAGAACACTGTAGCTGACAGGCGGTGGGCTTGCGGCTTGCTGCGCGAGCTTGGTGACTGGGATTCTGTACTGGCTTCAGATCGGTACATCGATGGTCCGGGAGCGCATTTCGGACCCATGGGTATGGATTGTAAAAGCTATCCTGACCCATCAAAGGGCCAATTTTGTTTTACCTGCGGTAAGGGAAGTCGCAAGACATGACTGTTCTCGCAGTTATGACGAACTCACTTTCGTGGACCTTCAGCGGAGGGGCTACGACATCCATAGCTAGCAGGACTCTGAGCAACCCTGTTGATGCATTTGATCCAAGCGCTGTCGTTACCTGTACGCTCACAGGTGATTACAGGCTGTATAACCTTAGCGACGACACTATTACGCATCGGGCTGTAATTCTAGGTCCGGGTTTAAAAGTCATGGCAGCTGCGGATTCTGGCGGTACACCAGTCGTCGTTATGTCCGTCGGCCCAAACGATTCGTCAAGAACCACAGGCGCAACGCTGACAACGATGTGGACTGCGCCGATTGATTTTCCTTACGTAGATACCACAGCTTCAGAGGCGGATTGGGACGCAGCCGTTCTTACGGTATACCAAGACTACGACAACAATATGGGTGGGGATGGGGGTTATTTTTCGATACCCGCTAATGCGTGGACAATCACCCTAGCTAACAGTAATCGGGATGTTATCTGTACTACGGCGACTGTAACCGTAGGCACCAAGCCAGCGTCTATATGGCGTGGTTACAATACCGGTGATCCGTTACTGGCATTGGTGGCCCAAGATGGGACTAATGCCTCAACTGGACCGTCTGGTTGGACGCTGGAGGGGTCATCCAACAATACATCTGTGCGCTTAGAGTTGTGGTCGCGCACTGCTGCAGCGTCTAACGATTTCAGCTGGACTCCCGGATCAGGGCAAACACTCCATGTAATACCGTTAGCTGCACCGACATACACCATGAGTACGCTTGGTTGGTGGTTTAATACGGGTAGCTCAACCACACCAAATTCTCAGTCACCAACTGTGGTTAAGAAAAATGTAACCGTGCTGGGTGGTTTTGCTATTGACGCCCCTGCCGGTAATTTAACGGTGTCATCAAACAGCGAAGTTGTTGTATACGAAGCTGATAACGATCTCGATTTAGGTGCAGCTGGTGGGTATTACTTACTACCTTATGCGGCGTGGAGTACTACCAGTAACTACATAGCTACTGAGGATTTGCGAGCAGGACAATCATTTGGCACAACCACATCGCTGTTGATGCCGGGAGGCACACCAAGCTCAGCTCTGCGGGATTACAACCAATATTACAACGGCACTTCATGGGCTAGTGAAACAGCGCTGCTGAATGCGTGCTATGACCACGCAGCTTGTGGCTCCTATTCTGCAGGTGTGGTGATCGCTGGTGTTGTGAGTGGTGGCGTTGGCGCTATCACGCAGGAGTGGGGTGGAACATCGTGGTCTACTGGCGGTGCCACTCTGACGAATTTACGCGATCACGACGGGTCTGGTACAGCCACCGACTGTATGTATATGGGTGGCAATGTCTCAGGGGCCACCGCTGCAACCGCAACTTATAACGGCACAGCGTGGACATCTGGCACAGACATGAATACAGCCAGATATCTTGGAGATTCCAGTTGTGGTGTCAGTACGTCGGACATTATGGTTTACGGCGGATACACAGGCGCTGTAATTCTGGATGTAACTGAGTCATGGAATGGCAGCACATGGACTGACGAAGCCACTATGTTGTGGACGTGGTATTACGGCGGCGCTGCAGGTTCTGGCCAAGCTGATGCTGCGGCTTTTATGGGGGTTAGAAATGGCTCGACGTTGAGTGATACGCACGCTCGGTATGATGGTGTTGCGTGGGCCAATTCAGATAGCCCTAGTTTTTCAAGAACGGATACCTTATCTGGCGGCATATCGACAGGGGATATGTTTGCGTGCGGGAGAAATGGTGCTGGTGCTAGAAACGCTAGTTTGTATCAATCCGGCCCGTCTGCCTTTGAGCATACAGCAGCGAACTCAGGTAACTGGGTGGCTGCCACAGTTAAGATTGAGATAGACCAACCCCGTACTGTCACATGCACATCTGCAGTGGTCACCATCACAGGCAGCCAAGCCTCTGTTGGTCTAAAGATATTTGGCGCTTCCGCACCAATAACAGTCACAGGGAATGATGCGTTAGTAATTCAAGGAGACGCCAGTTATCCCGTTAGCTTCTCCACAACCGGAGTAATCACCGGCACCACGGCGGTTATCAATATCACGGGGACTCCTGCAACAGTTACGCAGGATAGGCCGGTTACTGGGTCTACAGAAACTGTTGTGGTGACAGGCAACACCGCAACTGTTACCAAGGATGTATTCAGGACGATTACCGGCACCACGGAGACCATCGCAGTAGTCGGCAATACAGCCACTATTTTTAAAGGTGTGAATCGCAGCGTGACTTGTACACCCGCCTCTGTGCTGATATCAGGAAGCTCGTCAGTGCAGCGTGACCGACTTGTTGGTGGGTTAACAGAGTCAATAGCCCTAGTGGGCCAACCCGCGCAAGTGTTTAAAGGTTTGGATCGTGACGTTAATTGCACACCCGAATCCATAGTGATTACCGGATTTGGCGCGGTAAATCAGGCTAGACCTGTAAGCGGATCAGGCGCTGTAACGGTTGCCGGTGAGCCTGCCACGGTGCGTAAAGACAGGTTGAGCGTGGGTGCAACAGAGGCTATTACGATTACGGGTACGCCCGCGACTGTCACCAAACAGATTATCAGGGCTGTAAACTGCACTCCCGCCACTATTAATTTCCGTGGAGTTAGCGGCGGACTGCCGTTTATGTCGTGGTTTAGAGATACACGTCAGCATTTCCCCGCGCAGCTCATTCACGGCGAAATAGAACAATCGTTATCAGCATCCAGTAATGATGCAGCAGAGTTGTTTTTACTTGGCCCCGGTACGTGGAATGACGCTGTCGCCATGGTTTTTACAGGGGGGCAGCATTTATCCAGAACTTTATTTGGATATAACGAGGCTGGTAGCTGGACCAAAGTCGGGGATTGGTATTATACAAATAAGAAGCCACTAAAAGGCTTTTCTACTCTGCGGGCAGATGGCACCGATGCTTACGTATACAAAAGCTTAGTTACAGGACTAGATAACGAAGCCAGTTTTGTGATGTACGGGTACTTTAACGCGGACAACACTACCGGCAGCAAGACCTTAATGACAACACGTGTTTTGAATCCCGGCAGTTCGGGTGGGACAGAGCTGGTGTTGGACGGTAACGTACTAAATTTATATGCCTACGACACAACTAATACCCTGACTACAGATAGTAGTGGTGTAAGTAACACATACACCATCACGGCGGGTGAGTGGTTTTTTGTAGTGTGGGGTTTAAACACCAATACAGGTAGGTATTACATTAATGTCGCGTTAGGTGATGGGCTTGTTCAGGCCGATAAGGATTTCCCCAAAGGAGGTAATTCAGGCGGCTCTGGTTTCGTACCTGTACGCATAGGCAGGGGTACAAATAGCGCGCCTCAGATTTTCCAAGGCTACATAGGTGATTTTGGTGTTAGCCCTACGCGTACCGCAGGGGCATCTGTAGATGGGCCTAAGCCCGAGTACTCCACAGCGTATTACCAAAATAACGCATTTGCCAATCGGCAGTGGCTGGAGGCAGGTTCTTGGGATACTGCTAGTTTCAGCTTTCAGGCCGATATGGGTGGTTGGTGCAATAACCGTGTCAGTGTTAATGCAGGCTTAGCGAATACTGATTGGAACGAGTTACACCGACTGACAAGTAGCTGGACCATAGAGGTGACTTGTAAGGTCACAGATAACGCCAGCTCGCAAATTATATTCGACACCACAAATGGTAGTGGTTTAGCGGCGGGTGTGCGGCTGACTTTGAACGCCGACGAAAGTCTGACGTTATACGTGGCTCGGTTTAATGACACAGCTTGCGCCAATGTGAGTACAGCAGCTGCAGCGTTTACTTACGGTGTCAGACAGGACATCGCTGTGTCTTACAACATAAGTACAAACACATTTAGGATACGCCTGAATGGGTCGATAGTGGCGACCGACACCACTACTAATCCTCCGGACACAGTATCTAATGCCAACACTGACCTGACATTTTTTACCACGCAGGCACAAGTACACAGAGATATTCGGATAACGTATTCGGATATTTACGGTGTGGATAACTACACCCCTACACCCCAACTGCAGCGGTGGTTGTCAGTAGTCCGTAAAGACAGGTTGGTGGAATGTACATCAGCCTTGATCGATGTTACTGGCCAACCGGGCACCATAATCAGCAACCCCACCAGAAATGTAAATTGCACTCCCGGTGTAGTTACCATTACAGGCACTCAGGCGACAGTGTCGAAGGACACATCACAACCCAGAGATGTTGTCTGCACAACGGCAGTAGTCAGCGTTTTTGGCACAGCGGCCACTGTGGTAAAAGGTAGGGACTGGCAGGCTGTGCCTGAGACGGTTCTGATTACAGGTCAGGCGGCTACGATCAGGAAGGACCGAGATGTAACCGGCAGTAATGGTAGCGTGCTAATTACGGGTACCCCAGCACTAGTCACCAAAGGTGTTGATCGGGATGTTGTCGGGCAGACAGAAACCATAATAATCAGTGCCAGTGGTCAGGTTGACCGAGGGCGTACTGTGGATGGTCAGACTGAGACCATAGTGGTGGCGTCAAACCCAGCCACCATCACCAAAACGCGGCTTGTCCAAGGTGTTACCAGCGATGTGCTAATAACGGCTAATCCTGCAGAAATTAGCAAGACGAGGGATGTGACAAGTCAAAGTGCCAGTATCCTAGTGTCTGGAACTCCAGCTACGCCTACGTTGGATCGTGAAATTATCTGCCAGACAGCCAACATAGTAGTTAGCAGCTCAGGTGCAGCGTTCCAGCACCGGGACGTACTAGCTACAAGTGGCCAACTTGTTGTACACGCAACGAAAGGGGAGGTCATAAAAGGCTTATTTGGAGTCATTATTTGTGAGCCGATGGAGATAATTGTGACGGCTCAACGGGCTTATGTGAGCAAAATGACTATCCAAAATCCATTACCGCGATACGATAGATTGGGTGTATCAATTTTACCCCCAGAAGCTGATACCAATTTATTGCTGACCGCAGATGATGGTGTTAGGGTACTGTTGGGAGTCGGTATACTTAACGGTCTGGAATCCCCAGATATAGTTTAATTCAGAGGGCGAAGCTACATGGCTATAGACACAGACATTGCCATTGATGGGAGTGGCAATATTTACTACACAGGTGCTGTGCATGGGGCAGCCGGAGCGGGGTACTACTCCGTTATTGAGCTTCACCGCTACTTACAAGACCTTGCTGACGACGCTGCGGCCTCTGGCGACGATCTGATCGACATCACCAGCATCACCCCTTCTGATCGCTCAACCGATAACATTATCACGATTGAGGCTGGCTACCGGCTAGATGATGTCAACGGCTCAGCCACCGACCCCATCAGCGAGCACTTATACGACGGTACCATCGTTCAGGCCGACGACGACAGCCGCTGGGACGGCTTGGTGGTAATTGCTGCTGAGGGTATGGACCTTCAGATCATCCAGAATGGCGCACTCATCGCCAACGACTTTTGGAACACGATCCCCAACGGAGAGACCCTCAAGGGTCTGAACCGCGACACCGCGAACGGTATATCGCATCGGTTTATGCTGGAAGTACGTACTACAGGCGCTGACATTGACGGTCGCCGGATTGTGGGTATGACCCGCGAGCAGGGCAAAACCTACTCCGAGTTCCGCATTAACGGTACTGCACAGGGTAACAACGTACTGGCATTAACCTACGCGGACGACTTGAACAACGCTACAGCACCGGCCACCGTAGCCACATGGTCTGACGTGGTAAACACGGCCTACGGCTACAACCTTATCGACATCGACGGTAACGGCTCCACTGAGCCTTACTACTCGGCTTGGGATAAAGGTTCCCGCACTACCAACCAGCTGTATGAGCGCTTGAAATGGTTGTCTGCTGCTGAGTCTGGTGGCACCGCTGATACCGCCAACGGTACCCTGTATGGCCTCGATGGCAACATCTTCCGAGGCATTACCCACGAGATTCAGGGCACGCAGGCCAGCGGCACCTTTGCAACTACCAGCGGTACGACCCCCGGTCAGGGTGAGCCGCTGAGCTGGACTGGTGGTACTGGCCAGCTGCTGGCGGTAGACGACACCGGCTCTGCCACCAAGCTGTGGATTCAGCTGTTGACGGGCACCGCGCCAACCAGCGGCACGATCACGGGCGGTACATCCAGTGCCACATTCACCGCTTCTGGCAACACAGAACGTGTTATCTCCAGCCCATTCCATGGCCAATCAACTGGCTCAGCCATCATTGGCGCTTACGGTTTCGCGCTGGAGTCAGCCGACACCTCGGCATCCGACCTGTTTACTGACCTGCTCGGCGCTACCAACCAGCCCCCGAACAACGTCACCTTCACTGTACTGGGTCTGGTTTCCGGCGAGGACCGGGTGCTCGTTGGACCAGAAGACGGTGCTGGTGGGCTGCGAGAAGACCAAGCGCAGGTTGCTACCGGCGAAGCGATCACAGTTACTGCTGGCTCAGTCAGCTCTGCTACTGCAGGTGCGGGTGTCGTAGTATTGGCATCTAACACCGAGACCCTTGGTACTGGTCAGAACTCTGAGAAGGATACCCCAACAGCAGGAACCATCCGGGTTCTCGATGCCAACGGTATTTACCAGCTCATCAACTACACCGGCTACACTGCAGCGGCTGGCGAGATTGAGTTCACCGGCTGTACGGCGTCCGGTACGTGGTCAGCAGCTGCGGCAAACAACGCTTTCATCAGCTACATCGACAAGCTGGCGGGAGCTGCTCAGGAGAGTTACACTGTGGTATTCAACTCCCCACGTTCGCTGTTTATTCGTGTTCGTGATGGCGGAACTGCTGGGGATAACGAAGGTATTAAGACTTTTGAAACCACAGGTACGCTCGGCTCTGGTGGTGGTTCAACCACAGCGATTCGTACCAGCGATGTCTAACGTAGTTCATGGCCACTTACGCTACAGATTTAACCGATCTGTATACCGACAATGAGGGCACTTGGACGCTGATTAGCTCCGGGGGTGGTGGCCAGAACGCCACCACCGACCCTGAGACTGATGACTACATTCAAGGCAATAACTGCATCTCGCGTAACCCGTGGTCGAGTTCCATTCGTGGCATCGTAAACACCATCGGTGCGACCACAGTTGCTACCGGCGATGCGGTTTATATCTGGACCAAAGCGGACGTAGCTCAGGCGCTGGCTGCAAAAGCCAGTGGCGGCATTCAGTGCCTGATTGGTAACAGTACAACCGCACTAGAATGCTACTACGTATCAGGCAGCGACGACCCGTTTGGCGGCTGGAAATGCTACGCGATTGACCCTGATCTGACTGGGGATACGCAGATTGGTTCGCCTGACGGGACAACCAGTGTTTTTGGAGTACGCTGGAACGTACCTTCTTCTGGCCCGTCAAAAGGCTTCCCCTTCAAAATTGACGCCATTCGGCACGGGCGTTTCTTGTCTGTTACCGGCAATACGCCTGATGGTACATTCCAAGGCGCGGCTGACTTTCAAGGCAATTTGACTCGCCAGTGGGGGCAATTTCAGGAGGTCAACGGCACGTTTCTCATGCAGGGCGGTTTTCAGATAGGCACGACTGCTACAGCTTGCACCTTCTCTGACTCCAATCGCACGATCTTCATCGCCAACACAGAATATGTGCAGTCTGGGTTCAACCGGCTGGAGTTCCGCAATGCCAGCACAAGTGCCACGTTAGAGAACATCACTATGGCAGCGCTGGGTACGACCTCGCGTGGGGATGTGGAGGTATTCAATAACGCCACGGTAGCCCTCACAGGCTGTACTTTTACCGACATGGGCACGTTCGATTTTGATTCGAATACGGACGCTACCGACTGCACCTTTCGCCGCACAGATACGATCACGGTTAATGGCGGGCTGCTCACTGGATGCCTGATTTCAAATAACCGGGCAACGTCTGCTGTGGTGGTGTCCGATCTGGCTGAGTTGGACGATTGCTCCTTTGTCAGCGATGGCACAGGGCACGCGGTTAACCTCGGCACCATAGCCGCCACCGATACGATGAACTGGAACAACAACGATTCGGGGTATGCCGCCACAGACGGTTCTACTGGGAACGAGACTATTCTAGTGAGTGTAGCTTCTGGGCAAACGCTCACGATCAATGTCGGCTCAGGCTACAGCACCCCTACGGTGTACAATACCGGCGTTGGTTCCGTCAGTGTGGTCTCAGGTCAGGTCACGACGACTGTTACGGTGCGAGATATTGATGATAACTCGGTGATCGAGAACGCTCGTGTCTATGTTGTTGCCGACACAGGCGGGCCGCTGTCGGAGGGTACGGTCATCATCGACAAAGACCTTACAAATGCCAGCGGACAAGCTAGTGATACGCGCAGCTTCGCAAGTAACCAGCCTGTTGTGGGGACGGTGCGTAAAGCATCACCCGGCGATACGCTGTACAAGCCAGCATCATTTGTTGGCACCATCAACAATGCCTCGGGGCTGAGCGTGACTGTTCAGATGATTAAAGATGAGTGACAAATTGAATGCGCGGAACATCAATGCGCTGAACGAAAACGACAAAACCATGAATGCCAAGATCAGTGCGCTGATTGAGCGATTGACGATTCTAGAGGCAAACGTAGCGCGACTCACAGCAGATGTAGCTAACACCAAACAGTTGAT
>Ga0180438_10005369_pt1 | contig 17876 bp, 12 predicted proteins | sample SS_ome_12_FD_132455 | JGI IMG/M metagenome (GOLD analysis project Ga0180438, IMG submission 132455) | Hypersaline lake sediment archaeal communities from the Salton Sea, California, USA - SS_3_D_2 metaG | ecosystem: Environmental > Aquatic > Non-marine Saline and Alkaline > Hypersaline >...
AACTTGAAAGACCTCTTTGAAATTCTATTTAAATTTTAAAAGGTTCTTAAAAGTCCGTCATAGCTGTTTGTAATTTTGGTCATTGGAATTTGTAATTTGTTTGTAATTTGGGATTTGTTATTTATGATTTCCAGACAAGTCAGTCTTGGTTCCGGTTTGGCTGGTTTGTGCATTTCACAAGTCTCTTGAGCACTTGACAAGTAAATCTTGGACAGAAGACTTAAAAATATATAGTATTATCTATGTAGAAACATAACCTATAAAGGAGGTATTCAATGAAAACGAGAAAGATAATCGTTGCACTGCTGTTAACAGTACTTTTTTTTACTGCTTGTTTTGCTCAGGGAAAAGAAAATGAAAAAAAAGCTATTGAGGCAATAATCCAGGAAGCCTACATAGGTGGTGCTTATAATAAAATTGATATTGAAACTTTAAAAAAAGGATTTCATGAAAATTTTACTTGGCAGGGCATACATCATGATAGGTTATTCACATGGACTTTACGGCAATGGATAATACTGTTAAATCGTCAAAAATGGCTCCGGCCGGATTGGAATAACAGAACAACTGCTGAAATACAGGTAATAGGAATTGAAGGAAACGCTGCGGTTGCAAAAGTCGATATTTATAATAATCAAGTTCATGATTTAACAGATTTCCTTTCGGTTTATAAATTTTCAGACGGTTGGAAAATAATGAATAAGATATCATATAGACATGAAATTCCTCCAGAAGTTGAGTACAAACGTCGCGTAGAAAGGGAGAAAAGTATAAATGAGAAGCTGCAGCCACCTGAAAAAGTTATGGATGCAATTGGAATTAAACCAGGCATGATAATAGGTGAAATTGGCGCCGGTCATGGTCGTTATACAGTCCACCTGGCCCGCCGGGTAGGACACAAAGGAAAGATTTTCGCTAACGATATCGATAAAAACACTCTTTCCACTCTTCGCGAACGATGTAAACGGGAAAACATCGTCAACATTGAAACAATTCTGGGAAAAGAAGATGACCCGCTCTTTCCTAAAAAATCTCTGGATATGGCATTTATGGTTTGGGTCTTTCATGGTTTAGACAAACCGGCTCCTCTGTTCAAAAATCTAAAATCTGGTCTAAAACCCGGCGCGCCTTTGGTTATCATTGATCCGATTGATTCAGAAATTGATATGGAAAGGGAGTTCGGTGGTGAAAAGATAGATCCGAATAGACCAACCATTAAAGAAAGAATTGAAAAAGCTGCTGGAGAAGCAGGTTATGAAATCGTTCGAGTAGAAACGTTCTTACCGAAGGATTATATTTTTATCCTCAAAGTAAAGGGCGCCCGGTAAGGTTTTTCTCATATCAACACTATACCGTGGTATGATCAGAGCGGTGCATTAAAATAAGGTGCCAGGCAAGAATCCCGACTAACCTGATCCCTAAACCACTCCCTTAATAAAAAGTTTTTGTGGGGTCCAGGGGCGGTTTTTACAAAAAGAGCCCCTGGCTAACGGGCCGCCGGAGGCATAATATCTCTGAAAAGATAATAAAGATTGGATGGGCAGGTCTAAAGCTTTTAAGTTCTCCATTTCCTGCCCATCCCGTAACCGAAAAGATCCGAACGTAGTGCCGCCTAGTGCGGCCGTTCGGTATAATAGCACAAAAAAGATAACCCCCTTGCTTCATATTGACTTTATATATCCATGTACGGGAGAAAAGGGGAGCAAGCAAGAAAAGAAACAGCCGAGCTCCGCAATATTTATGGGAATCGTCATTATTACTGATTGTAAACGGCTTTGAGAATTATTAATTATTAATAATCAATTGTTAATTATTAATTATTAATGAGATAAAGGGTAACAGGTTAAAAGAAAAAAGGATTACTTTATGTCCTGGCAAAGACGGAAGCCCACATAGTAGATGCGATAGGAGGGGTCGTAGACGTAGCGATAGGCACAACGAATGTAGTCAGCATAATGGAACCAGCCGCCGCCTCGCAGCACGCGATTGAATCCGCTTTTCGGCCCTTTTCGATCATCTTCAAACCTGCTTTTATCATTGTTACCATCCCACCAGTCGGCACACCATTCACATACATTTCCGGCCATATTAAAACAACCATACGGACTCTTCCCTTCCGGGTATGCAGTAACCTCTGTTGTATGACCAATTTTACTTTCACTTGAATTACACCACTTTTTATTAAATTTATCACCCCAGGGATATTTTCTCCCATCGGTACCGCGCGCTGCTTTCTCCCACTCCACCTCATGGGGCAAACGCTTACCGGCCCATTTTGCATATGCCTCTGCCCCAAACCATGAGACATAGATTACAGGATATTCTTCATAACCGGTTTCAACTTCGTAAACACTTCCTTTTTTGTTTATTCTACACTTTTCTTTTTCAGATTTACCGAATAAAGCGATCCACTTATTTAACTCTATTTCACCCGGTTTTAACTCATTTAAAAACGAACAGTACTGCCTGTTGGTTACCGGGTAGAGATCAATATAAAAAGAAGGCAGATATATAGTCTGCTGCGGTTTCTCATTACTGTCAGCATCCTTATCATCCTCCCGGCTTCCGTAGATAAAACTCCCTTCTGGGATGAGTACCATTTCCGAGAGGTCCTTTTTTACTTTAATCATTTCAGGCGCTTTTTCTTTCTCCGGCGGTGCCACTCCTTCTGCTGCGTTTAAAGAAACAAGCGCCCTGAAAGCAGCATTGGCCAGTGCTAAATTCCCATCCTGTACTGCCTCCTTCAATGCAGAAATAGCCTTATCCCCACCCATGCGTTTCAGAGCCCGCACAGCATTCTGGCGCGTTTCAACGTCCAGTTCTTTATCATGCAGTATATTGATAAAGGGTTCATAGGGTTTAACCAAAGAATCGTTAACAACATCATTAATCAGGGTGATGTCGGTTTTAAACGCATCCGTTTGCACCACCAGTTCCATAAAAGGTGATATGATCGAAGGATTATTCAAGGCCAGGGCCAGGAGGGTGACTTCCCGCCACCACCTGTTACCGTAATGTTCTATCAAAAGATTGATGCGGTTGGTGTTCCTGATCTCTTCTGCTGCTAAGTATTCCTGGAATCCAAGGTGAGCAAAACCGTATTCGCTCTCACTATATCCCATAAATATTCCGCTCCTATCCCGGATGTTTAACAGCAGCTTCTCAATATCGATATTGGATTTCCCTAAACGCTCTAAGGGTTCTTTCATTTGCTCTTCTATTTGCTTAAGCGGGGCAGAACGGCGCCCCTCTATCTCATGGAGCCAGAGAGCTAAAGGCTGTAAGAGCTCTCTTGACTGCCGGGCACTAAGAATCGCATTCAGTCCCCGGGCAATGTCCCATTTCTCTAAAAGCACATTTACACACTCGTCATATAGCTCCACCCTCCGTTCGGGCAGAGCGGTGCCCCGGTCGCGGCGAATAAGGGCAATTATCTGGAGCATGAGCGGATTAACAGCCAATTTCCGGATATGCTCGGAATCCATTATATTCTTAAACAGTTTGAGCGCTTCTTCCCGCCCCTTTTCCCGCCGCAGTTCTTCATTATTTTCACCGGGATGAAGGGCCATTTCCACTGTTTCGAACCAGCGTATTAAGAAAGCCTTTATCTCATCTGGGGTGAAATCTAGTATAGACAGCTCCAGCACACTGCCTTCCAACCTGCTTTCACCCAAATACCCGGCAAAGCGGGACGTGATGACAAATGGGGTATTCACATACTCTTTCCTGGCTTCATCAATCCATTGACAGGTTTTGATGCGGATTTTTTCATCCGCCACTTCGTCGATGCCGTCTAAGAGGATAATTCCTCTCTTTTGATCTAAAAGCGTTATGAATTCATCTTTCGTAATAGAGTGCTTTTCAACACAACAGACCCGGCAAATAAAATCGAGAAAGTTCTCTTTATCAGGGTTTTTCAATTCCCGCAATGGGGCAAAGAAAGGGATAAGATGATTATCAAGACCCAGCTTCTCCTCTCCCCTAGCCTCTATCAACATGACCAGGATGTATTTGAGCAGGGTGGTCTTGCCTGAACCCGGATCGCCTAATATGACGATATCTTTTATACCTCGTTTTTGTGCTGCCTTAAACGTACCTTTAATATCCAAATCAGATAGTTGTTCCCTTTCGATTCTCTCTTTAATTTTCCTTTTACCTTCAATCGTTAAGTCAAAATCGTAAAAATGGATGTGAGCGCGCATGGTGACATAGACTTGCTCAATCTCGATAAGTGCTCTCAGGTTGGTCTCAAATCCTTTCATGGGCAGGTGGCAATGTTCACTGCGTGCGTATTTCTTAAATTTCAACAAAAATGCTTCCGATAATATCTTTTTATCAGGTGAAGGCGAAGGTTTGAGGCTATCAGGAGGCAATTTGCCAGAGGAGAGGTTCTTTTTTATCCATGATTTCATATGTTTTTTAAATTTAACTCTGAATTGATCTTTCTCACTAAAGGTGTCATATAAGAACATACGATTTTTCTCGATTTCATCCTTAAATTCCAATACTTTCTGTAACTGGTCATCTTTTAGATCGGCAAGCGACTTAATCGTAACATCTTTAAAGTAAATCTTAATATGTGGTTTTTTCTTATCTTTCCAACAATCATAGGCTCGCAGGATTTCTTCTAACGTACCGGATTCTTCCTCACCTGTAGGAGAACCGAATCTCTTATAAAAGATACAGACAAAAATATCGCAGCTATCGACCAGGCGATTGATGATTTCCTGGGGCCTGCCTGCCTCTGGAATTGCATCTTCCCAACCGATTGCTTTAAATTGAATGTCATCTACCAGTATATCATTATTCAAATCCCTGCACACGTCATGAACAATCTGGCGTTCCTCTTTTACATCCCCCGGAGAGGCAATAAACACATCGTATTCATCAATGATTTTTCCCATTTTACATTCCCTATTGCTATTCTATATAAAATGCAAAAATTTTTCAATAGTACAATTACATAAACGACTCTATGGATATTTTTCAGGTGAATTCTAACCCACCTCACCACTCTCGGTATCTTCGAGGGAGGGGATTTCTGAGCAGCACTCTTAAGAAATACTTGTCTAACCCCCTAAATCGTCTTTATATTTTTCTATTTTATGTGTTAAAACGAGATATACTTAAGGGGCGAAATAAAATAGACGTAATTTGATGAACGTTTGATAATAGCCGAAGTGTAACGTCCTCTTGCCGAAGTATAAAGTTTTTTAGCCGAAGTATGAAGTTTATCTGCCGAAGTATGAAGTTTACCTGCCGAAATATAAAGTTTTTCAGCCGAACTATGAAGTTTATCTGCCGAAGTATAAAGTTTTTCAGCCGAACTATAAAGTTTACCTGGCGAAGTATAAAGTTTTTCAGCCGAACTATGAAGTTTATCTGCCGAAGTATGAAGTTTACCTGCCGAAGTATAAAGTTTCTCAGCCGAAGTATGAAGTTTGTTAGCCGAAGTATAAAGTTTAGCAGCCGCAGTGGAAAGTTCTCTAGACAAAGGATCGAGGGCGGGACGGGGAATACTTATGCAAAAAATCCAAAAACCTTAGAAACTGAAATCGAAGAGATAAAAGAGAGGGGATGGGAAAAATAGGGGATAGGCCAGAACTTCTATTTCAATTTCAAATATGATTAAATATATTAAAAATATTGCCTTAAAATATTGATTTTATTTAACTCAAAGTGAATAAAATGGTTTGAGGAAAAGAAGGATCAGGTAAGATAAGAACTGACACTGGTTCCCCATAAAGCCAGGCAATGGCCAACGTTAAATTCAAATTTCCATTCTCCGGCGTGGTATTATTTTTAGATTTTTTTCGGTCCTTTTGATATAATTGTAATATAATGGCAAAAAAAAATCACATACCACAGAAACTTGCTCCCTGGATTGAAGCCCGGAGACGGCACCATCTCTCTCATGCCCATATCCAGATGGCGCAGGAATTGGGGATGAATCCGAAAAAATTCGGAAAAATTGATAATAGTGACCAGGAACCATGGAAAATGCCGTTACGCCATTTTATCGAACATTTATATATGAAGAGGTTCGGTCGGGACCGGCCGGAAAATGTCCGATCGATCGAGCAATTGGTAAAAGATCGTAATAAAAAAAAAGAAATGCGAAAGAAACGGAAAGAAGAAAGGCGAATTGAAGAAGCAAAACAAGCTGAACCAGGAACAGAACCGCTAGAAGACCCTTTTTAAGAAACAGAGAATTTGATGGAAAAGATGAGATGAGAATCAAACTGAGTACATTAATTGATGAGTTTAGCACGCAGTCCGAGATGATTCACTCATACCTGGACAAAGAGACAGGGGAAATCTATTTCATCTCGGAAGACGACAGGTTTGCCCTGGAACATGAAGAGTTCGAGCCACCGGAATGGCAAAAGAAGCATCTCGAGCGAATAAAGCCGCTGCTGGACGATCCCGATCCCAAACGATACATCTGCTTGCCATCGGAATTTGATTTCCATGAGTACAGTGTTATGGAAAAATTCATTGCCTCGCTTTCAAGTACAAAGGTTCGCGAGTCGCTGTGGAATGCTATCAAAGGTCGCGGTGCGTTTCGTAGATTCAAAGACGGTATAAATCGATTCGGGATCACAGACCAGTGGTACCGTTACCGGGATAGAGCTATAGAACAGTTCATCATCGAATGGTGTGAGATTGAAGACATACCCTATGTAGATGACACTGCCACGTGAGGTTTGACAACTCTCCCTTATTTCTTTCTTGTCTGACACCTTTTTTTTACCCACAAAAGCTTTTGTTTAATTTCACACAAGTAAACCTTTCTTGAAAACGGTACGTTATAAAAGTACCATGGGAAATTCAAGTCTTTTTTTTATGAGTGAGGCCAATGAGACCGCATCAAAACAAAAATAAATTAAGTATTATTTTGATCCTGGTTTCTTTTGCTTTTTTAATACCGGGATTAATTGCACCGATAGTGACTATGTCCGGTTCCGTGAAAATCCTGGTATTTAAAAAGACCCTATTCCAATACAGCCGGAGTATCGTTCAAACCATCAGCAACCTGGTGGAATCGGGAAATTATTTTGTGGCTGGATTGATCCTGCTGTTCAGTGTCCTGGTGCCCATGGCCAAAGGCATACTGCTGCTGGTGGTTGCCGGTACGAAACATGATATCAAGCGGTATCACATTTACAAATTCGTGCAGAATATTAGTAAATGGGCAATGGCAGATGTATTTGTGGCTGGTATTTTTGTTGCTTTCCTGGCTGCCAGGGCTGCCAATAATATGGACGCTGTCATAGAACCGGGTTTTTACTTTTTTACTGCTTATTGTCTATTTTCGCTGTTGGCCTTGCAATTTTTACGGCTAAAAGCTCCAAGTTGAAATTTAAAAAAATGGAAAAACAAAAAATGGCTCTAGGATGTAGATAAATAGGTTTGACACCTCTCCCTTATTTCCTACCTTTTTCAAGTGGTTTATCAAATATTTAATGTCATCAATATCCGAACTCTCAACTCCGATTCTTATAAAAAAACGTACCAGGCCAATTTTTTACCTTTTACATATGGTATAATCTCATTATGATTAAAAAAGCATTAAAATACCTTATACTACTTTCAATTATTTATTTGATATCGTGTGGATCCCCGAGAAAAAAACTAGCAAATAGTAAGGAAGACGGAGTCGGTACGCTGAACTTAATCCAATACGTTAATCCTTTTATTGGAACCAAAAACATGGGCCACACCTTTCCCGGGGCAAGCACTCCATTCGGCATGGTTCAACTCAGCCCGGAAACCAATATCCAACCCATGTTTGACCGGGATGGCAACTATAATAAAGATACCTACAAATACTGCTCAGGATATCAATATGATGATAACACTATTTTTGGATTCAGCCATACCCATTTTAGCGGAACAGGCCACGCTGACCTGGGAGATTTCCTGGTAATGCCTACTCATGGACATTTGCAATTGGAACCTGGGAATGCGGATACGCCCAAAAGTGGTTATCATTCCCGGTTTTCCCATGAGAATGAACATGCAGAACCGGGTTATTACCGTGTTCAGTTGGATGATTATCATATCAAAGCTGAATTAACTGCTTCAGATCGAGTGGGTTTTCACCAATATACCTTCCCTGAATCTGATCGTGCCCATATTATCCTTGATTTGATATCCAATATATATCATCATGATAATAAGAACGTTTGGACATTTATTCGCGTTGAAAATGACTCTTTGGTCACCGGTTACAGGCAGACCAAGGGTTGGGCAAGAACCAGACTGGTTTACTTTGCCATGCAATTCTCCAAACCATTCCAACGTTATGGTCACAAAAAATATGACCATGTTATTTACAATGGCTTCTACAGGAGGTTTGATGAGTCTGAGAACTTTCCTGAAATGGCAGGTAAGAACATACGGGCCTATTTCAATTTTAAGACCCAAAAAGGTGAGCAAATCAAGATTAAATTTGCGCTCTCCCCTGTGAGCATAGCAGGCGCACTCAACAACCTGCAAAAAGAAATTCCCCACTGGGACTTTAATCGAGTGAAACATGAAACACAAGAAAAATGGAATTCAGAATTATCAAAAATCCTGGTTGAAACCCAAACACCAGAAGATAAAATCACTTTTTACACGGCATTGTATCACACCATGCTTGGCCCTATCCTGTATGAAGATGTAGATGGAAAGTATCGAGGACTGGATCAAAATATTCATTTATCCGAAAACTTCACCAATTACACTATTTTTTCTCTCTGGGACACCTTTAGGGCGTTGCACCCCTTGTTCAATATCATACAAACCAAAAGGAATGATGACATGATAAAATCGATGTTGGCACATCACAACCAGAGTGTGCATAAAATGCTGCCCATATGGAGCCATTATGCCAATGAAAATTGGTGCATGATTGGCTACCATGCCACCTCTGTTATTGCCGATGCATTGGTAAAAAAAACAACAGATGTGGATGCTAGTATTGCCCTGGAGGCTTGCCTTAATACATCCATTGTTCCTTATTTCGATGCACTCGATCGTTATAAAAAATTGGGGTATGTACCAGAAGGAGAGGCGGATTATTCAGTATCAAAAACCCTGGAGTTTGCCTATGATGACTGGTGTATTGCACAAATTGCCCAAACGGCTGGCAATTCAAAAAAATATGAGGAATACATAAACCGTTCAACCGGGTTTGAACACCTTTATGATGCCTTTATCGGGTTTATGAGACCCAAATATGCCAATGGAGAATGGAAACGTGAGTTTGATCCACTCAATACCCATGGCCAGGGTTTTATTGAAGGCAATGCGTGGACCTACAGCTTGTTTGTACCTCACAGTATAGAAAAAATGATTTCGCTAATGGGTGGAGAAAAGGAGTTTACCAATCGCCTGGACTCTTTATTCACCATGCAGTTGGATGATAAATACATTGAAAAAACAGAAGATATTACCCGAGATGGCATCATCGGTAATTATGTACATGGCAATGAACCCGGCCATCACATTCCTTATTTATACAACTGGACCCAAAGCCCATGGAAAACCCAGGAAAGGGTTCGTATGATCCTGGAAAAAATGTATGGCAGCAAAGAAGACGGCTTATGCGGTAATGATGATGCCGGTCAAATGTCTGCCTGGTATATTTTCAGTTCCCTGGGGTTTTATCCGGTGTGCCCTGGATCCGACCAATATGCCATTGGCAGTCCAAATATCAAAGAGGCAATCATCAATATGGAAAATGGAAAAACATTGAAGATCAGGACTTCTAACCAGGGAAAAAATAATGTTTATATCCAGAAAGTGGTGCTTAATGGAGAAAAGCTAAAAAGAAATTACCTGCTTCATGATGATATCGGTAGCGGCGGTGAGATTGTTTTTCATTTGGGCAGCCGACCCAATAAAAAAAGGGGATTTTAAAGGTATGACGGATCGGCTTGCTGTGAAAAATGACACGATTCTCTTGCACTCTCACAAACCAGACAAACCGGAACACGGCCCTAAAAAGATTATTATTCCCCATCTATTTTGCCTCCGGCGGCCAGAAACCTTTTTATAAAAAGGTTTCTGGACTTCCAAAAATTTTTTAAAAGGTTTTTTTATAATATTTTCTTCGCGTTTATTCGCGTTCCTTCGCGGTTTATAAAAAATAGACGGTGGATTTTGGCAATCGTTCTAAATTGCAATTCAGGGCGAATTCTCCCCATATTTGTTCTATAATATAACTTCTTTAAACCACATAAAACGTATGACAGGCAATACTAAAAGGAGGCATAATGATCAAGAACTTTATTAAAATCACGCTGCGAAACATACTGAAGCATAAGGGGTATTCATTCATCAATATCACCGGACTGGCTGTCGGGATGGCCTGCTGCCTGCTCATTACTCTCTGGGTACTGGATGAACTCAGTTATGACAGGTTTCATGAGAATGCCCCCTACCTTTACAGGGTAGAAGAGAACCAGCACTATTCAGGCCGGTTGTTTCATGTAAATGTTACCCCTCACCCCATTGCACCTGCAATGATCGACGAATTCCCGGAAATTAAGGACGCCAGCCGTTATGTAGAGTCTGGCGGCCGCCTTTTCAGATACGGGGAAAAATCCTTTTTCGAAGACGACGTCGGGGCCGTAGACCCCTCATTTCTTAATATGTTTACGTATCCCCTGGTTAAAGGAAACAAAGAGTCAGCATTAAAATCCCCGGATTCCATCTTAATCTCCCAGGACATTGCGGTGAAGTACTTCGGTTCGGAAGATCCCCTTGGAAAGATCATCAACATCGATAACACATATGATTTCAAGGTAACCGGGGTATTGAAAAAGGTACCCCACAACTCCCACCTCCAATTTAACGCGCTCATTCCCTATGAATTTCTTCGAAAAACCGGTAAAACAGGAGATAAATGGAGCTCAAACTCAATCCTGACATTTGTCCAACTGCAAAAAGAAACGACCATGGAACAGGTAAACAGGAAAATCCTCGGCTATATCCGCACAAGGGTCCCCGAGAGTAAAACTGACCTGGTGCTCATGCCTCTTGTTGATATTCATCTTCACTCGTGGTTCGGTTATATAAAGACAATGGGAGCGGTACAATATGTTTATATATTCTCCTTTATTGCTTTTCTCGTCTTAGTGATTGCCTGTATCAACTTCATGAACCTTGCTACGGCCCGGTCTGCCAAACGTGCCAGGGAAGTAGGGATTCGTAAAGTCGTAGGCGCCTATAAAAGCCACCTGGTGAAACAATTCTATGGAGAATCGATAATATTTTCATTTATTGCACTGCTTTTTGCCCTGGTTATTGTTCAAATGGTGCTCCCCGCCTTCAGCACCCTTGCCGGAAAGGAAATTACATTTAGAGTGGCGGGATTCCAGACGATGCTGTTGGGATTAATCGGCATCTCCCTTTTCACAGGCATTGTGTCAGGGAGTTACCCGGCACTTTTTCTTTCTGCATTCCAACCAGTAAAAGTATTAAGCGGAACACTTACAAGAGGGTCCGGGGCCGCACGCTTTAGAAAAATCCTGGTGGTGTTCCAGTTTGTTCTCTCAGTATTCCTTATTACTGGCTCTATTGTAGCTTCCAAACAACTTAATTTCATGAAAGACAAAAATGTCGGGTATGAAAAGGAGCACCTCCTTTATATCTTAATGAGGGGCGGAACAAAGGATTCATACCAGGCCCTGAAAAATGAATTGATAAAAAACGGAAGCATCCTGGGAGTCACTGGATCGGAGAGTATTCCGTCATCCATTGGCAGTAATTCATCAGGAGCGAAGTGGGAAGGGAAAGACCCTGATTTTAAACTCCTTATCGGGCACAATCGGGTCGATTATAATTATGTAAAAACAGTTGGGATTGAGCTTATAGAAGGTCGTGGCTTTTCAGAGGCCTACCCGGGAGACAAAAAGAAAAATTTTTTAATTAACGAAGAACTGCTAAAAGTAATGAAAAAAGATTCGGCAGTGGGAGAGCGATTCTCCTTTTTTGGCTGTGACGGAGTCATTGTAGGAGTCATGAAAAATTTTCATTACGGATCGGTAAAGTACGCCATCGAACCCCTTGTATTGGTACTGGATCCGGAGAGGATAAATTGTATGGTGGTTCGTATACCTCCCGGGAATATTTCCGCCAATATCGATAAAATCAAACAGACCTGGAAAACGATGATACTGAGTAATCCCTTTGAATACACATTTGTGGATGATGATTTTGACAGGATGTACCGTGCTGAGGAGAGAACCGGGAAAGTCATGAAATACTTCACCTTTCTATCGATTTGTATTGCCTGCCTGGGCCTTTTCGGACTTGCTTCGTTCTCCGCTGAACAACGGTTCCGGGAGATCGGTATTCGCAAGACGTTTGGCGCAACGGTTCCAGGGATAATCGTGATGCTGTGTAAAGAGTTCCTGAAGCTAGTACTATTGGCAACATTAATGGCCCTTCCCATTTCATACTATGCGTTGAACAACTGGCTGCAGGGTTATGCTTACAGGATCGATTTGAATATTTTTATCTTTGCTTCCGCAGCAGCCCTTGCACTTTTAACCGCATTATTCACCGTATCCTACCAGGCAATACGGGCAGCACTGGAAAATCCCATCGATGCATTAAAGTGCCAGTAGTAACAACCCCGGCCGCCCCTATCCTGGATACGTCAATACGTAAGTGAATTCGAGATATTTCTGGACAGGAAAACAGGGCTGTTTTCCCCACTTGAATTAAAGAATTCCTTCTATTTAGTTCCGACAAGATCTCTTTTTCATCATTCATCGAACCAACTCATCATTCATCATTGAGCTTCGCTGTTTTGTAGATTTATTCATTTTTCAAACTGGCAATCGGATTTGCGAGTGCCGCTTTTATCGATTGATAGCTAACAGTGAAAAAGGCTATCCCTAACGATAACAATCCACCGACTACAAAAATCCAGTCGCTCATTTCAATTCTATAAGCGAAGTTATTCAGCCATTTATTCATAAAATAATTGGCCAGTGGCCACGCAATAACATTTGCTGCAATAACCCATACAATAAAATCTTTTGACAGAAGTGTCGTTATTCTTGCAGTCGTCGCCCCCAATACTTTTCTAATCCCAATTTCCTTTACTCTTAACTCGGCTGTATAAACAGAGAGACCGAAAAGTCCGAGACAGGAAATGAGTATACTGAGTATGGAAAAAGATTTGAATATATCGCTTAAGTTTGTTTCCAAATAGTAAAGCCGCTCCAGTTTATCGCTGAGAAATAAATAATTAAACAAATGATCAGGGGCAATTTTATGAAATTCACTTTTGGTGAACGTAATAGCATCGCGTATATTTTTTCCTTTGCATTTTACCAACATATAGTATGCTCTGTAGGATTGTAATGCGCCGGGTCGATACTCCAATATCAACGGTTCAATAGTATTGTGAAGGGACTCAAAATTGAAATCTTTCATAACGCCTATTACTTCACCTTCTCCGCGATATGATCGGCATTTGGCGCCAATCGGTTCTCTCAAATCCAGCGCTTTTACGGCGGCCTGGTTCAGGATGAACCTATAATCATTACCGTTGTATAGAGAGAAGTTTCTTCCTTCGAGCAAATCGATTTCCATCGTATTTAAATAGTCTTCATCAACTGTCAAGAATCTCACCATGGAAAGTTCCTCTTGCCTCCTCCCTTTGGGAATTAAATGTTCGATACTAAATGCATCGCCAGGAATGTATGAAACAAACGACACATGGGAGATTCCAGAATAATTCATCAGTTTGTCTTTTAATGCCGCTCCCATTGGCCTCTCCGGGTTTCTAAATTCACCGAAAATTTTTACTGCAAACAAACCCGTCTTGTTAAAACCCAGGTCAACTTCTTTGAAATATTGTAATTGTTGATAAACTGTAATCGTAGCCAGAATCATGAAAACAGAAATAACAAATTGCACAATCACCAAACCTTTCTTTATCATACTCACCGACGATTTTGGATGTTTATAATTCGAAAATATGCTTGACGGCAGAAGTTTGGAAATGAATAAAGAGGGATAAAAACCGGCTGTCAGACTTAGAAAAAGAACTAAAATGAATATGAACAATAGTTTGTCTGGTGAGAATAGTTGACTGAATAATAAATTTTTGCCTGAAAGATTATTATAAACAGGTAAAAATAGACCGACCAATACCATGGATAACAGAGCAGCAAATATAGTGAGAACAAAAGACTCACCTATAAACTGATAAAAAATCTGTCTCTTCTGGGCGCCTAAAACTTTACGCATACCCACCTCTTTGAATCGTTTAAATGCCTGCGCTAAGGAAATATTGATGAAGTTTACCGCAGCAATAATCAAAATGAAGAGAGCAATGATTGCGAAAATGTAGACATAAATGATGTCGCTGTTGGGAGTAAGTTCATTTTCCCTATGAGAGTAAAGGTGAATATCTTTAATCGGCTGAAATAAAAATGCTTCTTTTTTTTTCGGATTATTAATGTGAAATCTTTTGCTGAAAGCAGGCATCTTGGCTCGAAGATTATCAATCTGCTGCCCGGGTTTGAGAAGCACATAGGTTTTAAGCGCTTTCCATGTGTGACTATCAAACAAAAAGCCCTGGCCCCTTTCCTCCCATAAATTAAACCAGGAAGGGAGCGAGATAAGAAAATCGAATTGAAGATGAGTAGTATCCGGCTGATCGGGAATCATGCCTGTTACTAAAAGAGACTTTCCATTGGTGATATCAACCAGCGATTTACCAATGGGATTTTCACTACCAAAATATCTATGCGCAGTAGATTCCGTGAGAACAATTGAATCGGAATTTTCAAGTGCCGTTGCCGGATCACCGGCAATGAAATGCAGATCAAAAATTGGTATTATCGACTGCTCTGCATAAACGCCCTTTGTCTCTTCAAAACTCTTAATTTCACCGGCTTGGGATTGATACCTGAGAACCACCGAACCGATCCGGTCGGAGAATCTCACAAACTCTTCAATTTCCGGGAATTCCTCTTTCAATGTTGGTCCCAAAGGCAATGGAGCGTTTGTCCAATTTCTAATTGTGTCACCATATGTTGCATCGATATCGAGGCGGTAAATTCTATCGGCTTTAGGAAAGCAATTCTCATAACTTAGTTCACTCTGGATATGAGAAAATATTATAAGGCAGCTTGCAATTGCAGTTGCCAGGCCGAACACATTTAAAGAACTGTTCAGTTTTTGTTTTTTGATTGTCCTATAAGTAGTCAGGATATAATTTTTGAATATGGTAATCCCCAAATAATAATTCGTTATCAGAAATCTGGGAATTGATTTAAGCAAGTAAATATTAAACAACAACCAGGCCAGGAATAATCCTTTATCATTCACATAGTCATTATAGACTTCCTGGAAATCACCCAACCGCGTTTCTTCATCATCCTTAAAGAGCAGCTTGATAATCCAGTTGGATAATCGTGGTAATTGAAAAACGTTGTTTTTACGATTCATATTCTTCCTCCAACATTGGTATAGAGATATCCTCCCACAGCGATCGTTCCATTTTTTTTGTTGTTATCAGCGCCTTGAGGCCCACTGTGGATAAGCGGTACAGTCTTTTTCTTCGCCCCCCTCGCTTACTGGTGGAATTCCCCAGGTGAGACATTAGATAACCTTTTCTTTCCAATCGTTCCAAAGGTACATATATGGCACCAAGGTTCCACTTTTTTCCTGAGGTCTTTGTCAGCATGTCTGCAATCGTCACTCCATATGCATTGTCACCAAGCCTCCATACTGCCAATAGAACCATTTCTTCAGTCCTTGCAAGCAAATCCATGTTTAAACCTCCATGTTTATTTGTCTAACAATTTTTAGACTTATATATGTCTATTATACGTTAGACAAATAAAAAAGTTCAAAAAAAAATTTTTTTATGACACGAAGGTAACAGTTAATCTACAAGAAAAAAGAAAAAAAGAAAAAGGGTACAGACACGAACGAGTGAGGTGGGATGGAGGCGAATCGGTGGAGAAGTATTTGCAAAGGGCTTTTAGGCTCCCTTTGTTGAGGGCCCCCGCGCCATGGGGTCATCCAATACTTTGCGGATTATTCTCGCCAAATCATTTTTATTAATGGGCTTGATAATAAAATCACTGATTGCAGAGGATTTGGTTTGCCCTGTGGTCATTTCAGAACTGTACCCGGAAAGCAAAATGATAGGAATACCAGGATTGATCCGCTTTATCTCTTCAGCCAATTGAATACCAGTCATTCGGGGCATGCTGAAGTCACAAATAATAAGATCAAATTGATGGGGTTGACTTCGGATCGTTTCCAGTGCTTTAATGGGGTCTGTCGCTCCTTCCATCTGGTATCCCATCCGTTTAAACACTCTTATCCCGGATTCCACCAATTCGATTTCATCATCCACCAACAGTATCCGTTCCTTACCTCCAGGAACCTCTTTGGTTGGTTGGATTTTGATTTTATTTTTAACTTCCCCTTCAAATTTGGGTAAAACCACGTGAAAGGTGGTTCCTTGCCCCGGTTCGCTGTTTACAATGATATCACCGCCAAGGCTTTTGACAATTCCATGAGTGACCGCTAATCCCATGCCTGAGCCTTCCCCTATTTTTTTAGTGGTATAGTAGGGTTCGAAAATACGCTTTATCACCTCGCGGGTCATTCCATGACCGGTATCTTTAACCAAAAGCCTGAGATAGGTTCCGGGTTTGATATCCTGGTATGATTTGAGAGTCTCTTTATCCAGGTAGACCTCATTCAAACTCACCTGCAGGGTTCCTCCTCTCTCTACCATGGCATGTGCCGCATTGGTCCCGAGATTCATCAAAACCTGGTGAATTTGTGCTGAATCTGCCAATACAAGGCCGGAGTCAGTCCGAATATCCTGACGAATTTCAATGATGGCTGGCAGTATGGACCGCAGGAGTTGAAGGGAGTCTTTAACAGTATCAGCGAGATTGATGGGCGTTTGTGATGGTCTACCCTGCCGACTAAAGGTGAGAATCTGTTTAATCATTTCTGCTCCCCTCTCAGAAGCGCGGACAATACTTTTGGCACTTTTGCGAATCAAATCGATTTGAGTCTCCTCTATCTTTTCCCCCCTTTCCGGGACTTCATCACGGATGAATTCTCCTTGTCCCATAATCACTGCCAGGATGTTATTGAAATCATGTGCAATCCCTCCGGCCAATGTCCCAATGGCTTCCATCTTCTGTGCCTGGATTAACTGTTGTTCCAACCTTCGTTGCTCTGTAATGTCCCTGATTATCCCCCGATAAGCTGTAATCTTACCCTCTTTATCCCGCACCAGCGTTGCTGTTACAAGGCCGGTGACGGGTTCACCATCCTTCCGTTTAAACGTTATTTCATAATCTTTAACATATCCTTCTTTTTCAATTTTTTCCTGGAAAGCGACTCGTTCCTTCGGGTTGCTGTATACATTAATCACAGAACCCAATCCCAGGAACTCTTGTTTGGATTGAAATCCCAATATTTCCACACCGGCTGGATTTATATCCATCAATTTTCCTTCTGGGGTAGTAATAAAAACCACATCTTTTGATTCTTCAAACAGGCTGCGGTACTGTTTTTCCACTGCCTGGAGCTGACTGGTCCGTTCCTCCACCTGCTTTTCCAGCAAAACCGCATGCCGCCTTTCTAAAAAGAATCGAAAAATACCATACAATATAAAAACCACCAACAGGAAAACCAACAGAGAAAACCACCATCGCTTATAGAATGGCTCAAGGATGACCACTTCCGGTGATATCACTGGCTCACTCCATACTCCCCGGGCATTTTTTACTTTCAGGTGAAATCGGTATTGACCGGGCGGCAGGTTGGAATACCGAATCATCTGTTTAAAGGGATAGTGTTCCTCTAACCAATCCTGGTCAAAA
>Ga0180438_10005370_pt1 | contig 17871 bp, 17 predicted proteins | sample SS_ome_12_FD_132455 | JGI IMG/M metagenome (GOLD analysis project Ga0180438, IMG submission 132455) | Hypersaline lake sediment archaeal communities from the Salton Sea, California, USA - SS_3_D_2 metaG | ecosystem: Environmental > Aquatic > Non-marine Saline and Alkaline > Hypersaline >...
CAATCTGGAAAAAATCCAATCCCTTCCTATCTTCTCACCCGCCTCAGCCAGTTTTTTTTCTGTCTGGGTACTCACAAAGTCCCCTGCCGATATCTTTCTCACTGCATTTTTTCTCTTTTTGATAGCGGGATGCCTGGGAATCTATTCTCGAAGTCTTTTTGAAAGCCAAAGAAAAAAAGCTTCCCTTCTGTCTCTACCCATTATTCTGGTCTTTATATTCACCTCCCTGTTTTTCATTTTCGTCTTTCAGGAATTGCTCTTCCGCCTTGTCTCACATTCCAACATTAATCTGCTCCGCTTCTCCCTCAATCCTTCATTTTTTCTTCTCCATCTCAGTATTTTTCTCTTTCTCTCTGTTACCCTTTTTGCCATATTCGCAGGGATGAGGATCATTTCCCTTCACTCCCCGAAGCTTCTCCTCCCTCTCATAATCCTCATCCTTGAGTATGGAGTTTACCTTCTCCTCTATAAAGACAGGAACTCTTTCTTTCTCTTTATTCTTCAGTTTTTGATTATCATTCTGGCCTTTCTTATCTCTTTTATCCCAAAGCTCATAAAAAGAAAGGAAGTCATTCTCTCGGCTCTTCTTCTGCCTACCCTATTCATCTACGCTTCTCTTCATTTTTCCGCCTCCAGCCGGAATAATTCTCTTCTCCAGAATTCTCTCCGGAACATCATAAAATCTCAGGAACCCTGGGGTTTCTTTATACTCAACCAATCCTTTCCAGAGGTCGATAAAAGGGAAGAATCCATCATCTCTTTCCTGCAGAACTCCGAGCCATCTGATTTCGCCCACTCTTTATGGGAAAGGACTCTACCGGCAAAATTCAACTGGTATTCAAGCTTGGAAATTATTGATCCTGCTGGGGAATTTCTCTCCCGGTTCTCTCTGAATGTCCCTGAACTCTACAACGTCGATTTCGAGCTTCCCATCAGCCGGGAATGGGCTATCTCCTACCTGAACATTCCAGTAATGGGTGAAGAAAGAGATTTTCTGCTCGGTTATAAAGATTGGTTTAAGGAAGAAAATCACCTGGGACGGACGATTCTCTACCTCTCGATCGACTATGATATGCTTCCCTTCCTCTATTCGGCCAATCCCTACTTTGAGCTCTTGCGAGTCACGTCCATTCCCTCCCTTAACCGGTTTGATTTAGGGTTTGCCATATTCGATCCCGAAGGCCGGTTGATTTTCAATCCCAACAACATCTCCTCTGGTATTCCCCCCGCTGTGCTGGAAAAAATCGATTCTCAAGACTCTCTCTGGTCAGTTTTTACCGACAAGAGGAAAAAATTTCGCTCTTTCTATTTCAAAAAAGACTACAGAATCTATTCTCTTTTCATCCCGAAAAAAAACTTTTTTAATTTTTCCACCGAGTTCATGAGACTATTCTTTTTTTACCTCGCCATATCTCTCTTATTTTTCATTCTTTTCACGGTTGTCACGGGAAAGAGGTTCAAGAATCCTTTCTGGTCGTTTTCGAACAGGGTTTATATATCTTTTGTGGCCATAGCGCTCATCCCTCTTCTGCTTTTCACTTTCTTAACCCGAACCTTCTTCGCTCAAATCTTCACTCAACAGTTCACGGAAAAAGCGGAGATCCATGCTAATTTTGTCCGCCGAGTGATGGAAGACTTCATGATCACTCAACAAGAAGAAATGGTTTCCCTGATCACGCCCCCAGAAAATGTTGTCCTGGAAATCAGCTCCATTATCTCCAGCGATGTGAACCTTTATCAAGATGGCCGGATCACTTCCTCCAGCCGTCGGGAGTTCTTTGACTCCGGCCTTCTTCCAGATTTGATCGATGGCGAAATCTATTACAAGATTCAGTACGAAAACAATCCGTATTACACCCAAACTCAGAAAATTGGAGATTACTCTTTCCACACGCTGACGACCTCTTATGCACTCGGAGACTCACTTCTCCTCATCTCGCTCCCTTTTCCTTTAGAACAACAGGAGATATCAAAGGCGACGGAAGATTTGATTGAATTTCTGTTTCTTATTTCTGTCTTTTTTATCGCTGTCGTCCTCGTCTTCGCCCGCGGAATCGGGCATATGATCGTGACTCCCATAAGAAAACTTCTTATGGGAACAAAAGAGGTAAGCTCAGGAAATCTCGAGATTTCCATCCCTCATAAACCTCAGGATGAAATGAAAACTCTCATCGACGGCTTCAACGCGATGATAAAAAACCTGAAGAAACACCAGCAGGAACTGACTGACATGGGTAAAAAGGTCGCCTGGGCAGAAATGGCAAGGAAGGTTGCCCATGAAATCAAAAATCCTCTGACGCCCATCCAGCTTTCAGCCGAGCATTTGCTCAGAGTCTATAAGGATAAAAAGAAAAATTTTGATAAGGCTCTTCAAGAATCAGCCTCCTATATCATTACAGAAGTCGAAAACCTGAGAAAAATTGCCCAAGAATTCTTGGAGACTTCAAAAGAAATCGTCATTCAAAAAGAGCCTTTCGATTTAAAGAATCTCATCCAGGAAACAGTTGCTCCTTATAAAAATATGATCTCTGAAAGAATCAAATTCAAAGAAAGATATGAAGATCAAGATTTTCAAATAGTTGGAGACAGAAGCCGGATGATGATCGCCCTGAGAAACATTTTCATCAATGCCATCGAAGCCATCCAGGGCAAGGGTGAGATCGATATCATTGTCTCTGAGGAAAAAGACAGAATCAGACTGGAAATTAAAGATACAGGAATCGGAATCGGAAAAGAGCTGCTAGATAGAATCTTTGAATCCAATTTCTCAACTAAAGACATGGGAACCGGATTGGGACTTCCCATTTCAAAAAAGATCATAGAAGAACATGGGGGTTCGATCCGCGCATCAAGCAAAGAGAAAGAGGGAACTCAAATCTTTATAGATCTCCCTAAATGAAAAAGGAACTCGTTGTTTATGCTCGATCATTAGGTAGCACTACCATTTATGATACTGAAGATAGAATCGTCATTGCCAGTGACTAAAGGGAGCGTGGTAATCTTATCCTGTTGCCATTGCGAGGAGGGGGGGATCCCTTCGTTTCGCTCGGAACAGGCTAGGCAATCTCATAGAAAAAGTTTTTATTAATATTTCAAAGAGATTGCCACGCTGCGTTCATAATGACAAAAATCTAAGATTGTCCCACTTCGCTCGCAATGACATCCAAAAAGAGTTTCCTATGGCTGAGCTCACGCCTCTCCCCCTTTTACATTTTTTTCCATGGTATTCTTTTATGTTTTGTGGAAAAATGATATCCTCCTTGAGTTAAACAAAAGAGAAAAAACAGATCTGGATTGTTTTTTCTTTAAATCTAGACTCAAACAAAGGTTTTTGAGGGAGATTGAGGATGTCAAAAATTCTGGTCACATACTTCAGCTTGACAGGAAACACAAAAAAAATAGCCGAATCCATACACAGTGTTCTGGAAGGAGATAAAAAGATAGAGCCCGTCGACGACGTTCAAGAATTAGACGACTACACTCTTGTATTCATCGGTTTTCCTGTCCACTCTCACAGTGTTCCTTTCAAGATTGAAATGCTTCTTAGAAGAATCCCTGAAGGAAAAAAAATCGCTCTTTTCTCCACTCATGGGGCGATAAAAGGAAGCCGCCTCTCTCAGGAAGCCATCGAACACGCGGCTGTCACAGCCTCAAAAGCGAAAATCCTGGGGATTTTTTCTTGCAGAGGAAAAGTTTCCTCAAAAGCTCAAGAAGTTTTGAGCAAATCTCCAGAACACACATTATGGGCAGAAATGTCAGTCTCCGCCCAAACTCACCCAAATGAGGCCGACCTGGAAGACGCCAGAACCTTCGCCAGAAAAATAGTGACCCTCAGCCATCAGTAAATGGATTTCCCCCGGGGGAGTTCACTGCTCTTTAATTCTTCAAAATAAATTTAAAGATCAAATAAAGCAGAAGGCTGAGGATGAGACTGGCGAGCAAACAGGTCACAAGCGGGAAATAGAAAGTGAAGTTCCCTTTCTGGATAACGATATCTCCTGGCAATTTCCCGATCCACTTGAACTTTCCGGACAATTTCAGAATGATGCCGAGGATAACTATCAGGATTCCCGAAACGATTAAGACATTCCCCAATGTCTTCAGCATTTTCCTTCCGAATTCAGGTTTGAGTTTTTTTCTCTTTTAGCTCTATCAGCACGCCGTTGAAATATCGGGGATGGATAAAAGCGATGAGGCTTCCTTCAGCCCCCTTCTGCGGTTTGTCGTGAACAAACTGGATTCCTTTCTCCTTCAGCCTCTTGACAGCCTCCTCGATATCCTGCACCTCGAAACAAAAGTGGTGGATTCCCTCCCCTCTTTCTTTCAGGAACTTTTCAAGAGGAGACCCTTCTCCATAGGGAGTCACCAGTTCAATGGATGGTCCGTCTTCAACCTCCAAATGAGCCAATTTTACGCCTCTTTCTTCTATCTCTTCGATTCCTCGCGCGCTCAGATTGAGCCGTTCAGTCCACAGAGTCAGACTTTCCTCAAGGTTATTCACTGCGATTCCTATGTGCTCGATTTTCATCTTCTCTTTCCTCCCGTAAAAGAAAAAACAATCACCGAAAAAGATGCTTCGTTAGGCGGTTCCCTTGCTTTTCTTTAATTTTCTGATGATTTTATCGGCAACCGTATAAGGGTCAATTTCCCTTTTGTGAATTCTCTCAATAAATTCTTCAAACTCAGAAGCTTTAATGTCTTGAGTCACAGAATGATAAATTTTTTCACTGATTATATCCATCAACATCCAGGGAATGAGTCTTTTCTTCCTGGAATCCCGCAATTCCTGAGTTCTATCCATGACCAATTTATCAATCTCTTTAATGAGCTTATCCACTCCTTTCCCCTCTGTGGCTACGGTCTTGATCACTGGAGGAGGAGTCTTTCCGACTAATCCCAGGTCCAGCATGGCTTTGAGTTGTTTTTCTGTTCTGTCAGCCAGGGAAGAATCCGCCTTATTCAGGATAAAAATGTCGGCGATTTCCATGATTCCTGCTTTAAACACCTGGATCTCATCCCCGGCTCCGGGGATAAGGATGACAAGAATGATATCCGCCAGTTTCACCACTTCAACTTCATCCTGTCCCACGCCAACTGTTTCAACCAGTATGAAGTCTTTTCCGGCGGCTTCAAGAACTGCGATAGCCTCTCCGGTTGCCTTGGCTAACCCGCCTAAATGCCCTCGCGTGGCCATGCTGCGGATGAAAATCTCAGGGTCCACACTGTGCTGCATCATCCGGATCCTGTCTCCTAAAATCGCACCGCCGCTGAAAGGACTGGAAGGGTCCACTGCGATAATTCCGATTTTTTTCTTGTTCTTCCGGAGGATACCGGCCATCTGGTCAACTAACGTACTTTTACCAGAGCCGGGTGAACCGGTTATACCGACTATGATTGATTCACCAGTATGCGCAAAGATTTTCTTCATCATTTCCTGAGCGGCGCTTCGGTTATTTTCCACAAGAGATATCGCCTGGGCAATGGCTCTGTGGTTTCCTTTGATGACTTCCTGGGCTAAATCAGACATTCCTCTCTTCTTCATACTCGCTTTCTTCCCACGGCTGAAAAGCTCCGTTCTCTCAGGTAAGAACTGTCTATTTTCTTTCCTTTAATAAGATGAATACCAGGCTATAAATCCAACTCATTGAATGATTTCAGTATTCAGAAAGCACTTTCTGGGCAATGATCCAGCGCTGAATTTCAGACGTTCCTTCCCCGATGGTGGCTAATTTTGAATCCCGGTAGAATTTCTCCACCGGATATTCCTTTGTGAATCCATAGCCTCCGAAAATCTGGACCGCCATGGAGGACGATTTCACTGCTAATTCACTGGCAAAGAGCTTCGCCATCGCAGATTCTTTCGGGACCTTTTTGCCCTGATCTTCGATAAAAGCAGCTTTTAAGGTCAAGAGACGCGCGGCTTCCAATTCGGTAAAACCATCGGCCAGCATCCATTGAATGGCCTGGAAATTGGCGATGGGCTGGTCGAACTGAATCCTTTCTTTGGCATATTTCAGGCTCGACTCGAGAGCGCCTGCGGCAATTCCCAGAGAAAATCCGGCAATACTGACTCGTCCTCCATCTAAAATAGCCATTGCCTGTTTGTATCCTTCTCCCTCTTCTCCCAGCATATTCTCTGCGGGAACTCTGACATCTTCAAGAATAAGCTCGGATGTATCGGCTGACCGGATGCCCAACTTATCTTCCTTTTTACCCGGACTAAAGCCTTTCATCCCTTTTTCCAGGATAAATGCGGAAATGCCCTTTCTTCCCTTTTCCGGGTCTGTTGCCGCTATCACCACATGAATCTCTGCCAAACTCCCGTTAGTGATAAAACGCTTTGTCCCGTTGATCACCCACTGATTTCCGTCTTTTACGGCTTTCGTTCTCAAGGATGCCGCATCAGAACCCGCTTCCGGCTCAGTGAGGCCCCAGGCACCCAGAGTCTGTCCTGAGGCCAATCGTGTCAGGTATTTCTTTTTTTGCTCTTCATTCCCGAAGAGGTTGATGTGATTCGAACACAGAGAGTTATGAGCAGCTACGACCAGGCCGACAGAAGGATCCACTCTTGAGATTTCCTCCAGGATGATCACGTAATCAACATTCGTATAGCCGGCCCCTGAAAATTCCGATGGAATGATAATTCCCAGCAGCCCCATCTCTCCAAGCTTTTTTGTCAGGGCCTCTGGCCACTCCCCTTTCTCGTCACTCTCTTTGATGTGAGGACGAATTTCTTTCTCGGCAAACTTCCTGATTGAATCCTTTAAAATCTCCTGTTCGTTGGTCAATAAAAAATCCATAATGGCTCCTTTTTAAGGATGAAAGGTATTGATATTGATGAGATTTATGTATGATTCTCGCCATTTGAATGTTTAATTTACTTCTTTTTCATGTTACTTTTAAGCCTTTCATTAATCAAGAAAAATTTGGAATATAGGGGACATTCCCCAAGGTACCACCTTAGGCCACCTAGCCCATCTCCAATGCATTATCTTTTAAAAGAGAGGTCAAAATTGAGGAATGACTTAGCTAAAGGGACACCCTGGGGAAAGGTCCTATCTTATTTGACACGAACTTATAAATCGTCTAATTTAAAGAAGTGATGACATTTTTCAAGATTATCCTCTATGCTTTCCTCGCCTACATCGTCTACTGGCTTTACCGTTTTTTCAAAGCTGTGAACAAGGGCACCCAATCTCGACGAGTATCCAAGCGCCAATCCGGAATAATGGTCAAAGATGAAATGTGCAATACCTATCTCCCCAAAGAAGACGCTCTCAAGGCAAACTATGCGGGAAAGGACTATTATTTTTGTTCGAATGAGTGTCGCCAGAAGTTTTTAGAACAAAAAAAGCCTCATTAAAATAGGGGGACGTTCCCCAAGGTACCACCTTAGCCTACCGAGTCCACATCCAATGAATTATTTTTTTAAATAAGAGCCAAAATAGAGAAATGATTGAGCTAAGGTGGCACTCTGGGGAACGTCCCCATTGTTTTGGATGAATCAGGAGTTTTTGGGTTTAAAAGAAATCAGCATGAACTATCTTGAAATCTTCGAATTCCCCTTTATAATCTTCCCAGTCGACATCAACATTATCCACTCGAGCCAGAGACGGTCCCTGCTTCAGCTGGCCGATCAGATCCTCAATGCTTTCCTTTTCCCCCTCAGCCATAACCTCCACACGACCATCTTTCAAATTTCGCACCCAGCCTGTGATATGGAGAGAGGTCGCCCACTTTTGAGTCTGATCGCGGAAAAAAACTCCCTGAACCCATCCTGTGACGAAAATATGCGCCCTTCCCTTCATTTTGCTGGTCTTATCTTATCATATACACCGAAAAAGAGTAAACCCCTGGATAAACCGCGTTAAGCCTAGGAGGCAGACCTTAGTAACTTCAGTAAATCCTAGAGAAATGGGATCAGGGCTCGACATTCGACATTCTGGAATCAGAAAAAGAGATTCAAGCTTTATCTGGGTTCCAAGATTTGAGGATTGATTCAAGTCTTGCTGGCATCAAATTTTAAACAAGGATTACCTTGGAATGTATAATGTCGAGCCCTGACCCCAATCTTTATTTGCTGAGTTGACAATAAAAATTGAGTCTGATAGAAATTCCGATAGACCGTGAATTCAATAAGATCTCCCATGAAGAAAATTCTACTCTCAGTGGCTGGATTTGACCCCACTTCCGGAGCCGGCGCTTCACTCGACCTAAAAGTCTTTCAACATTTGGGTTTCCAAGGAATGTCGGTATTAACCTCTCTGACCGCACAAAACACCGAGAAAGTGAAGGAAGTCCATTGTCTTCCTCATGAGTTCCTGAAGAGCCAGTATGAAGCCCTCCGGGATGACGTCTTCATCTCCGGAATCAAAGTAGGCATGGTTGGCTGCAGAGAAAACATGCCCATCATCAAGAAAATCTTAAAGGATAATCCGGCAGTCCAGAGAGTGGTGGACCCGGTGCTCAAATCCAGCTCAGGCACCTGGCTCATAGACCGAGAGGCCATTCCGAATTACATCTCAGACTTAAAAGGAAACGCGTCTCTCCTGACACCGAACAGAGAAGAAGCCGGGTTGCTTTCAGGAATGGAAGTTCAAACCGAAGAAGAGATGAAAAAGGCAGCGGAAAAAATTTATGCTCTCAGCTCCATCCCCTGTCTCATTACAGGAGGAGATTTTCCGAAAAAGAGCACAAATCTTCTGTATGATGGGAAGAGCTTTTATCACTTTAAGAAAGAAAAACTCAAGAAAAAAGTCCACGGAACCGGATGCTGTCTCTCATCCAGCCTTCTGGCCTTTCTGGTCAAAGGCAACTCTCTGGATAAAGCATGCCATCTGGCCACTGAATTTACTCATAAGGCTATTCAAAACGCTCTCCAAGTTGGCCGAGGACAACACATCATATCTCTCTAAAATGGGGTCAGGGCTCGACATTCGACATTCCGGAGTCAAAAAAAAAAGATTCAAGCTTTATCTGGGTTCCAAGATTTGAGGATTGATTCAAGTCTTGCTGGCATCAAATTTTAAATAAGGATTACCTTGGAATGTATAATGTCGAACCCTGACCCCAATCAGCTGAAGTTACTGAGGTCTGCGCCCATTTAGTTTTTTTCCTGCTTCGTTGACTTTAACAAGGAGTCTCTGGAGCAATACAGGACCGATAATCTGATTGATGGCTATGATAGCAAGGACCAGTGCTTTAAATTCACCTCCCCACTCAGGGAATGTCTCCTCGATAATAACGGCCATTCCCAGAGCCACTCCCGCTTGAGAGATAAATCCCTTCCAGCTCTGCTTTTGCACGCCTTTTTCTTCATTCGCAAGCTTTGCGCCTAAATATGTCCCTGAGAACTTTAACGCAGCGCGTAAGACAACAAAAACCAGAGCTAACACCCAGGTTCTACTCAGAGCATCCAAATCAAGAGAAGCGCCGGATATTGCGAAAAATACCACATAGACCGGGACAGAGACCTTCTCAATGGCTTGAATCAAGCTATCTCCTCGAGAAGAAAAATTCTCAACCAAGAAACCAGCCACCAAACAAATCAGCAACGGATGATAGCCGAGGCTGTGGGAAATCTGGTAGGTAAAAAAGGCGACTCCCAGGATAAAAATCCCTGTTTCTCTATTAATGAATTTGAGGTAGAGTATGATTCCTCCTCCGATACCTGCGCCGAGGAGCACAGAAATCCCAACCTCCACCAAAATGCTCACCAAAAATAAGGCATCAAAATCCTGTCCGGGAAAAGTCATGGCTCTGGCAACGGAAAGAGTGAAGGCAAATAGACAGATGACCAAAAAATCCTTGACAACCGCTGTGCTTAAAATAAGGTCTGTGTACTTTCCCTTGGCATTTGATTCAGTGATCACCGCGATCGTTGTCGAAGGAGAAGTCGCCGTCGCAAGGGTACCCAACATGAGTGAAAGGGCGAATCCTTGAGCCAAAGTTGTCTCGGAAAAAAAAGGAAAAATAGGCCGCCCGAGAAAACCGAAAGCCACGAATCCAGCGATGATGATGACTGTTTGACAAAGAAGAATCGAAGTTATGGCGCGGCTGTCTCGTTTGAGCTGAGCCAGCCTCATTTCACCTCCAGCTGTCAACGCGATCAGGCTTAAAGCCAATCCATCGAGAAGTTGGAGGCTTACGACATCTCCAGCACTCAGGAATTTCATGACATACGGACCACAGAAGATCCCAGCAAGAATGAAGCCCGTGATTTGAGGAAGATTGAGCCGTGTGATTTTTTTCCCGACCAAGAAAGCAAAAATCAGTATAAAGCCGACAGCAACCGTCGGGGAAAAGCCTGGATTGACAAAAGGGGCAAGAAGGGTGCTTCTCAGAAATAACATGAGGAGAAAAATCACAACCAGTACAATGATATTCATTTTTCCGTATCAAGCCTGAGAATAGCCCTCTTCAGAAACCAGGGGCTCAAAAGCTCACTCACCACAGTGGTCACCAATGCCACTGAAACGAAAACATCTGTTAAAGGAAGGTGATAAATCAGTTTCCAACTGACGATGAATGCGATGGCAATCCCACCAGAGGAGAGAAAGCAGAAACCGAAGAGCGACGGCAGGGGAAAAGAAAAACGGAGAATCCTCCCAAAAAAGCGCATAGGCAGCGTACTCCCTAAAATCTTCATAACGAACAAAAGAGCGACCAAAACCGCGATTTTGTAATCAACACTGAAATCCCAGAGAGCACCGATCAAAATTAGAAAAATGATGTAAAAGGGTTTCTCAGTCGAGAGGAGGAGCGGATAAATCTTCTCCTGAATTCTGGTCAGATTGGAATAAGTCATACCCAGTACCATACAGACAAAAAGTGACGGAAGGTTAAAGTAGGCCGCCACACCGGATGTAAAAAATACAAGCCCGAGAAGATAGACGAGTAAATCCTTTTCAGAAGTTTTCCTGATAGTCAAAAAATGGAACAGATAACCGATAAACAGGGGGAAAAGTGAAGAGGCGAGAAGGAAAAACAGGCCTTTAAGGAGAACCTTATCCTCAAAAAATGGAAAATGCCAGAAGGAAGAGACCAGGGCCATGCCTATGACACCCCAGAATCCACTCACACTGACCAAAAACCGTGCGAGATGATAATAATCTCCTTTGACCGGGATCAAAGGAGAAGCGTAATTCAGGAGTGAGGGAGAATTGAGGCTGATGAAAAGTCCGAGAGCCACGGCCGTTCCATAGAGAAGAAAAACAGGCTGAGAGGGGAACAAAAACCTCAAAAGGACAAACAGCGAGAGAGACACAAGAATAATCAGGAAAAAGGATTGAAAAAACGAAAGGCCGACATACTTCTGGGGAAACTTCCGGATATATTTGAATTCGAGCTGAAAACCGAATAGAAACCCTATCCATCCCAGTCCAAGGCTGATAAGAGGATTCAGCCCCTGCAAGACCTCAGGACTCAAGACATTCAATCCCTTTTCGCCCAGAACGAGGCCCAAAAAGACATAAACCAGCCCAGAAAAGAAAAAATAACTTAAGGGGAGAAAAGTCTTTTTTCTTTTGAAAAAGAATCGAGCCCCGAGAAAAGAGATGAGGATGAGAAGGCCAATAGCGAAAATGGCTTTCATAAAACTACAATTCAGGCATCAAACCTTCAGCCCGGTCCACGGGAACAGTGAATACTATTCCCGTGCCAGGCTGATTCAAATCTCCTAAAATCTTCTTGAGCAGGTTAATTGCTGGCTCTTCCTTTTCGTCCTTTATGGTGGATAAAATCGTCTTATTGTGAGGCTTTGCACCGGCGAACATGAACCTCAAGCCGAGGAAAATCGGAACCTCCTCAGAAAGGATATGACCCATTCCTACACTGTCGACAACTGTTGCTCCAGATATACCTATCTCCAGAAAACCCTCCAGTACCTCTTCCAGTTTTTCAACTCTATTCAAGATCAAGATTAAAAGTTTCATTAAATCTTTTCTTCCTCTTTCTTCAAAATGGACCAGACATCCTGAGAGGTCTCTGCCTTCTTAACATTCTCGACAAAGTCGGTTTCTTTAACCATTCGACAGATATGAGCCAGCAATTTAAGCTGAAATCCAGGATTATCTTTATCTCCGAGAAAAAGGAGGACGATGTATGTCGGCATTTGATCCACGGCTTTAAAATCGATTCCTTCTTTAATCAAGGCTAAAGCCACGATCGGTTCTCTGATCTTTTTGATTAACGCATGAGGCACGGCTATTCCTTTTTCCAGACCCGTACTGCCAAGCCCCTCTCTTCTTAAGAGTTCGTCCAGAATGACTTTCTCTTTTGATATCAATCCTCTCTTTTTAAGAGCCGAAACAAACTTCTCGAGAACATTCCTTTTATCTCCTGGCTCTAAGTCAAGGATAATGTGACTTTCTTTTAAATATTCATGTACTTTCATTTTCGCCTCTGTATTTCAAGCGTTATACTCTCAATCCTTTCCCAATCAGTCAACATTTCATTTTCCCGGCAAAGGCTTTAGCTTTAGGGTTCCGACTGAATTTTTCTCGATCGATTCAGCATTAAAGAGCATCGGATGATAGCTGCCTTCTAACCAGAGAGGAATCTGATTATCATAAAACCGGCTCAGAAAGCAACCGCTCTGTCCGGATGTGACGACACATATGGAATTTTTTAAATCGGACAGATCAATGATCTGCCTGTAGGAGGATCCTGAAGATGTTCCAAATCCAGGAAAGGAAGCCCTTATTGTATACGCATGCCCGTCCACTGGATAAGGTCCTCTATTTAAAAATCCGAAAAGAGGGATATTGCCTAAGGCATGACGGTAGCGGATAGAGTGAATTTTCATCCAATCCCACTCGTCCGGAGATCCATATTTTTTCTCAAGCCATTCATAAGCCTTTTCGAGGCTGGTTTTCACTATATCCTTCCTGTTTTCAACACTGGGAGTATTCGTGTTGTCAAACCAGGGAGAAAAAGGATCGGAAAGAATCCTGAGGACCCCGGCGTTCTTCCTTCTAAAAGATGAATCAAAATCTTCAAAATTCTCACCGATCTCATCCTTGAATACCTCTGCATGGAAAATATTCATGAATGCTTCAAATAAAGCCGGCTCCTTTCCTGAAGACATCCTTAAATCCCAGCCCTTGATTCCGCTCAGCACTTCATCAATGTTTTCATTGATCCCTTCGATTTCTTTGATAACAGGAAGAATCCGTTCTCCCTTCTTGGTATACACATCGTTTTGTATTATCTTAAAGGATTCGATATCATGCTTCTCTTTCTGGAACAGGAGCTCCTTAATCCTGTCTGCCCGAAAAGGAGCATCCCAGTCGAAGCTTATATAGTGCGGAAAATCATCTGAAATGATTTTGTTATTTGCGGTGATGATAATCCCCTCATCAGGATTGAAAAGATTCGGCTTCTCGTCCTCATCAAGGTATCCGTTCCATTGGCCTTCTTCTTTCCAACCAGGATAAGGATAGAGAGCGGCAACCGCGGATCTCAATGGAATTTTTCCGCTCAAGTAATAACCGATATTCCCCTCTCTATCTGCGTAGACAAAATTCTGCGATGGAACATCGAAGAGGGCCAAAGCATCCGAAAACTCCTGCCAATTTTGGGCTCTGTTGAGGAGATAGAATGCCTCCATGGTCCTTCCTCCCTCATAAATCGTCCAGCTTAAAGAGAGAGGCTTTTGACTTTCGACAACGATTGGAGTGATTATTGGACCGCGTTCAGTCCAGAGGATTTCTATTTCTTCAGGTCTCTTTCTTCCTCTGATCCTGATCTCTTCTTTCTTTGTGAGCAGGGGCTTCCAATCGCCATTATCCAGATACATATCTCCGGTATCGTTAAGCTCTTCTATATACAGGTCCTGGACATCGACTGCTGAATTTGTCACTCCCCAAGCGATGGATTCGTTGTGTCCAATGATAACGAACGGAACACCTGGAAGTGAAACACCGATGGCATCCAATCCAGGACAGTTCAGATGAATTTCATACCAGATGGGGGGAAGGCTGATATCCAGGTGAGGGTCATTGGCCAGAAGAGGCCTTCCGGATTCACTTCGATTCCCTGAAATAACCCAATTGTTACTCCCCTGGAAAGAAGGAAATGGAAACCTGTTTGAAAGAGATACGGCCTCAACTTCGGATGGAGGAGAGGGAATGCCTTCTTCTAAAATCTGAAGAGCCCTCTCGGCTCCAAACTTTTCCACCATTTTTCCTCTGACAGCCTCACTCCGGTAGTCCGGGCAGAGCAGGAGGGCCATGACTTCTTTGATGATGAGAGAATCCAGAGGCGTCCAGGGCTGGGGACGATAGCGTAAAACTAGAAACTCAAATGGCCAGTTCAATTTGCGGGAATCCATCCATGAATTGACGCCATCGCTGTAGGCAGCTATCAGTTCTTTCATTTCTGGTGAGAGCTTTTCAAAATCCTGCAACGCAGCCTCTCCAAGACCCATATTCCTCATGAACTTATCTCTCTCCAGGGCAACTTTTCCTAAAGCTTCAGAAAGTCTGCCAAAACCAGCTCTCCGGTTGAGTTCCATCTGCCACATCCGCTCTTGCGCATGCATGAAGCCACAGGCGAAAAAAAGATCTTTTTCGTTCTGGGCAAAGATATGCGGAACTCCCCATCTATCGATGACTATGCTTACTTCTTCATTTACGCCGTCTAATAAGAATTTCCCTCGTAACTTAGGCGGAGAAAGAAAGACTTGAACCAGGACAAAAAGCATAAAACCCACGAGGAGAGAGATGACAGAAACTATGGAGACCTTTAAATTTTTTTTCATCTAGAATCAGAAAGATACTGTGGATTTTCCTCTGATTTGAGGATTTCATTCGCTTTTTTCAAGAACTCATCCGAAAACTTGACACCCTGCTTTTCTGCCGCCGATAAATTCAAGTGGATTCTCACTTTGCTCATGGACTGAATAGGGATATCTGCAGGTCTCTCGCCGTTTTTAACCCGAATGGCTATTTCTCCTGTCGTGTATCCCATTTCCGAAAAATCCCAGCCCAAGGCTGCACAGGCGCCAAGTCGAGTGGAAAGAAGAAAACCGCCAAAAAGAGGAATGGAATTTTCCCCTGCCACGTTTCCCACGTCCTGAAAGGATTCATTGATCGTATTGTCCGATATTTGATAGATGGCATCAATTTTTTTATTGATCAAGACCTGAGCCGAATGCAAAACCTGGCTCTTGTTGGCGATAGGCACATCCACAATTTCCAAATCCACTTTTCTCCCCTCTTCCCGAGCCAATTCCAGGTAAAATTCTGAATTGATCTCTGAGGGCGTCCATAGAGTTCCCACTCTTTTTGCTCCCGGAATTATTTCTTTGATGAATGCTAAGCTCTGCTGTATAGGACCTCTTGAAGCCACTCCTGTAACTGTTCTCATGTGGTCCTGGGCCGACCTTCCGGCACCGGCCAGATAGGGATTCGCCACAGATGAAAATATGATCGGGATCTCATGCGTCGCTATCAGGGCTGCCTGGAGACAGGGAGTGGAAATAGCAACGATCATGTCCACTTCCTTTTCAACAAATTCCTGGGCTATCCTCTGGACTTCAGGCGTGCTGCCGTTTCCGTTCCTGATTTCGAGTTGGATGTTTATGCCGTCCTGAAAACCGTGATCCCATAAGGCCTGGATCACTCCTTTGCGCACTTCATTCAGATGAGGAGCATCGTTAAACTGAAAAATGCCTATGGTGTACAGGACTTCATGATTTTTCTTACTGCAAAAGAAAAGCGATAGAGAGAGTAGAAGAAGAGCGACGGATTTTTTCATGGATTTGTGCCTACTTTGACCTAATCATATTAATCCAAAAGTATATCTTGAGCAATTTATTTTGGCAAGTTTAAAGAGGCAGAGTCGTCCCTTCGAGATCAGGCCTTGTCGTCAGGAAATACAACTTTTATCTTTTTTTTGAATCTGACTCCATTTTCTTTTTTTGGTAAAATAACCCTCGATGGCTCTTTACTTTACAGGCACGGCTGGCTGGAGCTATAAAGACTGGGAAGGCATCGTCTACCCGGAGAAAAAACCACAGGGATTTCATCCCCTCCTCCTACTCGCTCAGTACATCAATATCGTCGAAATCAACAGCACCTTTTACAGGCCACCTGCCATTCAAATGTCACTCTCCTGGATCAAAAGAGTCGGGAATTATCCTGAGTTTCTTTTCTCCGTTAAGCTTCATCAAGTCTTTACGCACCAGAGAAAAGATTTCAGACGGAAGGATATAGATGATTTCAAGTTTGGCATCGAACCGCTCCGAGCCAAAAACAGGCTCGCGGCTATCCTGATCCAATTTCCCTGGTCATTCATCCACACGACCGCACACGTTGATTATTTGGTCAATCTATTCAAATCATTCGCTGATTTTCCGCTGGCCCTGGAAGTGAGACATTCCTCCTGGGACACACCGAATTTCTATGCACTTTTGACTGAACATGGCGTCTGTTTCTGCAATATCGACCAGCCGATATTCCGTCATTCGATCAAACCCAGTTCCGTCATCACCAATCCCGAATTTTCTTACGTCAGACTTCACGGCCGCAACTACCAGAACTGGTTCAAAAAAGATGCCGGCCGGGATGAACGGTACAACTACCTTTACACCAAAGAGGAGCTCGAAGATTGGATAAAGAGAATAAAGGAACTGGGAAGTCAAAGCAAAAAGGTGCTCGTCATCACCAATAACCATTACAGAGGACAGGCTTTGGCCAACGCCCTCCAGATCAAAAACATGCTCACCAATGAAAAACTGGATATTCCCTTTCCCTTGCTCAAACAGTATCCTGTCCTGAAAGAAATTGTCGAAAAAATCAGGAGCGGCCAGCTCGACCTGTTTGAAGACGAGGAGGATGAAGAAAAAAAGAAAAAAGAAGAATAAGGCCAAAAAAAGATAAAGGCTCTTCAGAATTTTATTTGGAAAGTTTCCCGACTATAGCTTCAAGCGCGTGTTCTGCTTCAGGATAGAGAAATCGATATCCGGCTTCGAGAAGACGCTTGGGAGTTACTCTCTGACTCACTAAAAGCATCTCTTCTGCCATCTCGCCCAGGATAGCACGAAGCATAAAGCCGGGAGTGGGAAACCAGGACGGTCGTCTCATAATCTTTCCGAGGAGTCGAGCCAAATCCTTCTGGGGGAGAGGATGGGGTGCGCTCAGGTTGAAAACGCCTTTCAAATCCTTTTTCAAAAGAAAGAGAATGGCATTCACTTCATCTTCGACATGAATCCAGGAAAACCATTGACGACCGCTCCCCAATGGCCCGCCAGCAAAAAGGCGAAAAGGCTTCAGAAGTTGGAGAAGGGCTCCTCCCTCTGCACCAAGCACCACACCGGAACGGATGACAACTCGTCGTACACCAAAAGATTCCACTTCTTGTGTTGACTCCTCCCACTCCCTGGCGACAGCGGCAAGAAAGCCTTCTCCGCGAGAAGAAGATTCATCAATCGAATCATCACCGCGGGAGCCGTAAAATCCGACCGCAGAGGCTTGAACGACGACTCGGGGCTTCACACTGGCCAATTCAACAGCCTCAACCACGGCTTTCCCGGCGTCCAGCCGGCTCTGGAGGATGGCCTGTTTTCTCTGGGAGGTCCAGCGTCCGGAACCAATATTTTCTCCCGCCAGATTAACAATAGCGTAGGCACCATCCGCGTATTCCAGCCACTCACTGGCATTTGCACCGTCCCACTTCGCTACTGAGAACTTGGGACCGAAGAGCTTTTGCCCTTTCTCAGGATTACGAGAGAGAGCCACAACCGTGTATCCTTCACTCTCCAGACGGAAGCAGAGAGCTTTTCCAATAAATCCGGTTGCGCCGGTGACTATGACTTTGTCCATTTCATCTCCCATAAAAGCAAAAGCCTATCTTTATGACAGGCTTCAG